>Ga0082335_1000778_pt1 | contig 75825 bp, 98 predicted proteins | sample Subgrocontami58m_FD_72375 | JGI IMG/M metagenome (GOLD analysis project Ga0082335, IMG submission 72375) | Subsurface groundwater microbial communities from S. Glens Falls, New York, USA - GMW37 contaminated, 5.8 m (SPADES assembly) (version 2) ... | reverse complement strand
GGAAGCGAAGAGAAAATTCTGGGCATACCAACGCATGAAACGGTATGCTGAGGAAAAAATGGCTTTGGTTGGCTAGAAATTAGGTAATGAGATTAGATTGAAGATTTATGCAACACTGCAACGTTGCTCTGGATATGATTTTTGTACCTACTTTAAAGTTGCTAAAATAGAAAGGCTTAAATAGGGTAATGTGTCGTGTGTTTTATGGGGAATGTACTCTGGAAAGAAGTAAGAGAAAGTCTTGAGAGTGAAGGATATAGTCTAGAACGCAGACTTTCTTCTTCACAAGAATCAAATGCTAGTGTCTGGCTTGCAAGCTATGTACCTCGCCTAACTGGAGAGCAAATCTCTGGAGAGAAAGAGAAACGCGTGCTGAAAATCTCCTCTTCCTTGTTTGAGATGAATCTCTTAGACGATGGAGCGCGGGCGCCCGTAGGACAGAGTAAAGCGAATAGTTCACAAGAAATAGAGTCCTTACGCAAAATCAATCACCCAAGGATTCCGAAACTTCTAGACACCCATCGCCTTTCTTTGTTTGAAAGCGATAATTCATTGCAAGTACTCGCTCTTGAATATATTGATGCAGACAATCTTCAGAAGCCTATAGATAAAGGCACACCGATAACTGATGAGAAACAGCTTCGTACGATACTGAAAGACACTCTTTCAGCACTCGCCTGTGTCCATGAAAGCCTTGATGTCCCTGTCTTGCATAGAGACATCAAACCGTCTAATATATTATTTAACGGCACTAATGCCTGGCTCATTGATTTTGATTTCTCACGAAGTGGTCTGCGCTCTCTGTCCTATACTGTTATTGATACTTTAGGCTATGCTCCACAAGATGCATTATCTGGTCTTTTAACTCCGAGTCAGGACTTGTGCGCTTTGGGTAATGTTGTTATAGCTGCTGCGTATGGCAAACCTATTGCTCACATTCGCGCGGAGCGCGGTCGAGAAGCATTTAGTCAGGTTGACACTAACGATTTGAGAATATCTCCTAACCTAAAGCGATTCCTAAGAAAGATGACACTCCCAAATCCTGCATATCGCTATCAGAGTGCTTCTCAAGCAAAGGAAGATATCGACAGACTTGATGAGATAAGTCCTGTCGAACTAGAAGAGAAGGTTTCGCAGATTACAAGAAGCAAGCCATTGACAATGGCTCTAGGAAAATTGAAAGATTTGGACGCTCTTTTTGATTATAATGTTCCTGCCCAGATATTATCTACATGTGACGATGATGCTCTGCTCGAACATCTACGGCGCGCTTATGCAAAGGATAGAATCACAATAGACAAACCTGAAGAAATAGTAAAGTATGCTAAATCCGGAGACCGCGTAGTCAAACGCGGAGCGGACGCTTTTTATCCTGTCAAGCTAAAATCTAATACTGAGTGGGGTAGAATTAAGAATGTCAAACCAGGCGATAATGCAGAGGTCACATTCCCTCAAATAGGAGAGGTATTTCTTTCTGCAGAAGAACTAATTATTTATGCCAAGGATACGTGGGCGGGCCCATACCAAGCATGTAGTAATGTTGTCCTAAATAAATTTAAGGCATGGTCAACTGGTGACACCCATAAACTTAGAGAATACTATGTCAGATATACGGGGCAGGACATTATCGATGAACAATCGACTGCACGCATCCCTAACAAAAGCGAAGGTGTTATCTGTGGAATAAGGTCTGGAGAAAAGGGAGAACTTCCATCTTTCAGGATTATGTGGGAAAACAGACCGGACTTGCACTATGTAACTCAAAATGATTCAACAGGAAATATACGATTTCCATGTACTTATGAAGCATTTTCAATCGGGCTTATCAAGTATAATTCTGTTAAATTCGATGAGATTTACTCTGCATGTGAGAAAGAAGCAAGAGAACAAACACCTTCTGCTGATTCAGGCTTGAAAGTCACACAGCCATCCAATGTATAAGTAATTCTGAAACTAAATACCAAAGCGAATTATCTCCTAATGCTGAATGTCTTGTGCTCTTATAGAGAGATTTACCTTCCAAAAACACTTTAGGTTTTATGTCGGGAATTATTTATTCCTGAGCACCCTTGAGAATCTGGAGATTCTAGAGGTCACAACAGCAAGCTATGATTTATTAGAGAATATACTTCTCAATCTACTCGTTTGCGCTTTCACATTTAAATACGCTTTCCTTTCTTTCTCCGGAAAGCGCTCTATGGCATAGCGTAACATAGTACGCGGCATTTCATGGCTATGTTTCTTGAGAAATAATTTCAGGACATCAACATCTTTTTTCCCTACTTCGCGAAGCATCCATCCAACTGCCTTATGAATGAGGTCGTGCTTGTCTTTGAGGAGAAGCTCTGCAATATGAAGAGTTTCGTCAAATTGATTATTTTTAATGAAGTTGAATGTTGTGATAATCGACATTCGTCGTTCCCAGAGATTTTCTGATTTTGCATAGGTATAGAGTAGAGATTTATCTTTATCAATGAGCCAAGGTCCAAGTATCTTGTCAACAATACAGTCTATTAGACCCCAATTATTTCCTGCGCTATGATGTTCGAGATAAAAGTCAACGATATTCTTTTTTTCACTTTCTGTTTTTGCTGTTTGGAATTTATTCACCAGAATAATTAGAGCAGCCATACGATCTTCATATACTGGTGACTTGAGAATTGTAGATACATCTGATAGGGTAATCTCTGAGAATTGTTTTGCCACAGCTCTTGTATCTGGGACAGTTACGCCAATAAACACCTCGCCTTCGGCATATTCTCCTTTTCCTGTTTTGAAAAAATTCTGATAGATAGGGATTTTTTCAGATCTTGCTTTTTTTCTGAGAGCTTGTTGGAGAGGATGCATGAGAAGATGAGAGTTAAAGAGTCTATAAACTTACTTCTTCAGAGCCATACGCTGTGGATGCGTGGCTTTCTCGAATTTTGTAATGTGCTTCTGTGCCTTTGCTGAATTATCTGATTCCTGAAGACTTTGCTCGGCAACTGCTTTTTCTTTCTCTCTTTCCTCTACTTTTGCTTCTTCGGTTTTTGTCTCGCTAACTGAAGGTGTTTCTGTCTTTTTTTCTGGAGCAGGCGCTTTCTTCTCTGCTTTCTGATGGCGTCTCGCGTGCTTTGCCTGCAAGAATCTGACATGTTGTGGAGTCTCGACAAACGTAACATGGACAACATCTCCTTCTTTGCGTGCTCTGACCTTGACCTTTGCAGGAGGGTTAGCACGACCGCGGAACCATAGCTCATTGTTGAAATATACATCTAATTTTACCTTGTCGACGTCTCTGTCTGCAACTTTCATATGCTTTGCGATGAATTGCTTGATTGCCTTGACTGCTTTGCTTGTACGGTTATATTGCTGTACGTTCAACCAGTGCCTTCTGAGAGGTATCACATATTCTCGCTCGAGTGTTTTTGTTTCTGCCATTTTTTATCCTAAGTGTTTATTGGGCGTGCGTCTTGGCTTGACTTTAAGTTTTATACGTCTCCAGTGCCTGCGTACTGCAGTCAACTGAGAGGGATGTACGCGCTTGCCCTTACCAAATTTGCGTATGACTGCCCAGAAAGGTGCCCACTTTGTCTGACGTGTATAGACTCCGAGAGTCACTTTCTTCTGATATTCTGATTTCATACCTCACCCCTGAAATATGTTTTGTTGCACCACTTTATGCCTGAACCGTCAGAATTGGAAATTTCTACACCTCTATCTCTACAAACTGCTGTCCAGAATTCATCATACTCTGCATATGGTTTGTTTTGAATATCTGAAGGTTCATCAGAAAAAGAATTTGTAACTAATCTATCTGATTTTGATACATGGGGCGATTCATGGAATGTATGATCATATATTTTAACAAGACCGGGACGTGCGTATGCTATTCTCATGCAGCCACCTTCTCAAGAAACTGTTTTCCTTTGAGTGTCAACTGTCTTCCTGCACGCTTGTCTTTCGCTTTCTCTGCAAGACCTGCGGTTTCTGCTTGCTGCAAGATTAAACGGATTATTTTGCCGCTGCTCTTTCTAAAATGATCTGGAGCCATGCCATTGTTTTTTCTGCCACCGTATCTTGAACGCAGGCGACCAACACCAACTATGCCTCGCATATATAATTGACGTAGTATGCCTGCAGAACGCTTGTACCAGAAGTCTGGCTCATGAATTGGTCTTATTTTATGCGAACCACTCTTGACAAAATCTGCCCATTCTGGTTTCTTGAATTCCTCAAAGTCCTTGAGCGCTTCTGCTAATTTCGCGTTATACTTGCCTGGTTCGATAGATTTTAATTCTGCCATATCACACGTGGGAGTAAGTGCAAGAGTGCCCTTATAAATCTTACTTTCGATTCTTAAAAGCCGATGAACGCTTCCTTAGAGCAATTGTAAAGCCTATTATGCGATATTCGCAAGGATAGGAAAGACTTCTTTTCAGAGTCTCTGCCATCTGACGAATTGAGTCTCTGTTCCTTCCAGAAGATGGAAGTGTACTGATACGAATGTGTTTATGATGTTCAAGTAGATTATTGAGCTGTTCTATTACTGCAGTATTTATTCCTGCTTTGCCAATCTGAAACACCACTACTCCTCCAGTCATATTGAGCAGAGCTTGCTGCCACCGGCAGGCAAAGCAGTAAGGACCTCCTCTTGAGAAAATGATTGGTTGAATTCAAGCTCAAATTTTGGCACTAAATCTCGTTTGTCAAGCGTCCCAGGGCAGATAAATGCAATTGCTTCTTTCTTAGAAGCAGATGCTGGAGGGACTGCTCGAAGAACACCTTGCTGCCGAACCAAGACCAGCTTAAGAGCGACACTAACTCTTTCTATACGTGTCTGAACACCCCATGTTCCTGGTTTCATTTTTTTATCTTTATATAACTGCGATGATAAAAATATATCTACGGCAATACTCTTTTTATTATTACGCCAAGCACGACTAAAACAGCCTGTAAATATAGCACATTCTTCGCGGTCAGCCTTAGTAACATTCTTTATATTGCTCATAATGACGCAAAACGGGCTGCCGGGCTCTGTTGTGTGCATAACCACATGCTCATCGCTGCTTGCAGTAACCTGATGCAATAGTTCATCATTCTGTGCAGCAGTCTTACCTCCAATAACTAGCTTTCCTGTTGATGTATAGAACCATCGGTATTTTCTATACTCTTTAGTCAATAAATCCATATCTATGAGAATTTACGATGGTTTTTAAGGGTTGTGCAGAAGAAGGATTATGAATATAGCGGACGCATCAAATATTCGTAAGCGTCCGCTAGATAGCAAACGCTGAAACCTTATCGGAAATTAAGTGCGTTTGCTATAACGCAAGACAAAAGGCGCTCGACCAGCTCATCCCATCCATGGACTAATTTGAGTTTATCCTGCTCCTGCAAACCTTTATTCCATGGGGCTCTGATTACATAAGTTTCAATTCCCTGTTCTGCACAAGAGCGCGCAAATATAGGGTTGTCCTCAATCATAATGGGAATAGAAAGGTACTTGCAAATCTCTCCTTTTGTTCGTTGCGGATCAGGACCATTGATAGGAAAGAAATGAGAGCATGCATGATGGAGTGGCAATGAGAGTCTTGGAAAGTAGCTGTTAAGATGAGAACGGGATATGTGCCCGACTGATACTGAACATGCTGTAATTATGTTTGTTGAATAGTATTGTGCTATAGCATTCAACCCACGAATAGCTCCCTCACACGGCTCTATGGCTGCGAAATAAGAAGAATGATAAAATTCCATGACTACTTCTCTTGATTCTTCTGGGGAACAATTCCAATGATTCCACAGGTCATAAGTCCAGACGTCCTCGCGTTTCAGATTCTTACCGAAGAGAGGATTTGTGAATTCGAGGAGTTTTGAGATTAAATCTCTTATTATATCGTCCAAGTCACAGCCAAGTCGTATTTTTACTGGCTCGGAGGATAATGATTCTTTCATGTCCTTTCTGGCAAAAATTCACTATTAAATTATTGTGGTGATGAGGATGCCCTCTTAATTTGCCTTACGCTTATAAGAGAGACTATATGTGACAGCTCTTTGCTAAATTCTTCTCAGATACTTTTGGTGATACTCCTCTGCCCTATAAAACTTAGTCGCTGGCTATAATTATTTTTTGTTCATGCTTCAATTTAGATATAGCTCATTTTACTCATAGTCCAAAAAACTAAAAATCAGCAGGCAGCAGAACGGACGAAACCTATGCGGCTTAGCTCGAAGTCGAGATCCTGTGTGGATATTAATTCGTTATTACGATAGACTTTAAGCTGTAATTGAATGTTTCCCTCTGGTGCGTTGTTAGGAATGACAAGACGCACTGGCTTTTTAGAGTCGAAGTCTCCTGGGGCAATCTGACCTTCCCAAGCCGATTTTGTGGCAACCCACTTCTGCACTGTTTCCTTCGAGATTGCAGAAGATGTGGAGCCAACGCTTGCAACTTCTATTTTGTACTGGGATTTTCCAGGAGCCCTGATTGAGCAATGAACAATATTCGTCTCTCCTGGAATCATCTTCACTGCATCTCCCGAACCTATGCAGGCAACTTCTCCTTCTGTCGAATCGAAAAGTTTATCCAGCTCTCCACGGACCTTGCCGTTTACCTCTCCTGTTAGGCTAAGAGCACCACACATCACACTTCGGGTAACAACCATACCCATAATGAGCATGGTAACTCCCAAGACAAGAATAACGACGGTACCTACTGATAACTCAAGGGCAGCTTTTTTTTGTTTAAACATCATTCAAGACCACCTACTAATTCTGGGAACATAAAGACTAGAATAATACCTAAAATGCTTAACAATAGCGCGAGAATATTAAGTATAATCCCTGAAGAAGACCACTTAGAAGCAAATGACTGTCTTTGTACAAGACCAAAAATGAGCCCAGGTATGCTCAAGACTATTCCTAAGAATGGAGAGAGTAGTGAGAGTACAATACCCACTATACCTAGTGTTACGCTAGTTGTGCCTGAACTATTATTGTGAGAAGAGGCAGATACTGAAGATTTTGGCAGCTGCGCTTCTGCACGCTCTTTTTTCATATGTTCGTAAAGCGCTCGGCTTTTATAAACTTGTCGCACTCTGAAAAACTTTGGTGCCATCTGTTTTAGCCAAGAGTTTTCTCAGTGTTAGGAATCGTAGATTCCTGAGGTCTCAAGAATTGCGCTGTTTACTCACGGGCTAAACCTCAAGAATGCTCTGCGTTCGCATTCTTGACGGCTGTCAGAAACCAGAGGTTTCTGAAGGCAAGGAGCTTGTATATGCGCAATTCTTGACATGTCAAAAACTACTGAAACCTGAAAATTCCTGAAAGCGATAAACGAGCACTTTAAACATCGATGTATCTTTATAGGCTTCAAATCCCAGAGTATAATTTCCACCTTTATTTTCCCAGATACGTGAAAAGTATGAGTCTATTCTTGAGACAATGTCGCTTGTTGGCGGAGAAGTGATACGTATAACACTCTCAAGGTTTAAATCGTTTAAGTTCCTACGTGTGTAGTTTGCCGAGCCGCCATAGACTATGGTTTTATCTTTTTTGTGCAAGATAATTAGTTTTGTGTGGAATTGCTCTCCGTGTGTGTCGTACCAGCGTACAGAAACACCTGCTTTTGTCAGTTCAAGACCAACTTGCCTGTTTGGAATGCCATTCTTTTCTCGAGAGAATGCATCCTTATTTGGATCGAGGATTATATGAAGATTGACACCTCTTGCAACGGCATTCTTAAGGGCTTTGACAACGTCGCGGTCGGAGAGATAGAACATTGCTAAGTCAATGCTTTCTCCTGTAGCCATTGAATCTAAATCTTTAAGCAATTCCTGCTTAATCTTGCCTTCAGTCAATAGTTGTGCTGTGAATTTTTCTTCTTCCTGACTTTTATTTTCCTCCTTGAAGTCTGATAGAAGAATATCTGGGAATTGCGCGCCTGAAAGACTTGCCACTGCTCTCTCGCTTGCAAGCGCGTCTCGCCAGATTTTTCTTTTTACAACAAATGCAATATTTGAATGAAAACTGCTTGCTTCATGAGGGTTCGCCGAAGTCACCAGTGTTACTAATGAACTGTTGCTATCTGCGACCAAGACCTTTCGATGGTTTGCTTTTGTATTCAAGAGTTTGAGGAATGCGCGAAGCGTGACATTGTTCTCTTGATTTCCTAATGGGTGCTTCAGAGAGCCAGCTCCTTCTGTACCAAACCATCTGATGTATGTGCGCCAAAATCCTGAATAGAATGGATTTGAGTCTCTTAGTGTAGTCATATCGGTAACAATTATTGAGATATTGCCTTCTTCCAGCTCTTTTATCTCGTCAGAAAGATAACTCCCATAGAAGTTATTTATTTCGTCAGTAATGAAGATGACTGTCATGTTCGGGGAGTTATGTTTTTTTGCAATTAGTTTATCCTTGAGAGATTTAGTTATCGGGATTAGACTGTCATTGCCAATGTAATCGTCATTAAAAAGAAACGCATCAATCACAATTATACGCTCTGCATTGTCAATCAGCTCGAAGATACGTGGAAAAATCTCCTGCTCCACATTCTTGCTCCCAGAAGCGTTGTGATATGTCAAATCGTAGAGAAATTCCACATCTTCTACAGATAGATTGTGAACCTCTCCTTCATAACTTATACCTGGAGGGAGCGGTTTGAGAACATTGTAGATTCCTACGAGTGCGGCAAGAATAACCAGTGCTGCAAATACGAACGATACAATACGCCAGTACTTTTTCTTTTTTCTTTTTTCTTTCATCTGAATCTTTCTTCAAACGAGATGATATTACTTATAACCTCTTCCTTTTCATAGTCCATGAGTAAAACATGATTGGAACGTGATAACCAGAGCAGTTCTTTTTCTTTGCTTTGGACAGTGCTATATATCTCATTTGCTCCAGAAGGTGAAGCTACGCTGTCGGTGCGTGCGTGCGCGATAAAGATAGGTTCAGTAATCTCGAATAATCTGCTCCGTGTTTCCCTTATAAATGGTAGAGAAGTTCTAAGAGGAGCATAGGGAAGATTCCAATATGCAATATGTTGTTGCAAGCCAGAAGGATCGTTGATGTTCGCAATCTTTGTTTTTTTGTCATATCTATAAGTCTGTGAGAAGAGGCGAAGGCGCAGTTCAAAAGGAAGAACCTTGTACCATGAAAAAGATTTAGTGATAAATGGATTGACAAGATATATATTCTTAAGTTCATAATCTTCGGCAAGCCGAAGCGTTAGCACTGCGCCAAGAGAAGAGCCAACAACATTCAATGAATTGCAGGACCTCAATCCTTCTTCCAGTTCTGCCTCAACTTGTGGATACCAACTATCAAGATTTTTATCCTCAAGTCTACTGGGAAGCTCGCCGTGTCCGTGAAGACGTATCCCCACTACTGTGTCTCCGAAGGTTTCGTAAATCTTATCTGCAAGTCCGTGCATCTCTGCTGGTGAGGCAGAATAACTGTGAATTAAGAGCCAGCATGTATCTTTCTTCCCTGCATATGTAAATCCCTCGCTACCCGTTATAAGCTCTCCTGTCCTAGGCCAAGCGTCGATATCACGAGAATCTATCTTTGAAGACTGAAACATCCCTGTTGTCTGATAGAGCTGATAAAAAATTGTTGCTATTAAAATAGCGAAGAATGTAAGAAATAATACTTTGAAAATTTTTCTATTCTTCCCAAAAATATTCATTCTCTCACTTAGAGAATCCACTATATAAAGAGATTGTTTAGAGGACGATAATAATTTCCAAATCTATAATTATAGGAAATCACTTTAATAACCGTAATTCTCCGAGTGATTTCCTATCTAGCGAATAACAAAACGACTACGAAAATTAAAGTTATTCGCTATAATGCAATTATCCATATCTACGGCGCGCTTTCTTGCTGGTACGACGGGTTGGTTTTCTTCGGACTACTCGTCGTGTTACTTTACGACTTGTTTTCCGTCGAGATGCCTTAGGTCGAGACCTTTTTTTTGCAGACATGATGATTAGAAGCGTCTGTTTTTTATAAATGTATGTAAGGTTGAGGGGAGCGCACGCTCCGACTATTAGGCACTGGTTCCCTCTTTTGCTGACCTAATTCCAAGCTCCACTTCGTATTCTTTCTGCGATTTTTCTCCCGGTATGCCTAGTTTAAAGTCATCGAAGTATGCCCTCCTGCACCCATACATCTCTGGAGAAAGCCATACGTCACTGCATCGCACCATTATCTGCAATTGCTGCTTATTCCAGAGGCGCACCAGTACATTTTCCTCAGTTTTCGTTCGCTCAAGCACTTTCAATGCGCGCATCTTTTCATATTTTTCAAGATTTGCACAAATGTCTTCAATAGATCCTGAAATTAATAATACTCCGTCCAGTGCTTTCTTGGATTCCTGTAACTCTTCTTCATACTCTTCCCTTACTGATCTGATACAATCACTTTCCAAGTCGAGCCCTGCAATTTCACTTTCCGTAGGCACGACCATCTGTTCGGCCGCTTCTTCCAATGCTGCGAAAGATTCCATTGGATAATCGTCAAAGAGGTGCTGGTTGCTCCCTAACCACGGTCCCCACCACGCCCAGATTTCTGCATGGTGTATCGCGAACACAATTGTATTGAGCAGAAGAGCACTCGTCGGAGCAAGACTTGCCCCTATATCCTTAAGTTCTTTCCTAGTTTCCTCTGAAACTTGTTCGCCTTTCGAAGCATCAGAGATGAAACTTTTTTCGATATCGCTCATTTTTTTGTCAAGATCATACTTATTTTCTTCAAGAAGGTCGAGAACCCCCTCGTTAAGAACAAGGATCACAGTTTGCAGAGAAAGTGAAACGACGGCCATGCTGCGATTTACTTCAGTGTCCTCTTGAGGGTACCTTTTAAACGTAATCACCTTATTATTTTTTGAACTCTCGAAATACATTTCACCAAGTCCCTTGCTTTCATTAATTGCTGCTCTGGCATGAGGCAGCGTAATTTCTGAAAAGGTAGCGTTCAGATAAGGACCGTTCCCGTCATTGTAGCTTCTGCTTACAAAATCTGCTCCAGAGACGATGGACTCCAACATTTTTTCTCTATAAGTAATTGAAACCTCTTGAATCCGAGCGTCTTTTATTTGTGCACGGACCACACCGAGAACTATGATGAGAAATATGGCAATTCCAACAGTAAGAAGAATTATCATCTTTCTACTACCTCTCTGAACGTCTTGGGAGCCGTACACTACACTTTCCTCACCCATCCTTCCCTTACAGATGACTTCTATTTAAATCTATTTAAATTGTTAGGTTGCCAACGTAACATTTCTTACCTATCGAAGTTTCAATTACTTTGAAGAATAACTCCTCCTATCGAAGAAGTACGATGTAACTGCGCTGGTTACATATTAAAGATAATAAAAGTCTCGATGTTACTTTTCTAGGTTTACTTAACATAAACGTATGGCCTTGCGGGGAATCGAACCCCGTTGGCACGAGCTTCAGTCGTGTACATTCCCATTATGCTACAAGGCCATTCATTCTATCACGAATGAGAGGTTTTAAATGTTTTTAAGGAATAAATCAGCAACTATTATGATTCATTTCTTTCGGGAGAAAGAAAAAAAGGAACCTTGAGATGTAGATGCCCGTACTTCTGCTGGAGAGCATCGCTGAAATCCAGATATTCTCCTGCTTGCCGACTCATACCAAAAAGAGGTAAACAAATATCTTTCATACTTACGAACAGAAGATGATTGTACTCGCTGTAACTATGTTGTAAGTTCTGGGCAATAGTTCTTAGACTCGATATAAGTTTGTGTTTTATAAACTCGCTTGAAGTGAATGTAGTCGCAAAAATTGAAGGCACATCCTCCTCTATACTAACGATGTGTGCATTCAACAATGGTTCGAGAGCCTTCGATTCAGTACCCTCTTGATTTTTTGTAAAAATAATCTCCAAAGGGTCTGTAAGAGAGTAAGGTCTTCGCTCGGCAATTGAAATAAAATTTGCGGAAAGACCTTCTGGAAGCATGAGATGCACAACTGGACGCACGCAGGTGTAAACTGATAATGCAGTAATATACTGTTGATAGATAGTTGTGAGTTCATCTCGGCGTTCCTTCAAAACACCGTTGACCTTAGTCAGATAGGAAAGTATATCTATCTTGGTAGGTATTCTGCCACGAAAGGGAGAGGTGGCTGCAAGCACACGACTAACTTCATATTCAGGTATCAGATAAGCTGTTTGCTCAAGTCTTTGAATCAGGCGCATCTCTAGATTCATATATTTTAGAAGTCTTTAAAGTAGATATACATTTCTGTGAGTAGAAGTTACTCGCTTCTGGGAACACTTTGTGATTTCTGGTTGGGATAGTATCGTATGCCCTTATATTCTACGTAGTGTGGAAGATTATTTGTGTTGAGGACGTTTGGGCGCGTTAGTTCTTTATTCTCATGCGAATGCACGTAGTTGAGAAAGTCTTGTCTTGCGACGTACATGAACATCGCTGTGGATCCGAGAATTAGTGCGCCAATGCTAAGTCCGATACTACCTTTGATTATTTTGGTTCCGAAATCAAAAGTTTTATCTAGGGATTCCAATGGCTCTGTGCTCATAATTGTATTAGGGAAGAATGGGTTTAAATTCATTTAGGTAATTCACTTTTAATAAACTCTAAGGGGGAAAAGAGAGTCGGGGATAGGCCAGATTCTGTCGTACGTCGTTTCGCTTACGCGACGAACCGTGCGTGCTGACATCTGTCTCTGCGTGCGGCTGTGGCACTTGCATCGGCAAAGGCGCCCGTTTCATCCTGTCTCTCTTGTCTTAGCTTCCTGCAAAGTTCATTGCTCGAAGAGAGCGGTGTCGTTTCTGTTGCGTTGCTCGGCCTCTTGACCGTTTCCTTTTCAGGAAATAGCTTTTCATCACGCGTGAGCATGATGGATGTCCGGACCTTCCTCAGAATGTAGAACTCATTTATCAGTTCTTGTCTATTGAAAGACAACGTTCCGAAAGTCAGCTCCCCGACTCATGAAAATAGAGATAAAATGAGGTTTTTAAACGTGCCGATTCGCGCCCAGAAGTCTTCTCTTGAAGCGCTCTGCGACTATCTTATATCTATTCGAAAGATCTGGCTCCACTCGCTCCTGATAAAATTTAGACTTCTTATCTAAATGATTGTATGGTAGAACATAGACCTTTGTCAGTTGCGCTTTAAGTTTTAAGTCGAATTTGGCTGCGTGTGCCTGCTCATTTACCCTAGAATCCTGAAGCAGAGCTATCTGCACCTTTACATACTCAGAATCAAGTGTTTCTTCCATTGTTTCTGAATTTAAACTGTCTTTAAAAACCTGTTGCCTTCTGAGCAATCTGGAGCGTAGTCTCCTCATGCAACTTTCCCTCTTGCGATGTCACGAAATATTCAATGTGCACGAGCATGCAGGCACTAGAACAAAAATGCTTCTGGATAATCTGATGCCTGAACGGTGTAGAAGCTTTGAACTCGAAATCATTAAGATAACGCCAGCCCTGAATGTAAGGGGGCTCAGAGCTTTCAGTAAGGTCTACACTTGTTTTTCCACAATGGTCGCATACGAATATCTCCTTTTTTGCCATGTTTTATCTTTGATTATTGGTCTTCGAGAATTGGATATTTAAATATTTAGAGGACTTTAGGAGTTCTTCAAAGTCCTCTATCGAACCGCTTTGAAACTAAGAGAATCTTCGATTCTCGAGGCGCTCAGAAATCGGCGATTTCTGACGACCCTCGAAGAACATTATAATTGGAGAGTTATTCAAAGCTCTCTTTAGAGAATCGTCTAACATTTGTGGTGATTGCTTGTTATCTACCTAGAGGCAGCCTGTCTGCTAAATCTTGAGGCAATCCTGCCTTTCTAATCTTAGTCTGTGCGCGAGCAATATCATAAGGTAGACGACGCATAGTAAGTTCTTTTTTACTAGAATCATAGATTGCATAACCAGTGTATGCGCAGTTATCTCTAGGTTGACCAACGCTTGGAACTTGAATTAGTGCCATTTTTACTGAATCTAGATTCCAGCTATTATCGAAAGGCTTGTCTGCATTCTTTTGGAGACTACAGAGCCATGGTTTTACTTGTCCTTGTGGATCTCTCCCGTATAGAATAGAACTCACTTTTCCCCCTTCATATACGTCTGGCTCAAATTCACTTTCGTCAGGTCTGCACCAATAAATCTGGGGAATGTGACGATGACCAATAAATGCAATCTTGCCATCAAATTCAGGCACATCAAAAAAGTAAGATTTTGCTCCAAACATATTTTCAATATAGATTGACATATCTTTCGGAAAGCGCGGTTGTGAGTGAGTAAAGATGAGGTTTTCTGCCTCATGAACAAATTTGTCTTTCTCTAAAAGTTCGGCTAGGCGCTTCTTGTTCTTAGGGGAAAGATGTTTGGCACTATAATTCAGACCTGCTATAGCACGATCATTAAAATGTCTTTCGACAAAATCTTTGTTTTCGCCAGTAATTGTCCAGTGTGTTCCTTGGTCATGATTGCCAGGCAAGATAATATTTGCGTTTCTGTAAATGAGATTCATGCATTCATTCGGATTTGCTGCGTAGCCAATAATGTCTCCAAGACAGACAAAACTATCTTGGCTTTTATTGAACTGAAAAGCAGTGCGCATATCTTTCAAGACTGCCTGCAACGTTTCAAGATTCGAGTGAATGTCTGAAGTAATAAAATATCTCATATAATTAGGAAAGACTCTGGCTTAAAAAGATGATTGTGGTAAAGGATAATGTAATTGACGATTGTTAGAAGCAAGTAACCAAATATTCTTTGAAGCGCGGAGGAAAGACAAAAAGTGATCAAGCAATACAAAAAGTGAGGCTATTAGTGGTTGCGTGCTTAACTCCTCGTGTTCTTGGAGCGTACACACCAACTCTATCAACGTCGTCTTCTTCGACGGCCTTCATTGTCTCGTCTTGCGAAGGGCTTCGTACTTAGATGCTTTCAGTACTTATCCCATAATGCGTAGCTGCTCGGCCTGCTTCATAACAACCGATACACCAGAGGCATCCGAGTACCGTTCCTCTCGTACTAGATACTCGTTCCACTCAGACAATTACGCGCCTTGTAGATATCATACAAACTGTCTCGCGTATATTAGTCAATGCTTATGTTTTTGCATTGTATGGACTATACCTTCACCCTTCTTAAGGAACCAATGGTTCCTTGAAGTTCAACCTCCTTTCGAAAGCTAAACTTAAGGGGATCAGCGTCTTAACTATTTCAAAGAAATAAATTTCTCGAAGATCATCTGTCTTCTTTAATAATTCTAGATTTTCATCGGAACTTGACGTGTTCCTCATCTAAGTCTCTACAGGGATTTATTTAGAAATATCTTTTAATTTAGATTCCAAATTTTTAATTTGAGTATCTAACTTTTCAATTTTTCTTGTACTGAATCCGTCAATAAAATGTGTATATGTCAATACACCAAACAAAGCACAAGCAACATTATTATATTTTATACCTAAGTATCCAAATAAAAAAGTTGCTCCAAGCTCCATTGGAGGCATGCTATATCTCAAAATTTTATCAAAATTCATAAACAAGTTAAAACTGTTCACTATTTAAATGTTACCATTTTATAGTTATATCAATAAATAAATCTTCCCTCGGGGTTCCCAGTCTTGAGACAGGGTTCTCCGATATGAGCTGATTTTATTTTTTATGCGATTGCTCGCATACAACGCCGCGTTTTTTGATAGTTGCAGTCTAGTACAGGATTCGTTAGTTTATATCTACGTTCTTAACCCAGCTAACGATCCCTTTTAATGCGTGAACTCCGACACCCTTGGCTGCTTATGCACAGCCAGGATAGGAAGAGCCGACAGCGATGTACCAAACCGCGCCGTCAATATGAACTATCGGGCGCGACAAGCCTGTTATCCTTGAAGTACCTTTTCTGCCACACACGAGCCCTATTAAAAAGCTACGTGGGGTCGCTAGGCCCGACTTTCATCTCTGCGTTCCTTGCTGTGCGAAACACAGTCAGGTAAGCTTTTGCCCTCGCACTCGTCTCCAGATTTCCAACCTGGATGAGCTTACCATTAGGCCCTCCTGATATCTTTTCAGGAGGGTGCCACCCCAGCCAAACTGCCCGCCTGCTGGTGTCCCCTCTCGGGTGAGCAACTTCAAGGAATATGGGTAGTGTTACATTGGCGCCGAAGCTCCTACCTACGCTATGCATATTCCTTAAAGCTACAACAGCAAGTTGCAGTAAAGGTTTACAAGGTCTCCGCTTCCCACAAGGCGACACCGGCATTTTCACCGGTCAGTGAGTTCAGAAGGTTCTGGTTAGGGACAGTGACCACCTCGTTGAACCATTCATGCACGTCACCATTCAGATGACAAGGCATTACGCTCATTGAGTGTTTTACTGTCATTAAAATTAATTGACACCTTATATCGCTATAAGGATCGGACTGTAACTTCACAAACTTAATAATCATGTCCAAAAACTATGTTTTCTAAATACAACTCTTGTTTCTGAACATCATATGAATAAGTAACTCTTAATTTTCCTATTCTTAACCTACAACTTCCAATAAGATTGTAACGAAGATGCTTATACCTCTCTGGATTTTCAGCAACTTCTTCAATCTTCTTCCTTATTCTCTCTTGAAAAAACACATCTAACTTCTTGAAATCTCTCTCAAACTCTCTCGATGGGAGAATTTTATAAGGCATTCCAATCAGCAAAGTCTCTATTTTTTATTTGTTCTTTTGCTCTCTTATGAGATGCCATAAATTCCTTATTATTTATAAGTTCAAGAGACTCAACGATTAAATCAAATTCTTCTTTTAATCTGATTAAATCAGTTAATGCTTTCTTTTCAATAATTATTGTTTCCATAGGTTTTATTAGGAATAGAGTTATTTATAACTTTTGGTTTGTGTCTAGCGTTCAGTCTCTGAGGATTCGAGAATTATTTTTTCTTTTGAATTAAACTCCAAATTACATAAATTAAAATTAACGAAACAATGAGACCAAAAGCGCTCGCCTGTATCAACAAATCTTGAAATGTTTTTGGTGAACAGTCTTGACAGAGAGGTCCTATTTGCTTCAAAAATACCAAAGTTGAAATAACTGCTAAAATTAATGTTGCAGATACCTTTAACTTAGTAAATCTAAAGTTCATAGTCTCTTCTACGCTATTAAGTTCTTAAATGCTTCTATAACTTCAAACTAATTCTCGTCTTTCCTGCTGATAATCCGCACTTAAACATTTTCACTAAAAATTATTTAGTAGTTTAAGATACTCGGATGTTCCAGCATATAGCTCGATTTTCTCTAATTCGTTCTATGTTTATCATTCATCTATGATGCCTTAGAGCGTCAAACTCTTGCGAGTATTGACGTAAGGCAGTTTCTATTTGATTCAACCTTAAGCTTTCTGACTTGCATTACTGCAAGAGTCGGACTGTATCATCATCGCTTCTGTGCGATGCTTGACGTGCAGTCTCTGAGGGTTACCTAAAATTTCTTCTTTTGTGTATTTCCTTTTTCCTTTGCCACCTTTAGTCTTTTGAAAAACCAAATCTAGCATATACTCAAATCCTTCTTGTGTGTCTTGCTCATTGTTATTGAGCCTTTCAACAATCTCAGAAAATTTCTGAAATGGTTGTTGTTTCACAATCAAAGGATATTTTTTGAAAAAAGGAATTACTTTTTCTGAAAGTCTCTTTCTGTTTTTCTCAACCAAAATTAATTGATTGGGTTGTCCAGATTTTATTGAGATTTTTCCACATCCTAATGCTTTTTGTAAAAGCGTTAGAATTTCTCCATTATCTTTATGTTGACTTATCTTAAATTCAGGAGTAATTGTAAATCCAAATCTCGTCCACGGTGTTCGCCGTGTCTGAATTGGAAATGCTCCTTCTCCATCGACAAATCCAGATAAATGATGGAAATCGAATTCATTTAGGTCCTTCCCTGCTGATTGTCCTTGCGCTGCATCCATTTTCACTTTATAAGTAAGATGCAACTTAAATAACTATCTTGTAATTATTCAGGAGTTCCAGCATATAGTCAAGTTTACCAAGATTTTTTCTTGGATACGGCAAAAACATAAAATGTTTTATCCGTATTGAGGCCCTTATAGGATTTCTTTCGCTAAGCCTCATAGTTAGGCCCGCCGTTTGATGGGTCTTAGCCCTCTTGAACGAGGGTTTGAAACACCACCACTGGGCAGGTCTCACCGGTTATACGAGTCCTTTCGGATTTGCAACCGGCTACGTTTTTGATAAACAGTCGGGCGGTCCTTGTTATTGCAATCTACTACTGCCTTCTACACGTCAAGAACCTTGCGGTTCTTGAACGCCTCGAAACTTGAAAAGTTTCTCAGTATCAAAGACAGTTATAGACACCCCTTCTACCGAAGCTACGGGGCTAAATATGCCGAATTCCCTTAACCAGTTTATACCTTTCACGCCTTAGTCTTTTCAACCAGAGCACCTGTGTCGGTTCTCGGTACAGCGACATATAGTCTAATACGCGAGCGTTTCATGGGCTCCAGGATTCTATAGTTCTCACTGTACGATTCAGCAGGCTCAATGCATTACGCTCCCCTGCTTTCGCGTACAGCATACCTCTCGGTATGCCACATATCCCAAAGCGCACTCGCGCACTTAGCGACTATACATACGTTCCGGATTATTAACCGGATCTCCATCGCCCTCCGCAGTTAAGAGAGGACTTAGGTACTGACTAACCCTTGGTTAAACGATAGTGCCAAGGAAACCTTGCTCTTGCGGCGCTCTCCGTTCTCAGGAGAATCTGATCTTACTTCCGCCAAGATTCTCATTACGTGCCGCTCCATCTTTCCTCTCGGAAGAACTTCTACGCAGCACGTACGCCTGTTTACCAGAGTTCTCAAACGAGAACCTCTGAAGTATCGGTAGTATGCTTAGCCCCGTCCATCTTCGGCGCCTCGAACCTCAATACGTGAGCTGTTACGCTTTCTTTAAATGATGGCTGCTTCTAAGCCTACATCCGTAGTGTCTCAGGTTCAAGACAACCTTTGCTACACTGAGCATACATTTTGGGACCTTAACTTCAGTCTCCCTTGTTCGGGTCTCGGAACGGTACCTTACGCACCGCCCCCCACTTCCGGTATCTACCGTCGACAAGTTCAGAGTTGGAAGAGAGTCCCGTACCCATAAGGGTCTGCAGACTCTATCCGTACTTTACCCCGCCGACAAGCATACCGAAGCTATACTTAGGCATAATTCAACAGGAACAAGCCACCGCCAGATTCGATAGGCTTTTCACCCCTATTCGCAGGTCATCCAAGTGCATGTGCACAACACTAGTTCGGACCTCCATTCTCCTTTCGAAGAACTTCGTCCTGCCCACAAATAGATCATCTGGCATCGTGTCTGACTCACGTGACTAAACGCCCTTTCAGACTCGCTTTCGCTACGGCTTCAATTATTAACCTCGCCACGTAAATCAACTCCTTGGCTCATTTTTCAACACGCACGTTACAACTCCATAGAGCCGTAACCATAATGTAACTCTGAGATTTCAAGTCTTTTCACCCTCGGTTAAGAGTGCTTTTCAGCTTTCCCTCGCGGTACTCGTTTGCTATCGGACTCGGATCTGTATTTAGGGTTAGCGATTAATCTCGCCATATTCGGACTTCCAATCTAGGGAGCCCTACTCTTTTGAAGCTCAGCATATCGCTTTCGTCTACGGGACTATCACCCTGTTATGTGCCACATTCCAGTGGACTTCGACTCAGCGATGAAGCCTAAATGCTCCACCACATCTCTCTATCTGTTTCCAGTAAAGATTCAGTTTGCCCTCTTCCCGGTTCGCTCGCTGCTAATAAGGGAATCACTATTGTTTTCTTTTCCTGCCGGTACTAAGATGTTTCAATTCCCGGCGTACTCGTGTCTTTCGACACGCACTTGCGTACACGTTGTCGCATTCGGAGATCCTGGGTTCAAAGCCCGCATGCGGCTCACCCAGGCTTATCGCAGCTTGCCACGTCCTTCATCGACATCCGAGCCAAGCTATTCCTCTCAGAGTCTAAAGTAAGTAGAAACATGTAGTTTCTACGGTCCCTGACGTAAAATGTCAAGAACCTTGCGGTTCTTGAGCATACTCAAGAATTCAATAAATTCTTGACACGTCAGAGACGATCATATTGCTTGATCAAGTATATAACCTTCTCCAATTTCTTCACTAGTTCTCCGAAGAGAACATCGCGTGTATAGAAAATTGCGTTGATTTGAATAAACCTTGTACGCAATTTTCTATCTGGATAATTGCAGAAAACATACTCTGATTAATGCAATTATCCATAATTGGATACTTGTTGTCTTTCCTCCGCGCTTCATTGACTATGCTCTGCCAGATACGCAACGTTCGTCGCGCACCCTTTGCATCGATTGCTCGATACTCATGTTTTACGTCGTCCCCGACGTCGTGTTTTATCTCCCGACGGAGATTCACATGAAGTGAATATGAGTTATTGATTAGAAAGGATTTTAAAAACTCTGATTCGCTCTTGCTGGAGCAAACTGTACAATCCAAGTCCGACTTTCTCTTGTTGTGAGCATCCTTGTCTTACAACTGAGGTACTCCTCACTACGGCAAGCGGACTGGACCCACCGAGAATCGAACTCGGAGCCCCTGATTGCAAATCAGGTGTTTTACCATTAGACTATGGGCCCTTAGTGAGCTTTCGTCTCATTGGTTTTTAAATCCTTTCTGTTTGATTTGTAACCCTCACAACCTTCGTTGAAAGCTGCTCATCGGTTACTCGACGATGAAAATGGGTATGACTCCAACCCTTGTGGGTTGAAGATATGCAGAACGAATACTCTTGATTATTCCTGTAAGATAATTAATTTAGGAGGTGATCCATCCGCAGGTTCCCCTACGGATACCTTGTGACGACTTAACCTACCTTGTCTTACAAAGATTCGTCTCTGACGGGCCTCATCGATGCAAAACTCGGTTGGTTTGACGGGCATTGTTTTTCACTCATTATAGAGTTACTTGACGTTTCCACAGTACAGACGGTTTTCCCGTATACTGCGAGCCCCCAATGCATCTTCTCCTTAAGATTTTGAATTAAATTCATATCAAGAACTTCTTCTTGAGAGAGTTCAGCTATGCGTTTAAAGAGTTCAAAATCACGTTTTCGGCTTTGAATTTTAGGAGAATTATTATCAAAGAAAAAGATAATTTTCTCAATAATATCTTTTCGATTATTGACTTCAAACCTATAACAATCTGTATGATTGGGACGATTATCTTTTTGAAGATAAACTTTTCCACAATTAAAAAATTGTTTCAGTTGTTCTAAAATTTCCTTATCTTGATAACGTAGTTTTACGCTAAACTTCATTTCAACTTTATTTCTTCGCCGTTGATCTGTATTTAGTCTAACATAAAACGATCCTTCTCCGTCTACTAAGCCGACAACATACTCAGGATTAAGCATTAAGGTTTACTCCCTTCATCTTTCGATTACTATGAAGTAAGCTGACTTCCTAATAAATCTGTGTTTTAATTACACAGTTAATAGGATCTCCTTGGGTCACTTTATTCTCTATTCCGTTCATCCAAGTTGACAATTTTCTAGTACATTTCCACCTATCACCGACCCGATTAGGTGTCATGTATTGTCTATTACACATTGCTGCGTACGAGGCTGAACTTTGTCTCACGCCCTTCAGCTTAAGTATTACTACTTACGCCTGCGATATTGACTAAACTATTTTTCCGCACATTATAGGCTTATGAAAAATAGTTATTGGATTTTAACCAATTAGAAAGAAAAGCTGCCAAGCACATTTATTTCGGTGAGTGCAAGGAGCAGGGACATATTCACCGGACTCTGATAAAATCCGATTACTACGAATTCCAGCGTCATGAGGGTGAGTTGCAACCCTCAATCTGAACTAAGCTGCAGTTTATGAGATTGGCTTCTCCTTTCGGAGTTGCAGCCCTTTGAGTGCAGCATTGCCGCGCGCGTGTAGCCCAGGGCATTCGGGACGGACCACCTAACGTAGCCCATACCTTCCTCCGTGTTACCACGGCAGTCTGTTTATTGTGCCGAAGCAAATAAACACGTGGGTCTCGCCTGTTACCAGATTTAACTGGTCATCTCACGACACAGGCTGACGTCGACCCTGCATCTCCTCTCAGCGTGTCAGGTAAGCCCTTTAGACTGACCTTCATTCTGCTGTCGGTCCTGGTGAGGTTCACGGTGTAGAATCTGATTGACATTGTGTGTTACACCTGTTAAATTATGATAAACATTTATAATATTCTAAGAATAAAAAAGTTAGATGGGCTGGTCGTCTAATGATTAAGACAACCGCGCGTCACGTGGATAATCCGGGTTTGAATCCCGGCCAGTCCATCTAATACTATTTATTGACTATTGAAATATTTAAATCTTTTGTTTAACAGGGAGTTGTTATTTCTAACAACTTCTTGATATCTCTATCAAGATCGGACTATATCTTCGTAAGCAAACCAAGGTTTTCTTACAAATCTTACAAACTTTCCTTGTTGTTACGTTTGGCGTGTAGTCTCTGAGGATTCGAGAATTTGAAGTTTTGATTTAATCTTTCCGTAAATCCAACCTACGAACATTCCAATCATTATCCATGATAGAGGAATTGTTAAAAAATAGATTGCATTTGAAAAATCTCCACCGCTGCATCTACTAGGATAATCTAATATCCCTCCGCATGAAATCAAACCAATAAAATCAAGATAAGGAACAATATATAATGGTTTTTCTATGTCAAAGAAAAATAATATGACCAATATAATTGGAATCAATAAGGCAATTATTCCTCCTTTGAGCCAATAAGACCAATCTTTCCAACTCATTATTTTATTTTGGTTTCATTCTATTTAAATTCTCGCCTTTCCTGCGGATTATCTCTACCGTTCAGATTTTTAGTTTTCGCCATCAAATCGCTTCGATGGTATCCTACTGAACGTCTATCGAGACGTTCCCGCATATAGCCAAATTTTTAATGTGCGGCAATATAATTCACCGCACGCGTCACTCGTTGTAGTACTCCCCCGCCTATTCCTTTAAGTTTCGGTCTTGCGACTATACTTCCCAGGTAGCACACTCTCCGGCTTCCCTACAGCACTGAAACCTCTCGAGGAGGCCCCAATGTTTAGTGTGCAGTGTTTACTGCGAGGACTACATGGGTATCTAATCCACTTTGCGCCCCTCGCCTTCATCCCTCACTGTCAGATCCGTTCTCGCAAGGTGCCTTCGCTATTGTTAGTCCGTACAGGATCAACACATTTTACCGCTACCCCGTACGTACTCCTTGCGTCTCCCGGTCTCAAGCTCCGCAGTATCGTGTGCCCGCCGGACCCTTAAGAGGCCCGATTTCACACACGACTTACGAAGCAAGCTACGGATGTTTTAGACCCAACAAATGTGGCTGCGACTTGGACTGCTGGGATTACCGCGGCGGCTGGCACCAGTCTCTCCCAGTCCTTATTCGTGTGACTATCTACATCGCACAAAAGCGTCCCAAAAATAGGGACGCACTCTGGCTTGCTCTGTCACGCTTTCGCGCATTGCAAAATTTTCCCGACTGCTGCACCCCGTAGGGCTGGGAGTAGTGTCTCAGACTCCCTCTCAGGGCTTCCTCGCTAAAGGCCCTTACTGATCATCGGCTTGGTGGGCTTTTACCCCGCCAACTACCTAATCAGCCGCAGCCCCATCCTCGCGCGCAACGTTCGACGATCAGACATTCCAGTGCCAATCATCTATCCGTTATTAACCTCAGTTTCCCGAGGGTATCACGGGCTCGAGGGCAGGTTAGCTACGTGTTACTGAGCAGTATGCTCTCCTCTCATTCTTGCGAACAAAAAGAATAACTTGCATGTCTAAGTGCAAACCAGATAGCCGCAGCCGCCAGCAGGATAAACTGGATTTATGATTATAACAATCATTTGTCACGACGAAAGATTCGAAAATCTTATCTAAGAGAGAAATCGTGAGCCACTCTTTTCCTCCTGAACGACTGTGGTCGTATTATAACATCTACCTAGGACTATAAACCATTCTGTAGAAATTTTAATTGTCTAACAGAATATCTATAGGATGATTCTAAAAGAATCATCAATAATTAAAAGTACAGAGAATTTCATGCTTATAGTTTAATTTTTATGAAATTCTCTAATGGACAATCGCCAAAAAATTGAGTATAAGCGATGCAATTGTCCATATTACATTCGTTCTGCATACCTCATACCATACGGTGCAGATGCCAAGAATTACAAGTTCTTGACGATAATCGTAAGGCACTCATACCCATTACCATTGTACGTAATGGTGAGGTGCTGCGGGAAGTTTATAAACCTTTCGTATTGTGTATCGACGAGAGAGTTGTAAATTTAGGAAAGAAGAGATTTATTTTGATATGTAATTTTGAGAGGCTTGCCATCTTTCAACAGACGTGTAATTCTAGCTTGCCCACCACTAGAGACTTTTACTTCTACTTGGATATTCTGCGTTTCAAACTGCGCGTTGCGCTCAAAGAAGTACTGTTCAATGCCGTACTCGATACGAGTCTCATCTCCGTATATCTGTTTTATTTCTCCTTTGATAAACATACCTTTGCTTGGTTGTCGTAGAGACGTACCTGCATGACGTGCAATTCCCTCAGCATCTTCCTTTAAAGAGACATAGATTGTATCTCCTGTGCTGGCATTAATTGGTTTTGGGACTACGTTAATCTCATAACGAATCGTCATGTACTGACCTCTTAATGGATCAAATGGGTCTACTGGCTGCGTTGCGAGCACCATTGCACTTCCTGTCATCAACGGCCATGAGAGATAGAGAATGAAAGAACCTAAAATAACTATAAGTGCCACTATGATAATAATTAAATTAAGAAACTCTTTATTACGTTCTGAAGCAGAGAGCTGGCGCTCGTCAGTAGATTGCATACTCATTTGATTTTTCTTCGGTACGCTCTATGAGGCGACGGCGCCATTTTTCAATGAGCCAACCGCCAGCGATAAGGATTATGCCCCCTATTATGGAAACGACTGCGAACCCGACTTGCCCGCCAAAGTCCATAATGAACCCAATGTACCTCGTGACAATATCTAGGGCGAAAAATGTGATAGCAAGATTCACCAATGTTGGGGATTTATAACGCGTGCCGTAACCAACTACTGCGAGGATTACAAGAATAAATAAAATGTTATCAAATATCCAGAACGTAAATAGCGAGCCTGAAATGCCTTGACTTACTCCTGGAAATGAATCATATGTGGATAATTCTTCGGGAAGCAATGCTGCTGTGGCGATAAGGATTATGTAAAGTCCGACGAGTGTAATAAAGCCAGCCACTTCCTTTCCGCTTAACTTTCGTGTATTAACTGCGGCGAATATTCCAGTTACTGCGGCTATTGCTGCAGCAATTCCGATTATTACGAGGAAAATAAGAATGCCAGCAGAAAGCTGGAATCCATTAACCCATAAGAATGGTAGGATTGTCTGAAAACTTAAGATATACGAAAGTAACAGCATATAAAGTGCAGTCCAGTAACGATAGACATCGGTGAATATGTGGTTACGTGCTTTGTGGATTTGTGTAAGTCCGTAGAATAGAATTCCTATAAAGAGATATGCAAGCGCCAGAATACCTACGGCGAAGTCAGATTCGTTCTTAATAAATGAGAAATATTGTATCCCTATCCATGAGAGTGTTCCAATAAATCCGACCATTAGTGTTGTTTTCGAACCGCCGAGATAAGCAAAAACAATATAAATGATGACTAAGAGCAGAAGAATCCATGCTGTGCCTTGGAGCGAGCCGATAACTCTTAAGAATAATAATACCCAAAGAATAATCAGCGATAATAGAGAGGCAAAAAAGAGCATCAATCTGTCACTCTTCTGTTCCTTGATGATCCATGCCGCGCCGAGAGCTGTCAGAACTCCTGTAACTGCAAATAAGAAAACGAGCAAAAGAGAAGAGTTAGAATAGTTAAGAACTTCAAGATATGCTTGTGATACAAACGCAAACGATTGATACCCGAGCCAGAACACAAATTCAGCAGTTGCTATACCATACAATGAAGGAACTGAAAATGCCAATCCAGATAATGCAACTCCCGCGAGTGCAAGGAGCCAGAGCCATGCCGTGCCTTGAGCACTGGCATTAGTTGAAAAAATTTGCGCGATGAGGAAAATGCTCAGCGTATAGAGTAATGCGCCTAATATGAGCAGCGATTGCCCAATCCTTTGGTAACCTTGGATACGGAGCATTACCCCTCCCGCGTATGCTATGACTGTTAAGACTACTAGAATAAGAATTTTTACCGCTGCAGGCATTGCCGCCCAGTTTAGTGCAATGAGCCATGCCACACCTAGCGCAATCAAAACCGCACCGATAGTTGCGACAATTGCGCCAAACGAAGTACGTGATGCTTGCTGTTGATCTCCTTCGGACATTATTAGATGAGGAGAATGGCGTATATAAAGTTTTGTTGGCTTCGTGGCGACACTGGAAATTAAATCGAGTACAATAATCATTAAAAACAACTGACAAAAGGAAGTCCTATGAAGAAGACCGCGATTGGTGGCTCCTTTGATAGTGTACTTGAACTAAAGATTGAAGCAGCAAACATTAGAAGAACGCTTGGGGGACTGTTAGAGGCTCATGTCAGGGCACCATTAGTAACTAAAGGGCGCGACCTCTCGTGGAAAATAGATGTTTGCGCAGGCAAAAGCCCTGCTGGAAGAGACCTTATTCTTAAAGAGATGAAACAACTGGATTCTACTGAGATGGAGATTGAATTTAGTAAGAATGTAGACTCTGGAGAGGATCAGTTTTTAACTATTTATCGCGAAGCTAGAGTGGATAGTGTGATGCAATATATTCCGTCTGATTGCAAAGACTGGAGATGGGAGAGGATTTATGGAAATAAAGCTGCTCTTTTCAGGAGCGACATGGCATATTTGTATCCTGCATTGCATATGGCAATTTATATTGGAGATACTGCATTGAGCAAAGAAGTAGTACGTTCGTTAAAAAATGCAGGCTATTCTTTCTTAAAAAGCAAAGATTATCCAAACATTTTTCCTGAATCTTGCAAATGTCTTTCTTCTTATGAGATTGAGCATGAAATTCTTTCTGCGCAGAGAAGAAAAAATTATAATTTTAGCGCAGTTGATGCACGAGGGTTGCAAATTCTTGAATGTCTGATAAAAAAGTTACCTGAAGTCATAGAATATAACTTTGAGATTGGAACAGCAGTCAATAAAGAGGAAGATTATGCTAATTTTGGCATGATTATCGAGGATGTATTTGTTTATGAAAACTGCCATTCATTTACAGCTACGCCTAATGAGATTCGCGCAGGTGTGCTAGACAATAGATGCAAGGGCATGCAAATTAATGAAGCGTTGTTGCTTTGCTCGCGTGTTAAGACTGTGAATCGTTGCGCACATATTCCGCTTGTCTGTTTTAATTATTCCCCATGTGACACTCATTGGATAAGAAACAAACTAATGCATTATAGCAATCAGTGGATTATTGCTGATGCTGAATCATCTACGCAGTTTTATGGCACGACTCTATTAGATGAAAATGATTGGAGGGAATTTATGAAGACATGTCTGGATACTTATCCGTGGGTGCTTCCCTATGAGCCTATCACTCCACCACATCTTATGAGTTATATTAATCAAGGATATAGCACATTGCGTTTAACTCCCACAGATGTCTTACGTTCCCAACCCTGCTTTATCGAACTGTGGAAACCAAATCTTGGTGTTGTCTATGCAAAAGATGGCTGCCTTAATTCTTATGTTGCGCGATGAACATGGAAAGATAAATTAGATTATAATCATTTCGGAGGAACCAACTCATCCCAGCTTTCAATGAAATCCTGAATAGGCGGCACTGTTTTATCTAGCTTGTGCGCTTCTACGTATATCTTTGTAAGAAGGTAAAAGACCATGCCCAGAGATTTTGCTGACTTGTTGTTACTAGGAATGATTTTCCCAATGCCTGCGGTAAAATTGTTAGTGTCACACACTGAAAGCACAGGAATGCCGATGCGATTTGCGTCGTGTAATGCATTCTTGTCAAGCCAAGGATCACAAATGAAGACGAGCTGTGTCTCAAAGAAATTATCTAAATTTGTATTAGTCAAAATACCTGCGGGATATTTCTTCAGAAAACAGCGAATACCTGTGATTTCTGAGAATTTTTTGACTGCGCGCCATCCTGCTTCACGCTTACAGACAACTATGATATCTTGAGGTGCGAACTTTGTTAGATATTCTGCACCCTCGCGAATCTTATCGTCTAGAAGAGCCGTATTGAAGACTGCAAGACCATCTGCACGACGTCTGTAAACGTATTTACGCATGTCTGGTGTAATTACTCTGGTGCCAAGATGAATTGAGGCCTTAAGATAGTCCTCCATGGGAACTAGAGTGTCACTTTTTTCAGTTTCCTCATTCTTGAGCTTGCTCTTCATATCGATGTCTTTAACATCCTCAACCTCGCTTTCTAGCTTCTTTGCTTTCTCGAGCAGCTTGACGAGCTTGGCTTTCTTTTCATCTGCAAGAGAAGTCTCTGATTTGTGTTCAGCTTCGTTTTCAGAATCTTTGGAAACATCTTTCTTTTTTGCAGATTTATCTTCACTGTCTTCGACAAGAGCATCCACAGTCTCAACAGCGGCTTTAACTTTCTTTGCGATTTTCTTTGCCGCACTCTCGAGATTTTCAGCAGCATCTTCAGCGGATTCCATCACTTTCTCTGCTATGTCTCCGACTGCTTTCTCTGCTTTTTCTATTGCTGATTCATTTTTCTTGGTTGCCATTGTAAGTACGAAATAACGAGTGCACGAGTTTTTCCGGAGCTTTTTCAACCGGTACGTGCTCATCTTCTGCTGTTGAACAGCATTAAATAAGAGATAAAAGCAGAGTATTTAAATTATTCGGCGATGTTAAGTCAAGTTGCCAACGTAACATTTCTTGCCTATAAAACAACTGTTATCTGTAAAAGAATACTTTAGATTTAACGATAGATTACTTACCTGCGCTGGTTACATATTCAATGTAATGAAAGTCTCGATGTTACCTTTCAAGGTTTACTTAACATAAGCCCTTGATATCAAGGAAGTAATCGATACACGAAATACGATGAAGAACTAAAAGGTCACCCCTTGATGAGTGAAACAATGCCGAGAATAAATCCGATGATTACGGCTCCAAAAGATGCAAACATAAGCATAAATCCTGACTCCCCCATACTCCCACTCAATCCAAGAAGCGCGAACCCTAAAATGATAATAACTATACTCCAGACTTTCAACTTCATTTGAAATATTCCTCAACAGGCGTACCGTCGATTTCAAGATAAACTCGCTTGCCGTTAATTTCATAATACTTCTCCAGACCTGCACCGCCGAAGACATTCTCTACGGTAAGCTTTGCTTCTTCTTTGGTACTGACTGCTCCCTGTCGTGCGACGCTTATCTTAATTTCACTTAAGGCACCATATGGGCGCTTACCTGCTAGTTCATTAATTCTCACGTATCTTCCAGTTGTTTCTGGAAATTCAATAAGTTCGAATTTCGCGCCTTCCTTCAAGACTACTTCATCAGAAACCTTGCGCCATTCATGACCGTCATCTGAAACATATACTTCTAGTTTTAAAGGAATGTCCCAAATGAAAACATTTATTTCAACAGCGTTGATACACCTCTTTCCTCCCAGATCCAAGTCAATTGTTTTTGGATATTTGAGCGCAGGATCCCCAAACCAATGTGTTTCAGGATTATCGTCAATAGCATTTGCTGCCCGATAATTATTGAATTGGCTGCTTGCGACTGCATCTTTTGGTGTTTCAAGCTCGTATGCCCCGCACCCAATGTCTATGGCATCTGAAGCAGATGATTCTGCAGGAAGCTTTGATTGTGCTAGAGATTCTGTAGGGGTGTTATTCTCACCCTCGACTACATTTCCTGTAAAAATATTCTTAAACCACGAAGATAGAGTGAATGCGCTAGCAAAACCTGCTCCCACAATCAATAACAATGAGATAAAAGTAACAGTCACAATCTTTTTGTACATCTTTCTTATTAATGTCTGTTGTTTATAAACGTTTCTGGAGAAAAAAATAAACTTACTCTTCAGTCTGAGCAGGTTCCATTTCCATTTCGTCTTCATCGACAAGACCTAACTCTGGAGCATCCTCAACAATCTCTTTCTCAACTTCATGTTCTTTTGCAGCAAGTTCTTCGTCTGAAACATGGTCTTCTTTTACTGCAGTAAGCTTGTCCTTTCTTCTTTGTGGTAGAGGTCGATTGATAGTTATAGGGAGTGCACCTGCCTTGAATTCATAGTCTGCAATCTTTAAGGCATCATATTTCATAATCTTAAGAGTGGCCTCATCAATTTTTACAAGAAGAGGGGCATCCATCGCAATCTGAAGTGCACGTGCACCGATAATCCTCGCTGTTTCATATCTAGTAAAGTGTTCATTCATAACATTCTGTCCTAAAAGAACTTTTTAAGCCTTTCTATTAATTCTTCGTATTTTTTTGGGAGCAGTTCTACAATTTTCTCAATCTCTGCGCGATCTAAAGGTGTTGCTCCGCTTTTTTGGCAAGAATTAATCATATATTGTCCTTTCCATTTTGAAACACCAAATGTTATGCGCACTTCCATCGACTCCTCTTCCTCACGTGTCGGATCCATAACAAGCGTATTCCCTAACTTAAAAAAGCTAAATGAAAGAGGCATTATTTCAGCAGAGAGGGGCATTTTGCCTGTTGCAGGCTTGTCGTAATCAACTAAATTGTTCTCATTGAGAGCCGGAATCTGTGCGGTCTTAAGAGCAACAAGACATGCAATCAAGGCTGCGTCAAGAAGATTCCCGTCGTCGTTAATGGGATATACATCTATATAAACTGTCCAGACTTTCTCGTTAGGCTTGATTATGAGTTTTGAAAGGTCAATAACATGAGACTCTCTTATTGCTCTATCCAAGAGACGTGGAAGTTCAATTGCTTCAAACTTTGGAGGTCCTGATTCGAAACGAGGTGAAGCGAGAGGCAATAAATCTCCCGACACAATTAGATTTCCTTTATCTAAAGAGTCAGGATAAGGTGTTCCGGGGGCCAGCTTGACACCTGCAAGCACTTCTGTCTTGCCTAAACGGACACGAGCGCTTCCTTCTGCGGCATTTGAAATTTTTGTTTCGACATTGATTTGACGCAAGTCAAGCAGACCGCGACCGTCAAACCTTTTACCCTGCTCAAACATCCGCTTGAAGTTCTCAATTGTTGCATTAGAAGCTTCCATTGAACTCATTGTTCCACGACCTCCTTTAGAGCTTTCTTCTGCACTTCATAAATCTCAGCACATGCCGCATCAGCAAGTTTTAGCACTTCCAGAACGCGTTCAGGCTGTATCTTGCCATCTAGTTGCAAAAGAGTATATTGAGAGGTGTTCGCAAGTTTTGCAACGGGAAAATCAGTTGGACCTTCGCCTTCTTCAAAATCCTCTTCGCTCTTGTCCAAATCAACAACTAATTCTGTATCAAGTTTGCCAACAGCTACAGAGGAAATAAGATTTTTCATAGGAATGCCTGCATGAGCTAGGGCAAGAGCTGCAGCGTTGATACCAGCTGTGCGCGTACCTGCATCTGCCTGAATTATATAAATCTCAACATCGATTACTGTGTTCGGAAATTCGCTGAGGTCAAGTGCTGGCTGGAGTGCCCACTGAGTCACTCTAGATAGTTCTTGTGAACGACGAGAGGGTCCTGGTTTCTTGCGGTCATAGACTGAAAAACTTAACAAATCATAATTGCATCTGAGAATTCCTGTTGCAGGGTCCTGCATATGCTGAGGGTGAAGTTGTCTTGGACCATAGACTGCTGCAATAGCAATTGTTTTTCCGAAACTGAACATAGCGGAACCGTCTGCATTTGGGATGACTCCAACTTTTGCACTCATTGGACGGAGCTCATTCGCCTTGCGACCATCAGAACGTTTGAATGTCTCTGCCATTAGTCCATCCTCCCAAGGATTGCTTTGAGATTTGAAACACGTGAAGCAGATTCATGAGCTTCATGCGCATCGTAAATCTCATTCAGACGTGCGTAAGCATCAAGATAGAGCGCTGTTTCAGGATTGACATCTGGAACGTCACGTCGCCATTTATAGCCTTGTGTGCGAACCGCATGAATGGTGCGCTCATCAAGCATAACGCGAGAGTGTTTCATCAGATAATCCATGAGCACATGTGCATCTCCGTATTTTAACTCGTGTGGATGTTGAGGAAATCCCAGTTCTGATAACAAGGCGCTTTCTGCTTCGCGATAAGAAATATTGCTTTTCTCTTTGTCGTCGATTGCGTAGTGATGTTCAGCTAGATTTAATGTGCGGTCTTGGTGCTGCGTCAGTGCAAAAAGGAAAGACCTAAGTCCGGGCTGGCTCGCTCGCTCTGATTGATTGCTCATGATTTCTGCTCCTCAAACCAGATTTCCATTTTTTCAGTTAATCCTTCGACATACACCTTATCTGCTACGAATTCTACTGCTTTTCTTGCACGAATCTGCGCATCAAGCGTTGCTCCACGTATCCAAATCCATCCGTTCTGTCCTGCACTGATATTGCATCCGGTCTTTTCCTTAATGAGATTAATCATGCTTCCCTCGCGACCTATAACACGTGGAACTCTATTTGGAGTAACACGAAAGATAAATCCACCTTCGAGCTTGCCCAACCCGATGCCTTTGAGAGAAAGGTCAACGCCCCGCGCAGTTATTGACCAGATTTTTGCAGAAACTATGTCTCCGATGTCAAGAAACTGATCCATTTCGCTCTTATTAATAAATCGTGGCGACTCATCAATTGGGATAAAACCCGAGTTTGCCGCATCAATATCCACTAACCATCCATTCATCGTGATGTTTATAACACGACCTATGACAACGTTATTTCTTCGTGGAATGAATGCACCGGTAATGGCCAGAACTTTGATAACTTTTCCTGCTTCTTCTGCAAGACCAAATCGACTAGCTAGAATATCCTTGCCCTCTCTTCGTGCGCCATCACTCGGTAAATAATCTTCTCCCGATACTATAACTTCTCCAGGGATAACGACACGTCGTTTCTTAGGATTGTCTTCATTACTTGTCTGTTGGGCTTCGTATGCCGAGTTGTTATTCTGAATCATGTCAAGAACCACCACGCCATGCCACATATTTTAGTGGGTGGTTCTTGAGCACGCTCAAGAATTCAATTTGCTTACTCACCACTAAAGTAACGAGTTTGCGCAAATTGAATTCTTGACGTATCAATAATAGGAAGGTCATTTTTCTAATCTATTCTGAAGAGCTGTATTAGCGAGGCTTTAAAAAGATTTCTATTTTTTCTCTTCTATTTCCTGACTCTGAATAGCCCCGTGCGTGACTGCATTGAGCTTCTCGTAGAAGTCAATTTGCATACCTGCAGGAATATTGATGATTGCTGCGAGGTCTCCGTTTGCCAGCCAATCTTCACTCTCTTTGTAGTCTTTAAGCAGACCGTAGACATGTCCGGTGAAACGAGCGGGAATAACTAGGCGGATTTTCTTAGTCTCGACACGAATCGGCAAGATTGTCTTCAACTTCTCAAGCAATAAAGGAAGTTGCTGCTCTGCAGGTCGATTGTCAATGCTGTAATGAACTTCTTCTATGGCACGACGGAGACGTTCTTCTGTGTATGGTCTTCCGTTCTGGTCAACTGCATTTCTTAATAAAAGATTAATGACTTGCTTGATTCTGTTCTCGCGCTCAGCGTCCCTGAACTCCTGTGTCTTCTGGATTTCACCAGTCATGATTATCTTTTTCGCAATTTCGTAAACATCAGATGTACCAAATGCATCCAGCAAATCTTTCTGAGGAGCAATCTGACCCTTCTTAATGTCAGTATAAACGCTAAGAGTATCTAAGGCAGATAGAATATCCCCCTTGCCTGCCTTGACTTTCAAAGCTTCATCGAGGTCTACATGAACTTCGAAGTGCTTGCCTTTAACTTTTGTTCGCGCAGTTACCTTTGGCATAAGAAATAATAAGAGAAGAGGTTAATAAAGATTTGCGTGAATGAAGAGAAAAATTTGTGAGAAAAGCTTAAATAGCCCTACTTCCACACATCGATATCGGGGAGATAATTTTATGGAAATTCCTTCTGAAATGCAACACCAAGCAATGGGTTATGACCGAGCAGCGACTATGTTTTCGCCTGACGGGCATTTGCTTCAAGTCGAGTATGCTGAGAAGACAGTTCGCTTAGGCAGTTCCAGCATAGGTCTTGTATGTAAAGATGGTCTTGTAATGATTGCTGACAGAAGACACAGAGACAAGCTAGTAGTTTCAGAATCAATGAACAAAATCTATGAGATTGATACACACATTGTCGCCACGGCAGCAGGCATTCTTTCTGACGCGCGCATCTTGGTTGATCAGGCACAAGTGCTTGCACAGCAAAATCGCGTTACCTACGGCTCGGCAATTGAACCATTGGCAGTTATTCGCATGATTGCTGACAGGAAACAGATGTTTACGCAATATGGTGGTGCACGACCATATGGAGTTTCATTTTTGGTTGGCGGTGTCCACAAAGAAAAAGCATACCTTTATACTTCAGATGTCACGGGCAATTTCTTATCTTACAGAGCAAATACTATCGGAGAAAATGATGAAAAAATCAAGGAAATTCTAAGAAAAGATTTCAGAGAAGAGATGAATATTGAAGAAGGAATCAAATTTGCGCTTAGAATCTTTAAAGAAATACTTGAAAAGAATTTTGACATACAAAGATTTGACATTGGTTATGTTAAGAACACCGATGGGAAACTCGTTCGTCTGCATGGTGATGAGCTGAAGAAGTTTGTGAAGTAGATTTTCTTTCCAAGAATTTTTCTAGCGATTAATTCTTCACTCTGTTTATCAAAAACATGATGTGCCCTCCGCACCTTATTTATAGAGGACTTTGAAAAACCCCAAAGTCCTCTATCGAACCGCTTTGAAAACCCTCGAGGGACATCTAAATTGGAGGGTTATTCAAAGCTCTCTATAGAGAAGTTTGCATTAATTGATAAAGACAATAAAATGTTGCAAATTTCTCTAAGAAGAAGTTTGAAAACACATCAAAATAGATTAATTCAAACTTCTCTATAGGAAAAGAAATTAATTTCTGTATCTTTCTTTTCTTATCCTTCGGGAACTGAAAGTTCCTGAGAGCACTCAAGGACTTCGAGAATAAGTATATTCTCGACAGTGCTCAAGAATTGGTAAATTCTTGACATTAGTAAATCCTTGATGTAGCGAATAACAAAACGACTATGAAGATTAAAGTTATTCGCCCTGGAGTGTAAAAATCACTTACTTATCACTAACTTAACAAAATTAGAAGAGCACAGGGGGGGGTGAGCTTCGCTTCCGTTAATACTCTTAGACTATATTAGGGCGAATAACGGATTAATGGAAGATTATAGTGTTCTTTCTAAATATTCTTTATTTATAAATACTTGTTAACTGGTAAAGAAAGGTTTATAAAGTCCACAATCCAATAGAAAGCATGGAAAAGAACAAACTCAAAGAAGTTTTACAGGATCAGCAAGCTTTGTTTGATAAATTAAATGATCTTATTGAAAGAGAAGTTTCTTTAAAGGAGTATATGAAAGGAAACGAGATAGTAATTATAACCGGCATTAGACGATGTGGAAAAAGCTCGCTTTTGAAACTCATTTCAAAAAAACTTAATGAAAAATTTATCTATATGAATTTTGATGATATAAGATTCACCGATTTTAAAGTGGAAAATTTTGAAGAGATAGAAGAGATAGTTTCAGAAATATATGGAATAAAAACAAACGTGATTTATCTTTTAGATGAAATTCAAAATGTGCCTTCTTGGGAGAGATGGGTAAATAACCTATATGCGAAGAAGATTAAGGTTTTTGTTACTGGTTCAAATTCTAGCCTTCTAAGTTCTGAGATTTCCACATTTCTAACTGGTAGAAATAAAGTCATTAAACTATATCCTTTTTCTTTCAGAGAGCTTTTGCTATTCAAAAAGATTAAAACAGATTATCAAACAACAGACGAGAGAAGAGCAGTTTCTCAGGCATTTAATGAATATTTTGAGAAAGGCGGGTTTCCTTTAGTAATAATAAATGACGACCTAAGCCTTTCAAAACAATATTTTGAAGATATACTTAACAAAGATATCATAAAACGATATAATATAAAGAAAGTAAAAGAGCTTAAAGATTTAATTTTATACTTATTCTCTAATGTTAGCAAGACTTACTCTTATTCAACATTAAAGCAAGTTTCCAGCATAAAGAGTTTGAGCATGATAAACAATTATATTGAGCATCTAAAAAATGTTTTTGTTGCATCTACAATAAATAAATTTGATTATTCAATTAAAAAACAAAAAGTTTCTTCATCCAAGTTTTATGTGTTAGATAACAGCTTTTTAAAAACAGTAGCTTTTAATTTCTCAGAAAATGCAGGAAAGAGATTAGAAAATCTTGTTTTTATAGAATTAGTAAGGCGAGGGAATGAAGTTTATTATCATGCTAAAAAGAATGAGTGTGACTTTATTATCAAAGAAGGACTTAAGATAACCAAGGCTATTCAAGTATGCTTAATCTTAGATAATGTAGTAACAAAAAAGAGAGAAGTCGATGGATTAATAGAAGCTCTGAAAGAATATCAATTAAAAGAAGGTTTGATTTTGACTCTTGATAAAGAAGAAGATCTAATCGTAGAAGGAAAAAAGATAATTATCAAGCCTGTCTGGAAATGGTTGCTTGAGAAGGACAAATAGATTAAGCTAAAGTCTATTAGCTTTAACTATTAAATTCCACTGTACTATCCCCAGCCGAAATTATTCCATGAGGATAGAACGCCCCGACCAAACAATCTGCCATCTTCCACAGAAAGTGCTAGTGCACTTTCATCCATTTCCTGAGAAATATTGAAATGACAATGCTGCCGACCAAATAAGCCCAGACCCAGCCGGGAAACAAGAAAGAACCGTGAGAACTGAAAAATCCGAAAATCTTGACGTTCTCTCCTGCTGTAAAATAGTCGCCGAACCAACGCAAAAGAAGTAAGAAAGGCACTGTCGTGTACATGACAGGACGCATACTAATAGGCATTATCTTCATCGCGATTTCCATTGATTTCCGATTTAGCTCAAGGACTTTTTCAGGATGTTCTCTGTATTGCTTCATCTCTGCCTGTATTGCTTTCTGTTCCTCACGAAGATGCTTAAGAAGTGTCTGATCTGTCAGATATTTCTGGAGGAGAGTTGTTATTAATGTGAAAAAAAGAACGACTGCGAAGAAGCCAATATTAAGATGCCAATTCAATAGCGCTCCTAGACTCGGATTAAGTGCAGCATGCACTACTTCTTTGATGCCTGAAACAGCGTCCCAGAGCAAAGTCACACCTATACCCAGAACCATTACTATAATAAGAACGCGCATCTCTTTCATAGCACAAACCTCCAGCTGGTCGTCAAGGACGAGAGTCCTTGAGCGCTATCGAGAATCTTGGATTCTCGAAGTTCTGCAACTTCAGGAACTATTAGTTCCTGATAGCCTCGAAACATCAAGAATGCTCTGCGTTCGCATTCTTGAGTGCGATCAAAAGTCAGAGACTTTTGACGACCGAAGGTTTTCTCAGGTTCCAGCGACCGAATTACGTAAACATTCATATTATTCTCCCGCCATCTTACGCAGTGCGGGATGCATGTCTACTGCATGTTGCTGCGCGACGTTTTGATATAACTGATACATTATCATAACTGCTAGCAAGATTGAGGTGCCCGAAGTTAAGGCGCCGAGTGTGTCTGTGAGTGCTGCGAGTAGACCTATTGCGAGACCTCCCATAACTGTAAGAGACATGACATAACGAGAAAGAATTGACTCGAGTATGCGCTCATCTTTTCTAAATCCTGGGATTTGCAACCCTGAAGCAATAATTTTCTTTGCCTGACTTCCTGCATCCATGCCTGCTGTCTTCACCCAGAATATTGCAAAAACCGTTGAGCAAAGCATGAAGAAGATAAGGTGTGTGAACGCCTGAATAACTTGCGAGAACTGTAAGCTGCCTCGAATAATTGATTCAAGAAGGTTTGAGCTACTCAACCAATATGCAAGACCTGAAGTCGGCTGTCCGTTTGAAAATCCCCCTATGAATGTCGGTCCGCCAAATGCATTCTCAAGCAGGCTTCCAAAAAGCTGAAGATTTGCGAGAAGAGCCGCTACTAGAATAACTGGGATTACTGAAGCATAAAAAAATGCAAGAGGCCATTTGATAGTATGTCCGCGCAAACGATCGTAAGATAGAGGAATCTCAACTTTCAAACTCTGCGCCCAGACAACCAGAAGGAATATTCCTACTGTAACAAGAATAACTGTAGCGGCAATGAGCGCTTCTCTAGGAGATCCATTAATGAATGACTGTAATATAACGAGAAGTGCACCAGAACAGGGCGTACCGGTAAAGTCTGCAAGACAATTCTCTCCGTTTGCTCCGATGAACTGTATGAGACCTGTGACAAGAGTGCGAGCGACTCCTGCTACGATAAATATTGAAACACCCGAACCGAAGCCCCATTTAGTAGTGACCTCGTCCATAAACATAATCGCCAGACCTCCTAAAATCAATTGGAAGACGAGAATTCCAGTATATGAAGCATTGATTGGCTGCAAGCCGCCCATGAGCACATAAATAAGGGATTCGAAAATGATAAAGAAAATAACTCCAATTTTCTGCAGACCTTGGAAATATCTCTTTCCATCAGAAGTATTTGTATCAATCTTAAGTATGCCTGAACCAACGAGTAGTTGGAGGATGATTGAAGTAGTAACGATTGGACCGATACCGAGACTGATAATGCTTCCAAACTCTGCGCCCAGAATAGTCGCTATTTGCTGGAATCGCACTAGAGAGTTCTGTCCCAGACCATAAAGAGGAATGTTTGCCAGAATAAAGAACGCAACAAGAATAATCAATGTCCATTTTAGCTTTACGTTGAAAGGCAGGCGCTTTTCCGTCGGAGGTCTGACTTCAGGTAAATTGTATAATATGCTTTGAATATTCATTGTAAAGGTATTTGTACGACGATTTTGCTGATGTCAAACAACCATCTTTTCATAAGGAGAGAATGGGAGAGGTAGTTTTTAAATCTTGGTTTTGAAGACATTTCATTTGTGAGCTTTTACTCCTTGGTCGCACTCTATAGAATTTATAAGTGTTTTTTTTATCTGTTGTTCTGGTATTTTCTTTATCTTTCTGGAAAAAATGAGATATTTGCTTACGCAGCAGCAATCATTTGAGAATTTGGCAACTGTTCCGTATTTTGCTGTACAATAATGGGATTGAGCTCCCTGATCTTATTTCTAATATTTACCTCGCACGTGAGCCTTATTTCAATTGACTCGGGCATAATTTTTGCTTTAAATTGCCATGTCCTTATTTTAAGATTTGTCTGGGATATTCCTAGAAACTTGGAAGCATCGAATATCTGAAGACCTACTATAAATGCTTCGTTATCTATATCTATAACCATATTTTCAAACTCTAATGATCTGTCATATTCCCTATTAACTATTTTAAAGAAGAGAATATCATTTACATAATCATAATCCATTTCTCCCTTTCCTTCCAATCTTCGTTCTTTAGTGTTCATATCCTAGGTATTTGCCATTTGTTAATAAAATAGAAGGTGACTATATTAACCTTTCGAGTTTCAAGGGAAATAATGATTTTCAGTGTTTTATCGTGATATAAGTAAAATGCAGCATAATTACCATTATATTGCAACCCTACTAAAAATGGCTTCTCTTTTGTAATAATCTGACGCAGTTCTTTCTCTGTATAAATCTGCTTTTGTTTTTGACTTAATCTAAAGAACGTATGGATTGTGTGCTCAATTTGATCCTCAGAATATTTTGATAGAAGTATCAGAAATTTGTTAGTCTCTACTATTTCTATAATTTTATTTCCGTACATATTTTCTCATAGCATAACTTGTTTTTATTTCTTTTCATGAAGAGTTACTGAGAACTTTTTTTAGACGATACTATCAACAGAATTCACTATATCAGTTTTGCCACTTCGAATAATGATATACAATTATTTTAATATTCATAAGAAAAGTTGCGAGGAATATAGTCTAAAAAAATTGAGGAGAAAAACTATTTTGGGGGCACATAATTATCGAGAATACGATTCCAACTATTTGATATCTGCTTATACTCCTGCTCGCATCTTATTGCCCTCTCTTCTGGCAACCACTCGTCTTTAATTAAATACTGATGTGCCGCAGGATTTTTTCCATAAACCCAACACGCTATATTATAGAAGCGTTGCTCATCAAGAGAATGCTCGTCCCAAAAAGCAAGCTCTTCTATATTTGTGTCTTGTCCTCTTATAAAGAAGAAATACGCCCCGTTTAAAGTTACATTTTCTCCTTCTTCTCCCATATTAGTCAGGATTATCGTTGAAAGCTGATCAACTGCATCTTCCTCTTTTCCTGTGATTGGTAAATCAAATTGATGCACTAATGCATGACCGAGTTCATGATAAAATATGAAAAGTATTGTATGAAGAGTCCATGCCCCAAGCTCTTCATCTGTAGATGCGTCTTCACTAAACGTTTCTACCACCTCATCAAATAATTCATAACACATGACTATAGCTGGCTTTGACGGATCGTAAAATGCATTTGCTTCCTTACATTCTTTAAATAATATAACTATGTCTTGTGGTAAGATTAATGAAGAAGTTAACTCTTCTGCGGCTATTTCAAAAAGACGTGATTCTCTAATAACCCTTTCATGTATTTGATGTTCTGTTCTTGTAACTGGAGTATATTGAACAATAAATCTTCCCCCTTCTGATTTTTCAATTTGTTGATTTTCTTCTAAAGTGGTTTCTTCTGGAACTAAAAATCCGAGCAAGAACAACAAGACAAATAAAATCAGAAGAACACATAGTGTAATCTTTAATACTCGACTCATAAGATTTAAGAGCACTCATTATATAAAAACCTGCCTTTTATTTTTTCTTCACAGGAGACTTTGCTTTTTTTGCAGATGGTTCATCTTTCTTATCTTCTTTCTTCTCTGATTTCACTTTAATATTTTCTTCAACTTTATTCTTTAGAAGCACCAGTGTGCCTTTTGCAGAAGCTATCTTATCAATTGCAGATTGTGAGGCTGTGCTAGCTCTAATCTTAAGAGGTTGTTTAAGTTCGCCTTCGCCTAGAATCTTATAACCTTCAAGGTCTATCGCGCCATCTTTTGTCGGTAGAGAGGATACCTTGAACTGAATGTCTGTAAGATTAATTACCTTGAGCTTTTGAGGCGGTGTTCCTCGCCTAAGCGTTTTGTCTTTGCCAAAATAATTATTTCCGAAAAGATGAATTACTAGTGTCTTCTTCTGGTCTGCGCGTTTGCCTGTTCCTGCCCATCCCTTGCCTCCCTGATTGCCAGAGCCACGAGTACGCTCTTTTGCTCCTCGACCGTGAGTTTGCGAACCTGCATAACGTGATGCTTTCTTACGTTTCTTTGTTCTCATAGCATCCTCCTGAAGACAACCTGCGGTTTTCTCTCAATGTTTTCCCTTGACGATAGCGGAGGATTCATAGCATCCTCCTGAAGACAACCTGCGGTTTTCTCTCAATGTTTTCCCTTGACGATAGCGGAGGATTCATAGCATCCTCCGAATCAAATCATTGATTTTGTCCTTGTTATCTCCAAGCACTCCTTTTCTGACACCGAAATGCAAACGTGCGTCTATACCTTTGCGAGGAGGATGCATACGGAAGAATGGCTTGATACCTAGGTCTTGTAAAGACTTTTTATCTAGCTGCTTTGCTACTTCTGCTAAATCCACCTTTTTCTTCTTGTCAATCAATTGTGCTCTTTTTTCCAATAGAGCGGCAAGAGTTTCAGCGTTTATATCGCCATATGCTACAAAGTTGCGAACTTTCTTAAGCAAAAGAGAGGTCATTGGAGTGGCTGGAAGCAAGACGAGGGTGTACTTGCGACGCAGGCGCATACGAGATAATGTTGATTCGACTGTGCGTGCAATTTCTACTAAACCTGAAATACGGATAATTGCTTTCATAGCACAAACCTCCAGCGGGTCGTCAAGGACGAGAGTCCTTGAGCGCTATCGAGAATCCAAGATTCTCCAAGTTCCAGCGACCGAATTACGTAAACATTCATAACTTCATCTCCGTTGTTTTCCGCAAAGCATCCAAGCAGGCTTTTGCAACATTGAACGTTGTTCTTGTCTGCCCACTCGAAACTCCGTAAACATCCTTAATGCCTGCAAGGCGAAGAATCTTCTTTACTTCATTTCCGACTACTAAACCCGTACCACGAGGTGCAGGAATCAGTTTAATACGGACAGAACCACATTTGCCCTGAACAATAAATGGAACTGTATGAGGATCAGCACCAAGTTTCTTTTCCTCGGGAGACTCATAACCGATTTCGATTTTAATAAGATTCAGTTTTGCCTGACGCACCGCCTTTGCCCTGGCAGGAAGTGTTTCTTTAGACTTGCCACTTCCAATACCGATGTGTCCTTTTTTGTCACCAACTACAGCCATTGCTGAGAAGGTAACTACATTGCCTTCCATAGTCTTCTTCTGTGTTTGTCTCCACGCGCGACGCTTACCTCCACCGAATTTACCTTTTGCCTGACCGACTAGTAAGAGATCGCTCTCCAAACGAACAATAGAATCGATAATTTCAGGCTCTAGAACTTTCCTTCCAGAAGATAATACTTTGTCAAGATCCTTCTCTTGACCTGCCTTGACTATTTTACCCAGAGCTGTCTTTGGTATCCATGCATCTATCGCCCGCTGCCTTTCTGCTTCAGGATCTCTTTCTCTTCCACGACCGCGTCCCCATTCGTGTGCGGGAACAGCAGGTGCAACTGTTTCAGACTTCTCTAGCTCTTTCTCTAGTTTTGCAATCTCTTCTGGAACAGGCTCAATCAAATCCTTTGGTTTGTTTTTTGTTTCTTTTTCTGCCATTTTATAATTCCTTCTTTACTTTTGTAAATGTGTCTTTTATCTTCGTATTGCGTTCAAAATCCTCTTCGGCTGGAAGCGCTTCTTCTCCGTGAATCACAGGAAGTCCAGCATCTACTAAACCCTTTACTACTGCATAGATTCGTGACTTTTGAATATTTCGGTGCATCCCAAAGTCTACAATTGCTTCCTTAACCTTCTCCTTCACCTGCTTGCCTACGAATAAACCAGTAAGATATGCTGCAGATAAGCTTTTAAGACTGCCCGCCTGTGCCTCTGGCCAACCTTTTGTCAGCAATACTTTTGATGATGTTCCAAAAATTATTTGGTCTTGCGCGAGATTACTTGTGACTATCTGGACGATCACATACCTATTTGTCTTTCTTATTACAACTCTTGGCTTGCCTGACTTGAGCATCTCAAGGCGCGCCTTATAGTCTGTTCTTGCTTCCAAACGACGTCTTCGTACTGAGCGTTTCATATTATTCTTTCTCCAGAGACGCTATATGCTCCTTCATATGCGCTTTATTACGATAAATGCTTGCCCTGATTTGTTTTCTTAATGCAGTATACTGTTCAGAAGTAATTTCACCATGCTTTTTAAGCTCTGTAATATAACTTCTTAACTTTCTTGTCCTTTGCATATAAATGAATTTACCTGATTTTACTTTCTTGCGGATGCTCCCCATTCTACGACGCGTTTTGCGCCTTTCAACTTTACGCTTACCTATAATTTGTGCGACTGAAATCGCACCTGCATCGAAAAGATCCCGAATATCCTGCTTAGTAATCGCTTCTTTTATTTCATCAAGGCGCTCTTTGTTAAATATAACTCTTCCCTTTCCTACTCCGAGCACTCTTGCTGCAAGCATTTTTTTCTTGTCTAATTTCATGATGCACTCTCCTTAGTTCCTGCGTTTGCGACTTTAATCCCGCGCTCTTGTGCATGCTTTAGAAGAGCAATTTTCTTCTTTGCACCAACACGTGCAATTATTGCAATATCTGTCTTAGAAAGTGCGTCGAGTTCGCGCAGATTATGCACCAAACGTGGCAAAAGACCAGATATCCTGCCCGCATCTACACGCGGACTAGCGTACCCCATCGACGGTGCACAAGGATAACCGAAACGCTTGCGGCGAATCTTGCTATGACGCCCGCGTGGACGACGCCACTTCTGCAGCTTTTTTCTATTCTTTCCAAGACGAGAATGCCTGACTGTATCTGAACGCAAAAATCTAGGTCTGCGCGATGTCATGAGCTCCTCCCTGGTTTTGTAACGATATAAATGCCATCCTGAAATACACGACGGTCACGATTGCGCACTTTTGTTGCTTTCTCAATATTGGCTGCTGTCTGACCTGCAAGAGATATATCATAAGAAACTACAGTTATCTTCTGTCCTTTTATTTCTACATTTGAGCCAGGCATTATTGTTGCATATCGTGGAGTTTTTTCTCCAAGGAAGTTGTTAATAGAAAGTTGAGTACCTTCAACTTTTAGCGTCATTGGAAAATGCACATTGCATGCTTCAAGAATATATGTAAACTTCTCCTGCAAACCTATGAAAAGATTCTTGATATGAGCGACTAACGATTGTATAACCATATTATGCGTCCTGTTTCCCTTGGAGCAAGTTAATACAATTTTGCTGCCGGAAACTTTTGCTTCTATCTCGGAATTCTCAATCTCACGCATGAGCGTTGTGCCATCTTTTGTGCATTTGATGAGGCGACCGACTGTTTCGCAAGATATGCCTGCCGGAATTTCTATCTCTTCTTGTAATTTTTGTTTCATATTAGTAAAAGTATGCCAATAGGCTTCCCCCTATGTTTTTCTCTTGTGCTGTCTGATGAGTCATTAAACCTTTGCTTGTAGATACGATAAGTATGCCTATGTGCTTAGCAGGAAGATATCTTTTTACATAATCTTCCAGTTCCACAACCTGAACCATAAACCTCGGTTTTATCGCATTGCATCCATTGAGCTTGTCAAGTTCTACAGTGAGGGAACGACCGTCTACCGCATAATGCTTAACATATCCCCTGAGTTTTGCAATAGCAAGAACTGAAAGCAAAAGCTTGGAATGATGAGTAATTACAATGCGGTGAGCTCGTGCTCGCTTTGCATTCATTATCTTATTCAGCGCGTCTGCAACAATATCGTGACTCATGTTAGTTGTATTTATTGAAACCGATTTCCTCTGCGATTTCTCTGAAACATTGCCTGCACAAATTTAGATTATACTGTTTGAGGTGTGCGCCGAAACGACCGCAACGCTCGCACTTCCTTGAGGCAATGCCTGTCTTGCGTTCTTTCGGTTTATTGAATCTTGTGAACTTCGCCAAAACTACAGGCTTACTCTTCAATTGGCGTGCAACCTTGCTCCAATCACTGGCTGTCATGTTAAACCTGCCTCCTGCAATCTTAAAGTAAGAACATTGGCTGGCTCTTTGTCAATATAAGGCACTAGTCCTAGACATGACCTGTTAAAATGTTGTGTACACAACACGTCGGATTCTATCCAATGGTATGCTGCAAGAACCTTAATATCCTTCGACCTTTCGATTACATGTGAGCATATTGTCCTTAGTGAATATGTAACAGCATCAACAAGATAGCTTGTTCCATGAATGCGAAGAATATCATCTCTCTCAACAACTCCTTCCTCAAATAGGTGGGCTGCATTTTCGGGGCAAACTTCAATAACTCTGCGAGCTATTTCTTTTTTCATTTTATTTGAAACTTGTTTTGAAGTTGTCCTCCATGAATTTGATTATTTCTTCTTTTCTCACATACTGCTTATGGGGCACGGAACCTTTTTTTATCTTCTTGCGTTTCACGCGAAGACCTGAACGAACAAAGACGATTGTAGTGTTAAATCCCCGAATTCCGATATCTCTCTGGTATTCTATGCCGGGGATTTCGATGTATTCTTCGATGCCAAATGAAACATGATTGTCTGCAACCTGTTTTTTTGACATTTTGTTTTCAATCGCGCCCAGCAGACGCCTCAGGAGATCGAGTGCATCTTTCCCACGGATAGTAACCCTTGTGCCTACTTCAAGACCGGGAGATACGTTGAAATCTGGAATTCTTTTGCTCGTTGTAATAATCTGCGCTTTTTTTCCTGTCACCAGCTCCAAGAGTTTTTTTGCTTTAACAAGATTTTCTGCAGTTGCTCCTGCACTCACGATTACTTTCTCAATAAAAACTGAACGCATAGTGTTTGGAGCCGAGACAGTTGCAGGAGCTGATTTTTTGACTGTTTTTTGTGCCATATTAACTTGTGACAATCAACGCGTCATTCGTTAGCGCGGATTGCTCCCCATTGTATTCGATAATTACTTGTTTGTCCTTGATTGAGAGCACCTTAGCAGTTATTCCCTGATGTTTGCCCTTGATAATAAATACATTCTTGCCTTTCTCAAAAGAAAGATGTTTCTTTACCTTATTATTCTCGTCAAGATATAAAGAGTCGTTGATTGCAATCGCCTTGTCACTTGTTATGACATTGGTGCCATCATGAAGATTAAGCTGTATTTTTCCCCCAGAAACTAGGCGCTTGTTTGTGACCTTAAGCAATTTGTCTTCGAGTTTCTTCAGTTCATTAAATACAAATTTTCCTGTTGGAAGAAGAGTAAGAAGGTAAAGTTTGTCGGCTTCTAGCTGTCCGAAAAGCGTGACACTTTCATGCATGTCCTTAACTTGACGGCCGTTGAGCTTGAGTTTTTTGTTATGAATCATTGATTTGACTTCTCGCGCACTCTCTGCTAGTTTTAGCATGTCTCTAACTGCGATTAAAACAGGGACTGCCATTGTGTGATGACTCGCAGCTCTGACTACATATTTTGTTCCCTTACGTGGAAGAGGCAATCTTTTGCTCATTTGCTGTCGTTTTTGATGCATTTTTTCTCCTTATTTCTTCTCAGACTTTACAGTTTGAGAAGGGGATGTAGTCTTTTGCGGCGATTTTTCTTCTGGCGATTCTTGGGGTTTTTGAGATGTGCCTTTCTTCGCGCGTCCAAGTGCAGTTATACGTTCTTTATCTTCTAACATAAGTGCCTGAATCTGCACAGCACGTGGATGCAAAGGTGCTGCGACTTTTGTACCATCGCGTTTGGTGTGCTGCAAACCTTCAAGAACTATTCTAGTTTTCGCAAGATTGAGAGAAACTACTTTGGCTTTCTTCTTTTTGAATTGACCACGCATGACAAGCACCTCATCCCCTTTCCTGAGGGGAAGACTTCTCTTGCCATACTTTTTCCGCAACTCTTTTGACAATTGAGCGCTTAAAAACTTATGCCTTAGATGAAGAGGGGCATTGTATCTGTATTTTCTTTGCTTTCGCACTTGTGTGCTTGAAAGCCATGAGGTTGAAAATGAGGATTTCATGTTAATTTAATCCTCCTGCCATGTTCATAAGTTGATAGCCCGGCAATTCTGATTTGAGTTGATTCACTCTTCTTTGTGCTATAGTGTAGAAAAGAGAGTTTTCTTGAGTGAGACGAATGGCCTTCACTTGAATATCGACTAACTTCTGTAGTCTTTCTGATTCTAAAACATCTCCATATCGAGCATGCCATCGAGTTTTATTAAAAGAATTATCCAGCCATACGACTTGTTTGGCATACTTTCCTCTCTTAAAACTAATGGCACCTGATATTACAAGTGCATCAATTTTAGCAAGTTGATTATGGGCATCGATATCTATTTCTTCAAGTTCACGCGGACTAATTTGTTGGTTCATAATACGTGCTGCGCGAGTTTCGCGACCTCCTTCCAACGTTCATGAACTTCACGGGCAACAGGACCTTTGATAAATGTACCTTTTGGATTTCCTTTTTCATCCTTGAGAAGAGCGACTGCATTATCTTCAAAACATACGCGCTCGCCGGTATTACGACGATAAGGTTTTTTCTGCCTGATAACAACTGCATCGAAGACCTGTCCTTTCATGTCTGGCTTTCCTACTCTGACTGAGACCTTGACCCAATCAGCGACTTTCGCAAACTGCTGTCTGCCTTTACGGGATTTACCATGCTTAACTCCAGTGATGCGGACTATACGTGCGCCGCTATTGTCTGCAGCTACGAGCATGGAGCCGATGTTCAAACCACGAGTTACTTTGGCAGTTATTGCTTTCATGCTTTTGCCTCTTTTGCTTTATTTGTTTCCTTGACTTTTGCAGAAACAGAGGGTGCTGTTTGTCCCGCCATCTCGCTAGCTGAACGAATCTTTTCCAAGACGACAAAATGAATAATCTTGCTTAGAGGACGGCATTGCTGGACACGGATGTAATCGCCGACTTCAATATGCGTTGTTACTGGCAAGCGGGCGTGCAGGCGAGTCTTCTTCTTATAGAAACGCTGGTACTTCTTAACATAAACTGTGCGCTCAAAATCAACTACAACACGAGTCTGAAACTTTTTGACTACAAAACCTTCAAAAGTACGTCCATGTGTGCCCACTGTGTGAGTTGCAGCTCCTGCTACGACTGAAGGTGTCTGTTCTCCCTGTTTCTTCTTGTGTTGTTTTTGTTTGTTTGCCATGTTTAATCTGAAATTGATTCCTCTGCGAATCCAAGCTTGACGAGTATTGGTCTTACCATTTTCTTATGGTTGCCTTGAAGCTCGACAATGTGATCCTTGACTGTACCGCCACACGCCAGTTTTTCCTTGAGCTGTTTGGCGATAGCCTTAATATCTACGCTGCTATCGAAACCGGAGACAAGAGTGGTAATCTTGCCGTAGCGACGAGCGACTGTAGATACGGTGATTTTTTGATCACTTTTCGCAATCTCCTCGAAAACTCCCGCGTCTGTTGGTAAGCCAAATCTTGGATCGATATCCATTACTTCTGAGATGCCTCCAGTTGTATAGAGACTAGACGCGTCATAAGACGCGCAACAGTCCTTTTAATTTCTTTGGTCTTGGCAGTTGCACGGTGAGCAGTCACATGTGCCTTTGCCAATTCCAGTTTAAGTTCCTTTAGTCTCGCAGTTACTTCGTTAATATTCATCTTAGAGATATCTTGTCTTTTAATTAGTGCCATTCTTCTTTGTCCTCCTCTTCGATGATTTCTTAACGAGTGTCTCGACGGTTGTGTCTTCCTGAACAACAGGTATATGTGCCTGAGCAATTTTTGCTCTAAGTGCGTCGTCGATTATTATACGGTCATGAATATGTGCATCTGGCGGTAAGATACTAACTTTAATACCTGTGACACCTGCAATATTAATTGCTTGAGCCATTGCACGATCTACGACTTTAGCAGGATTGCCGGTTTTCTTCAGGTAACCCTGTGCAAATCTCCAGCTCCTTGCACGCTCGCTTGGCAAGCGTCCGGAAAGTACTATTTCTGCTCCGAGCGCCCCTGTGCGCATAATCTCCTGAAGCATCTTATATGCTATGACTTTAAACTTAAGTGAACCCTGTCTTTCAAGAGAGACAGCAATCTCGTCGGCAACTAACTGGGCATCCAATCTAGGCTCTCTTATTTCTTTTATCTCGATGTGGGGATTATCTAGCTTAAACTTTCTCTTCAAGACGCGCGTCAGCTCATCAATCTTCTCACCACGACGACCAATAACAAGACCTGGCTTGCTTGTAGCTACAATTATTTTTTCCCCGATTGGAGTGTATTCAATCGCGACAGAACTTATGCGCCCTTTACCTAGCTCACGCTTGATATATTCCTTAACACCAAGTTCTTCCTTCTTAAACGCAACGAATTTTTTCTCTTCCATTATTTCTTTTTCTCCTTATTGGGTTTTTCTTTCATAGTGACTTCACGTGCCTTTATAACAACATGCGTTCTTTTAAAACGTGCGCCGCCCTTTCTCTGAGGTCTTGAAGCCCAACTTGCTGAAGCGAATGTAATACGCGCCTTGTCTGGAGCAAGACCTGCTACGGCAATATTCCCCTTTAAACCTTTCAGAACCGAAATGAAAGCTTTTGAAGCGTTGATGGGGTACCTTCCTGACATCATGCCATGACGATGAGGTATTTCTCCTTTGTAAGGTACTGCTTTTTTGAATTTGAGCACCTGCTCAAGATCTGCAATCGCGGACTCAACAGACTTGTTCTTGATAAATGAACAGATGTACATTGAGTGTTTCTTGGAAATTGATAAGTTGAGACCGCGCGCGACTGCTTCATCTTTTTTAACTTGTGGCTTTGAAGGTTTTGCTGGCTCTTGCTTTTTCTCTTCTACCTGCGTCGGTGTTGGAGTCGGTATAGACTGCACTGGTGCGACGACTGCAGATTGAGAGGGAGACGATGAAGCTGCTGGCGGTACTGAATTTCCAGTCTCTGCTGGCTTCTGCTGCTTCTTTTCTACAGTATCCTTTTGTTTTTGTTGTTTTTCCATGGTTATTTATTTCTTATCTGTTTTTGAACCTTTTGTGGCACCAATACCTGCCGTGCCGTGCATTACTTTTGTACGCGTAAGCGCGAACTCTCCAAGACGGTGACCTATCATTGCGGGCGAAATTAGAACATCGTTAAATGATTTACCGTTGTAAATTCCTATTGTCATACTGACCATGCGAGGCATAATCACAAGGTCGCGAAGATGTGTCCTAATCTTCTTCTTTTGTAAAATCTGCTGCTCGCAATGCTGTATAAATTTCTCATGTGCTTGGAAATTCCTCAAAACCGAACGCCTGCTTCTAGATGGAAGATATTGCGCAACTTCACGAACAGCTAATTTCTTTAAACTCTCAAACGACTGTCCTCGATAAAACACTTCCTTGGATTTTAGGATTACTTCCTCTGCCATTTTAAGCTCGCCTCCCTGTTCTACTTGGACGTATGTGACCTACACGTGCTCCTGGTGGCGCGTTGCGCTTAGCAATCTTTGACTTGATTCTCTTGCCTCTACCTGAACCGAAAGGATGGTCAACGGCGTTCATCTTAACCGCAGATGTACGTGGCCAGAGCTTGTTACGTGCTTTCATCTTGTAGAACTTGGGACCTGCCTTTATAAATGGTTTCAAAATTCTGCCGTCTCCTGCAATCGTCCCGAGAGTAACACGACAATCGCCGCTCACAATTATTTCTTTCTTGTTCGGCATGAGTAATGAGACTTTGTTATGATCATATATTTTAAAGACAACCGCACTTGTTCCAGCTGCACGCACCATTTTACCACCATCGCCGGGATTATTCTCGATATTATAAACATGGGTGCCAACTGGAACATGTTTTAGCATGGTGACATTTCCGTCTTGCGCAGTGGTCGTAGCTGCAATTGTAATCTTCTGTCCCGATACTGCCCCGTTGAATGCAGGATTGTAGAAAATCTCATTCTTTAGTTTCAATTTTAATAATGGGGCTGAATGAGCTGATGAATGGAATATTGATAGAATCTCTGCCTCTCCTTCTCCCATAGGATACTTTATTTTATAAATAAACGCACGCTTTCTTGCCTGATAAGACAAACTTCCGTGACCTCGTGCTTGAGAAATAATGCGCTTGCCCATTTTAGATGCCTAGCCTCCCTAAGAAACGAAGAAGTTTTAATCGTGTTTGGCGATAATTATCTCTCCTAATCTCTTTGTCATCGAAATAGGGTGCGAATCCCTCAAAGACAGAATTGCCATCGATTGAAACATCATTGCCCTGTAGCACTATAGGGGATTCTGTATCCACAAGAGTTAATATGGGAATGTCTGAATACTTCGCGCTTCTCGATGCAAAATGATAAAACATTCTGTCATCTTTTGTTCTTGCAATATGATACCTATAATTAAAACCAAGATAAAGAAGCGATGTATTTTCAGGGATTACATCAATACTTACTTGATGCCCGCTTGGGTGATTTCCTAGGAGTACACTTTGGAGCATTCCATTATTTGTACAGACTAAATTGTATTTATTCCCTTCGACAAATGAATTAACTTTAGCAGCCATATTAAATCATCCCCAGCTTTGTTGCAACGTCAATGGCTGGATTCTCCTTTATAAGTTTAACATATGCATATTTCTGATTGTTCTTTATCATTGTGCGAATCGCGATAACCTTGACGGAAAAGAGAGACTCAACTTCTTTCCTAATCTCTGGCTTGGTGGCTTGACGCGGTGCTGCAAACAAAAGAGTATTTTCCATATCAATTAATTTTACTGCTTTCTCAGAGGTAATTGGCTTAAGCAACATTTTGCAACTCTCCTAATGATTCTTTAGTATAAAGCGTCAGACGACCAAGAGGATATAAGTCTGCAATCTGCAATTCCCGCGCTGTCTTGACTTCGACGCCAGCGCACCTGATATGCTCATTCTTTCCGGTAACTATAAGCAGCCCGGCATTCTCTTTGTATTTTCTGCCGCGAAGCTTACCTTTCCCGGGACGTACTTCCTTGCTCTTGAATATATGTGAAGATGCAGGACCAAATATTAATTTTAATGTTGCGTGCATTGCTTTTGTCTTTGAGGGCAATGATTCAACAACTGCTGGATTTAATGTTGACGATGTGAGAAGAGCGTATCTCTTTTTAATCCATGTTGGACTGAACGTTGCTGCAAACGCGCTATGCCACGCAATTGTTCTTTCTTTGGTGTTAATTTTACGAGGTGTATGAACTCCCTTCGGCGGATGCGCTCTTCTGCCTCCACGAGTGTTTGCCACTTCTGCACCAACCCAATAAAACTGTGTGCCACGACGCCACATGGTTTTACGAGGAAGGCGAGAGATACCTTTTCCATAATGCCCTTTCCACTCATGTCGCCTATGGGAAATTGTACCAGACGCAGAGTGCCTCTTGCCTGCTTCTTTGTAAGTGGCATATGGCTGCATTCTTGCGAATTTGTCTGCCTCTACATATTTTGCAACAATGTCTTCTCGGATTGGAATAGTAAACAATGCTGGCAGTTCTACATCTCCCTTCTTAGTTCCTTGTGCATCGTATATATTTGCTTTCATAAAATCAGCTCCATAAACTCATACTTCTTCTTGACCTGTTTCTTTGTAGGACGCAGTGCGGGAGTTATAAGAATCTGCCGCTTCGGCGGACCTTGGACACTGCCTTTAACTATAAGATACGAAGTCTGCACTCGACCATAATTCTTAAACCCTGTGCCTGGATTGATATTCTTTTCTGCGATGGTATTCAAATTGATCGCCCTTAGATTATAATGCACCCTCGTAAACATTCCTAGCTGTCCTGCTTGTGGTGTGCGGAAAGTGACTCGAGCAGGATGCCATGGACCAAGAGACCCTGGGCGACGAACTCCTTTCTCAGATTTGTGCGACTTTAATGTAATGCCGAAGCGCGGGACAGCACCTTCTAAACCTTTTCCCTTGGTCAAACCGCGAACGTCGAGGAGCGAAAACTTAAGAACATCCTTCACAGTAATCTCCTTGCCAATCAAACTCTTCACTAAATCCAGCTTATTTCCGCCGCCTATCGCAAGCTCTGCTAAGTCTGGTGTTTTTTTAACAGTTGTCTGATGCGCCAAAGAATAAACAAGAATGCGGATGTCGTCGTAGACTGGAGGTATTTCGAGCTTTCCTACTGTCTTCGGAACGCGGACAACTTTCTTGAGCAATGAATCTGTTGAGACAATTATATCTTTTATTACCTGTCCATGACTATAGAAACGTACTGAGAATATTTTCATATTTGGAGTCTCAAGAATCGTTACGGGGATATAGATACGTTTGTTTGCAGTCATTGATTTGTCAGTTGTATCTTTAACCAATGCAGTAGCCATACCCACTTTATAAGCGATAAAACCTAGAATACCTTCGCCTTTTATGGGCTTCCAGTTCACACTGGGGAGAAAGTGTTCTGCCCGTTTACGTGGCCAGAACTGCAGGCTTCCTGCGCGTGGTTTCGATAACTTTGCCATTGTTGATTGTCATTGTAAATAGAGTCAACTCTTGCTCTCGGAACATGCACCTGAATAGGCGCTGCTTTTTGTCGTGTTATCAGCACGGGAAAAGCTCTATGCATTCAATCTGATTCTTCTATGTGAGAAAAAAAGGGTTTATAAGCCTTTCTTATGATGTTCTGGAATGCGGACCAGCAGGCAGAGTCGTAAAACCTATTAACCCTTAGTATTTATTATCTTTGTGAAAAATAAAAGACAGGAAATCTGTGAACTTGATGTAGTGAGACTCATGGCAAATATTTATTCTGAAGGCTTGCAGAAAGGAGACTGTGGTCGTGTTGTTATGATTTACGGAAAGCCTGGAAAAGATGCAGATGTGGAATTTGTAGATGCGCGGACAGGGAAGATTACTTTGGTGATGGTTCCTTTAAGATGGCTGGAACATGCCGAAGACAACAAAACAATTGAAGAGAATCCTGAAGATGTCTGAAAGAATAAGACGAGGGGGAATTTCCGGAAGGGGGCCGGCAAAGCCCCCTCGTATGTACTTTAGGTCATGGGTATAAGTCACCTCCATAGGTTGTTACTCTAATGAAATATCTCCTTTATTAATAAGTTCAGAAGGAACGTTCAAGAAGATTCTTCCATAAGGCTTAAAAACGAAGAATGCAAAACAAATGTATGGGTGATGTCTACCTCATTCCAGCATGGTTTCTCGGATTTGATGCAGCAATGAATATGCTTTTTAGCATTGTAACGTTTGCCATAGCTCTAGTTGCGCATCACGTTTATCGTATATCTGCAGAGAGAAATATTAGACATTTGAGTGCAGGATTTCTGCTCATTGGTCTTTCTTATGCACTTTGGGCGCTCAATCACCTAGTGCTAGTCGGAAGTATTACTGGAGAAGTCATAGCTTTCTCATTGGAAGGACTACCTACATGGTGGAGCGTTACATTTTACCTGCATATGGCTCTCTTTGTCGGAGGATTGGCGACAATTACTTATGCTACACTTAAAGTGCGTCGTGGCGACATCTATTATCTCTTACTTGGGCTTTCACTGTTAGTTATTGCAAGTAGTTTCAAAACATTTGCCACTTTTCGGATTGTGTCGATGTTTTTACTCTCATTCATAGCTTACCATTCTTACAAAGAATATCTCTTCTTTAGAAACAGAAAGACTCTCGCAGTCTGCGGGGCATTTGTGCTTCTTTTTGTCAGTAGTATCATGCTTATTTTTGCCGCTAGCTATTCTGACGCTTATGTAATTGCACAGCTATTTGAGCTGGGAGCGTATAGTCTTCTTTTGATTATTCTGCTTCGCAACATATTAAAGTATGGCAACAAAAAAAAGAAACCGTCTTGAAGTTATCAGGGATATCCTGACGGTTATAAAACAAAAAAGTGGCGCAGTTAAGCCGACGCATATATTGTATAAATCTAATCTTTCTTATGCGATGATGGAAGAATATCTTAGCGAATTGATTGAGAAAGAATTTATCGTGGAAGAAATGCCCGCAGGTCACAAGAGATATTCAATAACAGAGAAAGGTATTAAATATCTCAACAAATATCGCTTGATTACAGAATTCAGCGAATCGTTTGGTTTGGGATGAATTAATCAAAATAATATTCTAAGAAGGCATTTCCGGTAATAACTCCACCTGTTGGAGCAGTTGTGGTTGGAGTTGTCGGACTGCTAGTGCCTGAAGAACTGCCTGAACTCGTCGAGGTGCTTGTAGGGCTAGTGCTTGTGCTTCCTGAAGATGTACTTGTTGAAGTGTCTGTACTGGTTCCTGTTGACGTGCCGGTAGTTGTTCCTGTACTCGTCGAAGTCCCGGCTGATGATGTTCCACCTGTAGTTGCGCTACCATCGTTGCTCGGCGGCTGCGTGGTTGTCGAGGGCTGCTGTTGCTGACCTTCTGGTGGTCTGAAATCTGTCGGAGGTTGTTGATATTGCTGACCTTCAGGAGGGCGCTGATATTGCTGACCTTCTTGAGGGCGTTGTTGTTCAGGAGGTCTAAATTCTTCACGTCGCTCTTCACGTCGTTCATCAGTAAAACATCTGCAAGGATTACTTGGATCTATATTGCTGTAACCACAATCCCATCTTCCGCCCTTTGCTCTGCACTCGCGCGCAAAGTTCTCAGTATAATCTCGCATATCTTTAGAGCGTGACTCGCTTTCTGCGCGCATAATTTTCTCGCATGCTTCACGTGTTGTCGCGCCTGCTTTGACGCATTGTTCAGGGAAGTTCTTGCCTTGTCCTTTTCCAGAACCTTCTCTCTTTCCTTGACCTTGACCTTCCTCACCGAAGACAAAATCATCATTGAAACTGCCGAAGTTTTCAGGACCCTGACCTGGGAAACCTTTGCCCTGTACCTGATTAAACATTTCTTCAAAGCACTTAAGCTTCTCATCTTTGTTCTCGACAGTATTGCAGTTCTTGCCAAATGCAAAGCCTCGACCTGGACCACGATTTGGACCTTCATTTTCACGCTGTGAACGCATAATTTCATCGCACTTGCGGAAGACGCTTTCAGGGCGCTCGCATGTTAGACCGGCGTCTTTACATTCTTGAGCGAGATTATTTTCGCACATATATTTGCCACAAGTTCTATGATCTTTCAGTCCTTTTTCGATACATTCCTGTGGCGCATTAGCTAAAAACATGAGCTTTTCGCATGATTCTCGCATTGTCCGCTCTGAAGTGAAATCAACTTTTCCTTCTTTTGCTGCAGCTATGCATTCTTCAGGAGCATTCTTCTCGAACATGACGCGCATGCATTCTTTTGGCGTCTTTGCTCCTGCTTTCTTGCATTCAGGGGGCATAAATTTATCGAACTGTTCTTCTCGTACGCCACCTTCAATATCCTCTAACACGTCTTGCAAATGAGGTGGAAGCAAATCTTCCATGTCTGCTGTAGCTTCTTCCATTATTCCACAAGCTTCTTCATCTCCCTCTTCACACTTGGTAGCAAGAGGAGCAATAAGAGCGCATTTATCGGCAAATGCCGAAACACTAATATCCTTGCATCTGCATTCTCTGCCTTGCGTCTTCATGCACTGGCTCATAATACTGCCGAACTCGCGCGCCTCTTTTTTCTGCGCTTCTGTCCATCGCTTATCTTCTTTCTGCTGCCATTTTGGAGAATCTTTTGTTGTCCTGCAGGTTGTGGCGTATTGTTTCGGATCAAGCGTAGCTAATTCTCCGCATAACTTGTTAATCGTATCTGCGATTCTAGCCGCATCAGCGACGCGCTTGCCTTCGTCTCGGACGTCTTCTACAAATTCTTTTTTCTGTTCAGCAGGAATCTGCGATTCAATCTCTTTCAATGCATTATTGATTGCGGCAATTGCACGCTCCACTTCTGCTTTGTCTTCAGGAGCAATATTCTTCTCGATATTTGCAGCATATTCTTTATAGCGGACAAGTGCGATACGTGCGGATTCATAATCCTTCCTCTCGACCATTGCCTTGATTTGGGCAACATTTTTTTCAAGGTTTACAATGTCGCTGCGGAACTTACTCAAAACATTCTTTTCGACCCAATAAAAATTGCTGTCTGGAGTTATGCCTGCACCGACGCTTAGTTGTGCATCAACATTGACAGAGGTGTCTGTGCTTACTTTGGATTCTACATCTACAGCTGCGTCTTTGGATGTTTCATTTGCTGCGAGAACAGAAGTGAGTGAGAAGCTAAGGAAGATAGTAACGGCAAGCACTGTAAGAAATACATGAACACCCCTTTGTTGCATATTTTATCTAAACGAAAGAGGTATATAAACTTTTGTGAATCCTCTGCGCTTTTAACGCCTGCCAGAGCGCGAGAATTGCCAAGAGTATGGAAAGTGTGAGAAGAGGATAGCCGAACAACGAGAAATGACCAATTGAAATAACCTGTGACGAAACAAACAAACCTGCAATTGCCCAAGCAGTAGTAATCATCGCTTCTTTACTAATACTTTTCATTAATTTTATTAACGTTTGAGATATATAAAAGTAGGTGATTAGTGCAGTAGATGAGCTTACTTTACTTGGAAAAGCTCATCTACTGATTACACTAATTACATTTATATAGTTATCTTTGGCTGCGTAGACAATCTTTAATCTCCTCCCATCATGTTTCTTGACTGCCTCTGTTTTCTTTCCTTTTTGGACAGTATAATCAGGCATTTCAATAGTATCCTGAATTTGCTTGAATGTTATCGCTCGCTCTGCCATCCTCTTTTTTGCGTGGTCTGTTAGAAGTATTGGCATTTTACTTACAGTACTTGTCAGATTATAGAGGACTTTGAAAAACCCCTAAAGTCCTCTATCGAGCCGCTTTGAAAACCCTCTTAGAACTACAAAATGGAGGGTTATTCAAAGCTCTCTATAAAGTTATTCGCTATAACTGAATCAAATTATTGCAGCATCAATTCAATCTTCTTCGGGTCGCGCTTAATCTCTTTTATAACTGATGCAGGACCAATGACTGTTAATGCATTGCTGTCGCCAACTAATCTTTTAGCAAGAGTGTACTTAAATCTTTCAAAGACGCTGCTGTTGCGAGTGTTTGGCTCAATTACTGCCAGTTCAATTCCCTTAAAGTTCTTAACATGGTCAACAAGTGCCATAGTGTCTTCAATTAGGCGCGCCTCTTCTTCAGCTCGCAGTCTGCCATGTAGGATGACAATTTTATTGCTTAATATAATTGTCAATATTTTTTTCACGCGCTCCGAAATCGAAAGATTCTGAACTTCCGAAAACGGAATGACCTGCAAGCTAAGCCCTTTTATTTTTTTTGTTGCCATATTGTTATACTTTTTTTGCTAGTTCGAAGAGTGCTGCATAAAATTCCTCAAGGTTAATGCCCTCTTTTGCAGATATTCCCACGACAGGATACTCTGGGAACGCTGCCTCAACTTTCTTGATGTCTGCTTTCTTTAAATCTATTTTGTTTGCCACAACTAAAAGTGGAATCTTGCGGGCAACTAAGTTGCCAATAATTGTAATATTAACTTGAGAGTAAGGATTTTCTGAAGCGTCAAGAACTACGACCACTGCGTTCATATCATCAAGCCATTGTATTGATTCAATAATGCCCTGCGTGGCTTCTTTTGCACGTTTCTTTGCCTCACTTCTTTTAATGCCATACCTGAGAAAATCTTCATAGTCTATTTTTGTTGCGATACCGGGAGTATCAACCATCTTAAATGTCAGTATTCTGCCCTTATATGTAATTTCAACTTTCTCTTTGAATTGTACGTGGCGAGTTTCATGAGGAATTTTACTGACAACACCAATCTCTTCTCCAGTCCAGTCCTTACAGATTCGATTTGCGAGTGAGGTCTTACCGGCATTCGGAGGACCATAGAATCCAATCTTAATGCTAGAACGCCGTCTGAAAAGTCCCTTGAACATCTTTGCAGATAAATTGCGAATTGTTTCAAACATAATGATTTAGGAGAATGGTCTTTTAATAAACCTTGCGTCTCCTCCCATTTTCTGTTTGCGCTTTTGAATCTCGCCCTGTATCTTGCGTTGTTCAGAGCCTCTGAAAAGTGGAATCTCAAACATCCCTGTTCTTTTACCATCTATCTTCTTAAACGCATAATTAACTTGCTCTCCACCCCATGAGCTCTCATGTAAGTTCTTACTGATTGCATTATCATCCATACTAGAGGCTCGTGAATTATCTATGAACGTTAAGATATTATAAAGGTCATCAGGGTTGCGGAATAAGTAGCTTTCATAGTGGCGTTTGTACCATTCTTGCAGAATTATATATACAATGCCTGTGAAGACGACCAGCATTGCCAGCCAGAAAACAACCCATCCTGTAGGATATTCCTTTGGTTGTACGCTCTCACGTTCTTCATATGACCCAAGAACCTCAAGTGCGGGAGCGAAGTGAGCTCCTAGTTCCTGATATTGTGTTGATCCCTCAAGATAAAACTCTAGCGGCTGTCCTGTATAGCGTACAGCAACACCAGATATGCCCTCACCAGTTAAAGATCGTACATCAGGATTGCCCAGAAAAGTGATTGATTCTCGCGGACGGTCAATGACAAAATAAACTGTGTCCGACTTACCTGCTTTAGTTTCAGGTGTTATCACAAAATGGGTTAAGAGGGGAGTTATCTCTCTGTTTTTATCCAAGGCAGATATTACAGAAAAAGAAACATCTCCTCCATATGAGCGTCTATTCCAGTCAATAAGGTTTGCTCTAAGTGTGTTTTCCTGCTCTTCGGGTACGCTTGTATTTGCAAGTGTCTGCACAAAGCCCGTATCGATTTTGTCTAAACCTAATATAATTGGAACTTTTCCAGAGTCCCCAACCGCAACATCTGAAGGTATAGATAATGAAAGAAGTTGCTGTACTAGAGAAGCATATTCAGAATTATTAGTTGCCTGTAGAGAAGCACTCTGAATCCTCTTGATTTCTGCGTTCCATAAACTTGTGTTTAGCTTCGCATTAATTATGGGTTGCAAGTTTGAGGGCAGGCGCGCGATTCTCGCAGTGATATTACTGACAGCTGCCTGTGTGGTGTTGAACAAGTGTGAGAAAGATTCTCTTGGATCTCCAATAAGTATCTCGCTCTGCTTTGTAACACTTACTCCGGCTAAATTTTTGAGCGTGACTCGAATGGTGTAATTATTCCCTGTGGCATATAGGTGAGCTGCACTCTTACCATTTGCATTAGATTTAGAACCGTCACCAAAGTCCCATACAGACTCGCTAATATTTTCATTCGTAACAGCAGAAAAAGTAGTGGTAACTCCGGGCAATACAAATCTCGGGATTATATCAAAATCAAAACCTGGTGTGACATTAAGTAGAATGCCGGTACCGAGGAGATTCTTATCTCCTATGTGGAAAGTGAATCTTCCTCCGCGGGCAGTCACAGGCAGTATAAATTTGGCTGCAGCAATATCAAGTGATAACGGATGGCTGGATGCTAAAACAGGTGCCTGTTTGTTGACACGGTAAATCACACGGTCAGTAATGCGGTTTTCTTCGGCAATGTAAACAATACTCACATTTTGGAAGGACGCTGTCTGTAAAATGCCACTCAACACAAAAGGGATAACACATCCCGCTGAGCAATCTCTGGTGTAAATCTTCTCTATGTAATAATCTGCCTTTTGGGCGAGGGTGTTCGCAGTTGAACTTTTATATGACTTTGCGATGCTCACGTTAACCATTGGCGCGTATGGGAGAGGGATTGCACGCAATTCATAATCTCCGCTTGTAGTTTTTCCAACGCCTGCGCCGCCACATACAGAGTCTTTTGTTTCAAATCGTATTTCATATTCATTTTTGCTTTCTTTTGCAGCAATACACATAAAATAATTACCTTGTTTTGCAACGCTATAATTGATTATGCATCCTGCCTTTCGGCTTCCAGTGCCTGAAACGCTTGCTGTACAGCTTCCGAGAGATTCTGTCTCAGGTCCAAACAGTTTGATTACGAGTGACGAAGTGTTTGCTACAGCGCGCACATCTGTCTCAAAATAATAAGCTGCGGCAGGTTCGAGAGTTACGTTGTTACAATAATTTGTCGTTGAGAGAGTCACAAATTTGTAATCACTTTCATCTAAATTCGAGGAAAAACATCCAGTCGTGCTTTTCTGGCATCGTGTTGTATTTAAGAGGTATTTGCTATTCGCAATAATAGATTCATTATCATCGAGAGCAAGGAGATTGAGTTGCGGAGAGCAAGATTCAGGAATTTCGCTTGCAATCAGAAAATCAGCTGCTTGAATTGTGACATCCTTTCCATACAGAACAAAACCTAACGCCTGCTCGTTTTCTCCAATGTTAATTGCAGATATTGTCTCATCACTAGAAGCATAAGTTGTCTCACAGCTTTGGATGTTGCAGTTATAGTCTGTACCTGATTTTGCATTAGATGCCCGTAAGAATTCAAGCAAGTTCATGCCTCCCGGTATCGTACTCGAAAGCACAGCATTCGCAGGCTCTTGCGAAAAACTGATATTAATAATACCTTGAATTGTCGCGCCTCCAACATATGTTCTGGCAATGCTTTCATTATGCAAAGTTACACTCGCTGCAGTCATTTGCGCGCTAATTATCACAAGGATAAATAACCAGATAAAGATTTTCAATGGTTGTCGCATGGAATACATTTTTTATCTCCGTCTTGTCAAGACTCTCCGAATTACGCGGAAGTGAAACATAATGAAATATACAATGGCAATGCTTATTAATGCCCCAATAAATTGTAATGCTCCAAAGAATGGCAGTTCAACTGCTGGTTGCCCACATGGGATACGCTGGACTCCGCCTTCACAGTTGTTTAGTGGGTCATTGCAACTAAGTTGATTGAAGTCCCCTGCACGAGTCGCGAAAATTGTGACAGTTTGATAGTTATCTTCTCCGCACGCATCTTGAGGAGCATAAGTGTATAAGCAACTGGCAATCTCGCTTCCCCAAGCGCCTGAAGAAGAACTGCTGCTTAACTGTCTTACACCATATTCACAGATGCCATCTTTCCCAGCAGGAACAGGCGTTGGAGAAGGTCTACTTTCTGCTTCTGCTCTTGATGTCCATTTGCATCTTTGTTCATACTTCGCTTGGCTGCATGTACTCAAGACAACATAAGAGGGTTTATTGTTCCAGATATTAGCAGCATCTTTGTTACATGCATCTTGGCTAACGTAATCTTGACACTGGTTGATACCTGTTATGATACATCCATCGTCAGTACATTGCATACCAGTAGGGCAGCAATCGTCCACACTTGTACGGGCACCACTCGAGCTCAATCCTCCTGTCTGTCCGTCAGGACCTTTACATGCTTTGCCCGCAATTCTCCGTAACTCTCTATAATTTGCTACACTGTCAATTGTTTTTATAGTAGAGTAAGTTATACCATTCTCAAGATTTTTCGACTTGGCTTTATCAAGGTTACACTGCCATCCTGTCCCTACTTGGGTATATAGAATTTCAGATTCCCTTGGGGATGTAGCAACACTGCCCGGAAGCACTTTTCCAACAAGTTCAAAACGAAAAGCAGTGATTGCGAGCTCATCTTCTTTCGCGCTTGCTTGAGTGTTATACATTTTCTTCATGCCAGCATCCGTATCACTGAACACCCACTCAAATTCCACACTGCCATCGCATCCAATGCCTGTTGCTTCAATACATTTAGTTCCACTGACACGTGCGCTTCCGGCAATAGGCGATAACGTGCCGCTTGCCAAATCATCTGTCTGATCGTCTACAACATCCATATCTTTGTCAATATCCCGCACTTCAATTCTGAATCCCTGCAATCCAGCAAGGTTAATGTTTCTTGTTTTCACTACGACTTTTGCTTTGCCGTTGACAACAAATGGGTAAGGGGTTGTGGCATCATAAGGAGAACCCGTGCCTGCAATCTTCTGCCCATCTGTACTTTGCCATTCAACTGCACTAATCTGTGGCCCATTGAGGCTACAACATACACGATAAGGATACAATGCAGAAGCAATTACTGAAGCATGCGCATTGGTTGTTCCAGAAAGTGCAACGACTAGTCGATTCTGGGCAGGGCAGGCTTCACCAGCATTCATAAGAGTGCAAGTTAACTCTCCATAACACAAGGGCCGATAACCTGCAGTGCTCAGAGTAGATTTCTCTGCATGCGCGTTCGTGACTCCAGAAGCTCGAAGTATGACATTCAGAGGATTGATTGCATCAGGTACGCAGGCATAAGGGTATCTTGTAGAAGGCAATGGCTCATTTGGAAATAAACTCTTGAAGCAGATACTGTACGAAGCATCGCTATCGTTTCCTGCCGCGACGTGTGAATTACTTTCGCCGTACAATTTAAGAATTGCCTGGTCTCCAACGTCACATGCCGCCCCAGGTGTACTACTTACAGATGCCTGCCTAAGCTGTACAACTTCCTGCGCACTCAACGCTTTGCGATAAATCATAAGTTCATCTATTGAGCCTGGAAAGTAACGGTTTGTCTCATCTTGAACACTTCCACAATAATCATGACCGACGCAGATAGGTTCCGAGTTATGCTCGAGATTACCTGAAGCAGCTAAGCTTGCACGCTCGACACCGTCGACATACACTTTAATGACTGAACCATCATACGTTCCAACAATATGTTGCCAAGCTCCAACTTCAAGTGTGGCAATAGGAGTGGTCGCCACGCGCCATCCATTAGATGTCTTTACGAAGAATGAAATACTTCGGTCTTGATTAGGAGAAAGAACATATCCATCGCGCTTTGAGACCATAGAACCAGTAATTACTGTGCTGCCTCCAGGGATTTCATTAACCTTAAACCATCCAGCAACGCTAATACTTGTAGTTGGAGTAAGTTGATTAGTAGAAGGAATACTGATATAATCATTTATTCCGTCAAATATAGCAGCGTTTCCCTTCTTTCCCCCTACTTCCCAAATAGCTCCAAACGCAGTACCATGAGCTTCATTGCCAGGTGATGCGGGTGCAGTATCTTTAACAGCATTGACAGTTGAACCCCAAGGCGTAGTTTCATCAAACGACCATCTTCCGACTAAGTCACCAGGGGCAACATCTGCTCCAACAACAAACGGAAGCGTTAGCAGGAGCAGGGAAATCAAAGCCACAACTCTTTTCATGATTCCGATAGAGAAAAGAAGTATATAAAGATTGTGCGCTCGCAGAAATTAGATTCTGAAGAGGAATATTTTAAGTTTTTTTGGCTCGAATGGCTGATTGTTACCAGCTGCAGTCGCAGAGTCGCTGATAACTCTTTCTCCAGCGCAAATCTCATCATAATCAATTCCGCTCTGGCTATGGGTACAAAGATTCTCTTCAGGTGTGCATGTAACTCCTTCGATGCATGCTTTGCAAATTCTTACTTCAGGTTCAATAGATGGATTTTTAATTCTATTTCTCAAGAATGTATCTATTGCGCTAGATTCGTTGTTAAGAACCGCAACACGCAAGTCTTCTTTTTGTGCAATTTCTTCGAGTAAAGGGGTTAAAGTCGTACACAACGAGCCGTCACCAGCATCTCTATTTGTCATGCTGATAGTCATAACTGTTCCGAAGACAATTAAAATTGAGACGAATGCTTCGACAATGCGCAACCATCCTCGTTTGTTTACCATGTCTTGATAATGATGTCGGCGAATACACGCTGCCCATCCTGAAGCAATATCTCCTGCCGCACATTCTGGGCAGTAACATCCACTCTTGAAGGTATATCACGCTCCGCCTTTATAAAATCTTGCTTAGGTGCCAGTGTTGTCGGGTCTATTACTTCAGGATTGAACCATGTTGCGCTCATTCCAAAATTAATCCTCTCTCCTATGCCAAGCGTCTGTCTGAAAGCTAAGTAATCGCTTTCATACGATGCTTGCAATGCGCGCATTTTCGTTTCGGCAAGCATCTTATTCTCAGAACGTGATAGAACTTGATAGTAAGCAGGCTCGTGAGCAGGAGCTGTCAATGTTGCAGGCACAGCGTCAATCTCCTCGCTTAATATTATATAGATTAGCGTAATGTCGTTGCTGCCGCGGTCCACAGCTATTTGGCGAGGGTTTGTTGGATTCTTTTGGGCAGGAAGTTTTTGCGGATTCCCTGTAATAATTGTCTCAACGCGTATCTCTTGGTCGTTTGTGATTTCTTCAGGAAGCTCAATATTGATAATATTTGGTGTAGGTATTGCAGGGTTTCCTGTTGTTTTTTTAATCAGGACAGAGTAAGAAACAACCTCTGTTTGTGTTTCCTTCTGAAACAAGCTACTCACAGAAGCGAGCGCAGCCTCTCCTGCATTGGTATCATTCTCGATGTCAACAAACGAGAGGATAAAAACCATAGCAGAGATAAACAATACAGATGCCAATACCACCTCGACATGCCCTATACCTCTTTTATCCATTGACTTCAGGAGCACCGCAAATTTAAATAACTTCGCGTCGTCTAAAATTCATGGTAACTAAAGAGTTTCTTATAGAAAAAGTGCGGGAAAAGAAAGAACTACGTGGACTAGCAGTTCAGGTTGTAACTGATGTAGTCGACGCATATTTAAGTCAACATCGTATAAAGTTAGAGCATGTCAGTGAACGTGAATCCCGCGAGATAGTAAAAGAAGTACGGCGGAAATTACGCATTTACACTGCACGATTCCAAAGGAACTCTGGAGATCGTGCATCTCTTGTTACAGCAAGACGTTATAAAGAAGTATTAGCAACACATGCATCGACAGCGGATCGGATGACAGATTATGCATTGCTCAAAAATGAACTTAAGAAAAGGAATGTGAAGTCAATACTTGACCTCGGGTGCGGCTTAAATCCTATTGCATTGGCAGAGTCTGGAATGGAATATTATGCTGTAGATATTCGCGAAGATGAGCGAGTGTTACTTACTGCTTTCTTTCATCAGGAAGGGATTTCGGGAAAAGGAATTATATGCGACATTAGAAAAGATCTCCCTTCAGTTCCGTCCGTAGATGCCTGCCTTCTCATGAACATTTTAGATGTTCTGGAGAAGAAGGGTCACAAACGCGCTGAAGAAATTATTACCAAAGTAAAGGCAAGGTATTTCTTCATAACTTTCTCCACAAAAACTCTCTCAAGGAGACCGATGCGCCATCCTCAAAGAGGGTGGATTGAAAGGCTCTTGACACGCAGAGGTTATGTCTGGGAGCGTTTTTCACTTAGTGCGGAAATTCTTTATGTTGCGAATTGTAAAGAAAGTGAATTCGCGAGCACAGAGAACTCCAATTCTTTAAGGAGTTCTCTGCATCCAAAAGTCTTAAACAAAAAAACAAGGACTTTTTGATATGTCAAGAATTACGTTTGCGCAAACTCCCCACTTTAGCTCGCGAGCAAACGTAATTCTTGAGCATGCTCAAGAACCCCTGACACGCCCCAGAATTTAGTCTGGGGTTCTTGACATCGCTCAGGCTCCTGCCGCCACTTCAGTCCCGCCAAAAATAAGTTTTATTCCCGTAGTGATTAGAAAAGCAGATATCATCATGATAAATGAATGCTTAACTCCCGCCTTGAGACTCCCTTCTGCAAGCTTGCCGATAACAAGCCCCGTAAATAATCCTTGAGTCAGGAGCAGATAGAGGAAGAGGCGCGCAAGCTGTGTAGAATCTAAGTTATTGCTTGTATCTGATGCACCTAATGGATTGTCTCCTTGGATTGAGCCAATCGAACTGACTTGTGTGGCAACAGGGAGAATTTTGAACTCCATAATCAGCATGATAGCAATAAAGATAAAGAATATGATATATCCCTGCACAACCAGTCCAGAGATTGCAGCTCGGCGTTCCTGCCTTAACTTCTCAACCTCTGCAATGGACTTTGATACTGATTCTAAGATGTAATCAATCTCTCCGCCTGCTCGTTCTGCTTCACTCATAAGAGAGACCGCACGGCTGATTACTGGATTGTCTACATCATGGGCAAAGTTTTGAAATGCCTGATTGACAGGGATGCCTAAAGATATTTGGTTGCTTAGTTTGACGATGTGAGGACTGAGTGCACCATAGTTCTTACGACTCATGTTGATGATGCTCTTGCTGATAGGAGTTCCGGTAGTAACGCTTTCAGCAAGATTACGCGAGAATTCTAGAAATCGTTCGCTAATCTCCTGCTGGCGCTTGTTTTCAATAACAAGGGCAAAAATGAAGGGGAACATGCTAACTGCAAGTCCTAGACCTATGAGAAATGGGAAGAAATCACTTGACTGCTTGTTCCAGAAGAGAAGCATACTTACCACTATAATGACAAATCCTAATGCAATTCCAAGCCAATGCATTTTTTGTAATTTCATTTTAATATTTGGGTTGTTTAAGGTGTAGCATGGTTAGGAAAAAGACGTTCACGAGACCTATAGCACTTATGACTACCAGAGTCATCTGAAGGGGACTAAGTCCAACTTCAAACTGACTGAGAGAAAGCATCATTAAGACTAAGAGGAGAATCATTGGCGCAGCAATGGCAATGGTGATATAAATGTCCATAAATGTTTCAGCAACCTTAGTAAACTTCTCTCGTTCTAGTCGATAACTAGTGAGCAGAGTCTCGGCACGTTTCTCAAAGAAATCAGAGAGCTGACCTCCGGAGTGGATTGTGGTAGAAATACCTGTGAAAAGTTCAGAGAGCTTAGTGCTGGGAGTGGCGCGCGCGACATTGTTCAATGCAGTGACAAGATCATATCCGTATAAATTAATTTGATTCAGAACTTTGCGGATTTCTTTTCTAAGTGCAGGGTATTCTCTACTCAGTGCAATTATCTTAAAGATATTTGTCGGTTCAATACCCGCTCCTGAAATCGCGCTCATGTGAATGACTGCAAAAGGCAACTCTTGGTCAATACGTTTCTCGATACTACTGCGTTCAGTTCCCGGATAAGTATTAAGAAACCAGAATGTGGCTATCGGCAGAATAATGGGAATCCATATGAATGTGAAGAATGTTATGAGATAATCTCCTGTTGCAAACACAAATGGAATGGGTGCCGCTTCCAAGGAGAAGTCTATCATTGTGATAAGAATCAATATAATTAATCCGGCAAAGATTGACAAGAAAGAAGTCATAAGCATCATTGAAATATAACTCTCTAACAGAATGTTAAAATTTGCTCTTTTAACATTCAATGCCAAAGATCGAAAGCCATATTTTTTAATCAATTTAACCGCAAGCGGACGAAAAATTCGGTTTGAAATTTTAAGATATCCTCTAGTTCGCTGTAGCTCAATAATTTGATCTGTCTGGGATTCTCCTCGTTTTTTGAGTCTCTTGAGTCGATCTTCATTTATACTCAGCTCCTGTATGAACTTCTCTTTATCTTCCTTCCTCAACACTACTGTAACTTCACTCCCCGTGCCTTGAAACTTTATTTTTTCAAGCGCAGTCAGGCTAGGTTTTCCAGGCAATTTTTGTGCAACAGATATGTTTGAAAGAATTTCGGGAATAGAATGGTTAATAAGTTTCATACTCGCCTGCAACGAGCTTAGGGAAGCCTCAATAATCTTATATTCAGTAGAAGAAGCTCTCTCAAGTAGCCCACTATAGTGTGCAATCTCTCTAAGCATATCTACTTCAGTTTCAACGTTTTTACAGAGTTCATCAATCATAGTATTTGGTCGATTTTCTCTTGCAGTGAGAGAATTTCTTTTTTAACATCTGTAACATGTTCAGGATCCTGATTCTTCACTGCAGTCTGGAGTCTTGTGACAGCTTCTTTCATGCTCGCCAGTAATTGTGCGAGAAGAAGAATTCTCTCTTTTTCCATATCTATAAAAGTGCGACCATCTTTAAATACCTTTCACGTAACAATTCTGGAGGTTCTCTCATTATTTCAAACTGGGTGTAATACCCCGCAGCTTGCTGCGCCAGTTTGAAGCGTCAAGAATTTTCAATTCTTGATCGTGCTCAAGAACACACAAAATGAAGGAGTGTTCTTGACATTAGAGATTTCCGTCTCGAAGCCGAGCGTAATATCCCATCAGCTTGCTGTGGGGACTTCAAGAACTTCGTTCTTGATAGTGCTCAGGAATTGCAGATTCCTGACATAGCGAGGGCTTAGGAAATCTCTTTATTCCTTGATTCCATACTTCATCAGAATCTCAATCGGACTCTTATAGTATTCATTGATAATTCTACCGACTTCATCAAACTCGAAGATTTTCCTTTTATATAGTTCATAAAGTAATTTGGCGCGCACATTAAATTCTTTTTGTATTTTTTCAAGAGGTATGCCACTCCGAGAAGATATTTTTTCAAATACTTTGCTTTGTTTCTTAAAGTAAAATACATCTTTCTGCGGGTCCCATATCAGAGGAGTGTTCACTAATGCAGTACCATCTTTATTGACGCTGATAATCTCAACAACTTCACGCAGCCTTCTTGTTTCTCGCTGTCCAACAACTGCATGAGTAACAACCGCAACACAGTCCAATGAGTTCACAAGAGTAGGTGAAAGCTCGATTGGTGGAGTTTGTAGACGGCGAATCAGAGTATCAACAGAATCTGCGTGCATAGTACTTAGAGATGCGTGACCAGAGGCCATTCCCTGAAATAAGACAAAAGCTTCTTTGCCTCGGACTTCTCCAACAATAAGATAATCAGGAGTTTGTCTAAATGAACTTCTTAGCAGGGCGAAGAGGTCAACCTCCCCCACCTTGCCAATTCCGATTGAAGGACGTGCCACCGCAGGTAGCCAGTTTTCTCGGGGCAGGTTGATTTCTCTAGTGTCCTCGATTGATACCACTCTCGCCTCGGGCGCGATGAAGAATGCCAGTGCGTTCAGCAAAGTTGTCTTTCCGGAACCTGTTCCTCCTGCAATCAATATGTTGGACTTATGTTCTAGGAGAATCCAGAAATATGCAAGCATTTCAGGGCTGATTGCATTAAGAGAAATCATCTGTATGGGTGTCCATGGTATTTTAGTAAACTTTCTGATGGTAAATGTCGGTCCTTTAGAAGTTACGTCTTTTGTATAGCTCGCATTGACACGGCTTCCGTCAGGCAACGCGCCATCAAGCAAAGGTTGCGCATACGATATATATCTTCCAGCTCTTTGTGCCAGTTTCTCTACAAAACTTGCCAGTTTCTCTACATCAGGGTACTTGAGACTGGTGCGAATGTTTCGGTAGACGCGGTGAATGACGTAGATTGGCGAATCTACACCATTGCATTCAATATCTTCAATAAAATAGTCGCGCAGCAAAGGGTCAATCTCGTTCATGCCTATAAAGTCGCGATATAAATAATAGAAGAGCTTATTATAAGAGTCAGGAGTTATTTTGATATTTAACTCATCAATAAGGAGGCGGGCAGTCTTATCTAAATAAGTAGTTGTGGCTTCCAAAGTCTTTTCTATAGCAACGTTAATGTTGATGAGTTCCAGCATTGCTTCTTCTATCTTTATAAGAACTGCTTTCTCATATTCATTAATTACTGGCTCCTCAATTTCATACATCAGTTCATGAATAGTGTCATCCCAGTGGATGTGCACAGAAGCGAAAGGAGGGGTAAGCATATAGCGAACATCAATCTTTTTTTTATCATCTGCCTTGGGCAAAGCTGGAATGCTGGGCTTCGTAATAATCTGTATTACCATCGTACAACAGTGAAATCCCCGAGATATTTAAACGTTGGGATTATGCTTATGATTTTCACCTTTGCTGTTCCATAATCGTGATATAAGATTTAACAACATTCTTCCCGCTTCCATTGACATAAGAGCTCTGCTCCCTGGCAATCTGAAGTGTGTAGGGAGTCGGTGCCGGAGTTAATTCCATAATGCTGTCTTGCCTGTTTGTAGTAATGTTTATGCCAGAAGAATCATAAGATGTGCTTAAGTCAATCTTGTATTTCTTTTTGCCTGCAGAGATCGTTAAGACCGAAACGCGACCATCTTTAACAGACACTCCTTCCTCAGAATATTCAACTCCAATCTCTGGAATTGAGAAAGAGATTGTGTCCTTGCTCCCGTCAATTGTCAGAGCACTTTTATCAATAGAGACAGAATATATTCGAGTATTTCCGGCAGGAGCATTCGCAAGGTCTAAAACAATCTCATCAAGAGTCTTTAAGGTTGAAATTTGTTCAGCGATAATCGCCCGTTCTTTATTTTGTTCGAGTTTTGGGAGGGCAAATGAAAGAACCGCTCCGATGATTGCAAGACCTACAACAGTATACAAAAGTGTTTCCATCCATACCTGACCCTGCTTTCGCTTCAGAATATTCGTTATCATAAGGTTAAGAAGAAGATATTCCCTCCTCGATTATGATAGTATTAGGATTGTCCCCATACACTATTGAGATAATATACGGGTTAGCCGCTTGTACAAATTCTTTTATTTCATCTGGCAAGGCACTGTCTCCAACCTCTATATCTATCAGTTTTTTGGCAGGATTATCAGGGTACAGATAACTCAAAGAAAGAGTTATAGTATATCCTCTTGAAGCTTCATTTGTAGTGACAGTAACACGCCCATCAGAAAAAGGCGAGCCAGGTTCAGAATATTCTGTTTTGATACCTTTAATCTCAAGAGTAATTTTTTCGTCTTTCTCATCAAAAATAAGCCTGCCACGTTTGATAGACAGAGTATACGTCTTTACATTTCCAGGTCCGCGCTCATTGACAGTTGTTATGACTTTATCTAGATTATTGAGAGTTGCAATGCTTTGTTCAATGAGCAGATTTTCTTGTGCAGCGCGCAATTTAGGGTACGCAAATGAAAGAACAAGAGCAATAATCGCCAGCCCAATCACGGTATAAAGCACTGTTTCAATCCAGACCTGACCGCGCTTTTTTTGGTACATCATGGTCTATCATTACCACAAGGCACAATCTTGATAATATCCGATTTCCTCTCACATACTCTCCCATTGCCAACGATAGCTGCAATCTCTGCTCGCTCATATTTCTCGCCATCATTGTATACATATGTCAAAATTTCACCGGATTTTGGAGATAGGGTTGGCTGCCCACTTGTTGCCCCCAAGAGCTGGAAGTTTGAATCACTCGCTCCGCTCTGTTTCACACCAATGCTCACCGCTCTTCCTGCTGGATTACTCGGACTGGCTCCCTGAACAAGCAAAAGTTGGAATCCAACAATGCCTGCTTCAAGAGCTTTGTCATTCGCCGCTTCTATTACAATATAATTCTTATTTGATGAGCTTTGGTAGCAAATCGGACCTAATATTTCAGTATTCAGTGAGAAGTAATCTTCATAATTGTTGCATTCAGTACTGCGCTCCAGATTTTTTTGGACAAAGGGCACGACAAAAGTTCCAATCATTGCGCCTGCAAGAATAGTGATAGTAATCACTAAAGATGTTGCAACAATTGACGACATACCTTTTTTTTGTGTTCTCATAAATCAAATGCTTTTAACTGGTACCTCAAGTGCAAACTCAGAATCGCAAGCATGTGCTTCATATTGTGTTCCTTTTTCCCCGAGAATAATTGGCGTGACAAGAAGGTCATTTGTATCTATCAGTCGCGTTGCCGAAGAGTCAGTTGGATCAGGGAAGACAATAATGGTTGCGTCCTCTCCAATGCGAATAGTGCGAATTGGATTGCCTCCTTCAACTTTCTTAGAGAATGTGCCAACGCTTTTTACAGCGTTAGACGCCTTTTCCCTGACTTCAAGTCCATGTACTGGAATGTTCCCACGATTGACAACTCTTACATACGAACACCCTCCAGTTGTTTGGTCGCCTGGCTCAAGTATTCGCGCACATTGTGTGACTTTATCTGTAGTAAATGCCTCTGCCGCAATGTTCACATCCTTACAGAAGCTCTCAATAGGCTCCGGACCTCCGCCTAAATCTTTTTGGATACGTTCATCTAAAAATGCCTTCGCCCAGAGAAAAATTATAACTGCAAGCAGAAGCGCAATAGAAATAAGCAGCATCGTTGCAATAACTGGTGATATCCCTCGTTTTTTAGGCATAGTCAAACAAGAGTTTGCTTCTTTAAAAACTTAATCTCGGTGATAATTCATCTCTTTCGAGTGTCTTTTTGAGCAAGTTGCGCGGCATACAAATGGGGTAAATTTTGAATTGCTCTATAAACGAAATGCAATCCCGGCATTCTTATAATTTGAGGATATTTAGACATGTAATACTCCTGAGGGAAACCAGGAACTTTTATTCCAACAACTCTCTTTCTTTCTAATTCAGCCTTTACAACAGAGTATGTTAACGCGCCAAAGTCATTAAGAGGACATTCACTAAAGTATTCTGAACATTTAGAGTTCCAAGCCCTAGGTCCATACATAATGTCAAGAACGTTCCGTTCTTGAGCACACTCAAGAATTCGCAGAATTCTTGATGTATCGACGTCTCTTTTCATTATCCTGGCAACAGCCTTATTGGCGATATGTTCCCAAAACCTTTGCCCACGCGGAAATTGAGAAAGTCCTTCCTTAGACCTCTCAGGAATAGTTACATCTGCTAATCCCTCTATTACTGGATAAACCATTTTTTGAATTTCTTGTACAAAGTTATTCTTATCCCCTTCCATGTAAATGATTGACATGGGTTTCTCGCGCAAAGCAACTTCTTTTACAATTGCTTTTGCTTCGGTAAATAATCGTTGCATGCCGACTTTTAGCTTTTTTAGTAAATTACTTATAGGGAGAGATATTATTCTAATTTCAGGGCAAAAATTAGAAATCATTGCATTAATCCTGGGATTCTCACCAATATGAACGCCGAGAACTTTTAAATGAGAGTTTCTCATACTGCTTAATTGCATCATGGTTTGCTCTACCATTTCATTTTTTCTGATAGTTCCTTCGTCACTGATGGTGCATACAACTGTTTCCAGCATCACAATAAGGGATAGGTTGCCTATTTAAATTAAGAGGGTTTGTTAAGTCAACTTACCAACGTAAGAAATATCTTGCAGGTCGAAACAAAAAACTTTCTTTCCTTCAAATTCCCTTATTTTTTTCTTAAATGATTTTGCAAAAACTGCGTAATTTTCTTTTCTCTTTCCATTATTCAATTCAACCTTGTCTGTTTTTTTGCTTAATTCTATTACTATCTTCTCTGCATCCACGTTCGTTTGCCATTTACATTCTGCAAATAATACTTCAGAGGATTTATCGTTAATTGCTATGAGGTCTATCTCAGCATCCTTATACCACCAGCGACCTATTTTATTAAAGGACAAGGGAGGATTTTTAATAAGATGCTGTTTTGCAACATCCTCAAAGATTTTACCCAAGTAGTCTGAATAATTGCTCCTGATTATTGAAATATCAAATATTCCGGCTTCTATGCTGCTTGTGTTAGGATAAATAAACCTAAACCAGAATTTTAAGAAATTGTCATTCAGATAATATCTTCCATTCCGAGACTTTACATTTTCAGTTATGGGGACCTCTCTTTTTACTAAGTCTACTTCTATAAGATTCTTCAGATAAGGGCTGATGTCTGTTCTTTGTAATTTAACGAAGTCTTTTATTTCACTTATTTTTGTCTTGCCATTTGCAATTGACTCTAAAATTAGCTTATAAGTACTTGGGTCATCAAATTCATATTTCATAAGAAACTCAACTTCATCTCTTAAAAAGCTTCGCGCTTGCTTCATCTCAATCTCGAGCCATCTCCAGAGTGGTTTATCTATCTTAATCAAATAGTAAGGTATACCATCAGCAAAACCATACAATTCTATAAGTTCTTCCGCATTAAACTTGGGAAAGAATTCTAACAAATCCAAGAAAGAAACAGTTTTAAGTCGGATTGTAGCGGTTCTTCTCCCATAAAGCGGGCTTTTATAATTAAGGACTTTAGAGTTAATCATTGAAACAGAAGATCCTAAGAGGATTAGCTTCAGTTGCGAATTTTTTAGTTTTGTATCTACAATTGACTGCATCAAATGAAGAATATTTGCATCCTCTTTTATCATATTCTGGAATTCATCTATAATAATTACTTCCACCTTATCTTTAAGAAAGTTAAATAAGACCTCATAATCTTTTTTTAAATTAGATGCCTCTGGAAATTGTTCTAAACAAACGTCATAAAACCTTTCTAAATTCTTCTCTCCTGTAGCAAGATAATAGACTCTTTTCTTATCGGCGGTAGTATGCAATACTAACTCTGTTTTTCCAATTCTTCTTCTCCCATATAACACTAGAAATTCAAACCTATTACTATTCAGAATAGCCTGCATTTCTTTACTCTCTTTCTTTCTATCTTTGAATTCCATTGTATCTGTATAATTCTTATTAGTATAATTAGAATTATACTATTTATATACTTTTCTTTTTTGTCTGGAAGCTTCTAGAAGAGTATCTACCTGTAATTCTTAACTGAGTTCAGACAAAAGTTAGCACTACATCTAACTTATCTTCGGTAAATGCTAAAATCTGACAATCTAAAGCTTTATATACTTGTATATCTAATTAGATATACAC
>Ga0082335_1000776_pt1 | contig 75981 bp, 71 predicted proteins | sample Subgrocontami58m_FD_72375 | JGI IMG/M metagenome (GOLD analysis project Ga0082335, IMG submission 72375) | Subsurface groundwater microbial communities from S. Glens Falls, New York, USA - GMW37 contaminated, 5.8 m (SPADES assembly) (version 2) ... | reverse complement strand
ATGATTTGCGATTGCTTCTGCAAGAGCATCTTTTAGATGTGAGAATTGAATGGTGTTGTCTTTAAGTTGACTTTGGAAAAACTCGTACTGATTTTCCGTACCAAATTCTTTTAATAATCCCATCAGGTTATCAACTCCTTCAGATTTCCCCTTAGCATCAGTTGCGGTAACTGCTTTTTTAAGCTTCTTTTTAATTTCTTCTGGAGAATCAGTTAATAATATTCCAGAACCACCGGTTTTGCTCATCTTCTTTGTTGGTTCAGAAAGACTCATTATCTTTGCTGTTTTGTTTAGGATTGGTTTTGGTTCAGGAAATGTTTTTCCAAATGCATTGTTAAACTTTCTGGCAATGACTCGAGAAAGCTCAAGGTGTTGCAACTGATCCTCACCAACCGGCACAACTTCACCTTTGTAGAGCAAAACATCAGCTGCCATCAGTACAGGGTAGTTTAATAACCCGGCATTAATATTCTTAATATTTTCACCAGAAGTTTTGTCTTTAAACTGAGTCATTCTTTGTAATTCAGAAACAGGAGTAATGCAGTTAAAAATCCAAGCGAGTTCTGTGTGTTGCGGAACTTGGGATTGTAGAAAGATTGTGCTTTTCTTAGGATCAAGCCCAAGGGCGATATAGTCAGCAAGCACAGCCCAAGAGCTCTTCCTTAATTCTTCAGGTTCAAACGGTGTTGTTAGAGTGTGCAAATCAGCAATGAAGAAATAGCAGTCATAGTCGTCTTGTTTTTCTATGAACTGCTTTATTGCTCCTAAGTAGTTGCCAATATGTGGCTCACTGCTTGCTCTTAAGCCAGAGACTAAAATCTGTTTTTTCATGCTTAAAGTATAGCATATCAGGGTTATGATATACTCATACAAAAGAGATTTACGATGAGAATCTTCAATATATACAAGGAAACAAAAAGAAAAAACCAAAAAGGTTTTACCCTAATCGAGCTTTTAGTGGTTATAGCCATTATTGGTCTAATGGCTTCGGTTGTGACAATGGGTTTGGGTAGAGCCCGTGCAAAAGCACGGGATGTTAAAAGACGCGCTGATTTAAAACAAATCGCAACAGCCATGGAGTTGTACTACAATGACTACAATTCTTTTCAGGTTTCAGGTGGTGGATATTTTGGTGGTGGCCAAGGTTGGTTTTCATATGAAAATGGTTCGTCATACGTTACTTCTGTTGCACATCAATTAAATATTTTAGGGTATCTAGGAAATACTAAAGCAGAAGATCCAATCCAAAATCCTGGTTACATGATATATCTTTGTAACAATTATCAAGCATATGCAGTCTCAGCAACATTGGAATATCCAACTGCAGATGATATTGCTTTCATTCAAACAACTTGTAATGGAGTTGGTGGCAATGGCACGTATCCTGTTTACGGAAAAAACTTTGCAGTCGGGCACAATTAAAAAAGCGGGCTTTAAAGCCCGCTTTTGAAATCTTAAATTATACTTCCATAACCACTGGCAGAATCATTGGTCTGCGCTCGGTTTTTTGATAGAGGTATTCACCGATCTGATCTCTGACTGTTTGACGAATCTGAGCATAGTTTGCTTCACCATGTCCTTTGTTCTCAAAGAGTTTACGAACCTCGTGTTTAACTTCACGAATTAATTCATCAGAACCTTTCATATAGATGAAACCACGAGAAAGAATTTCAGGTTGAGAAATTAATTTTCCGGTTTTACGGTCAACGGTTAAGATGATCACAAACATTCCATCCTTGGCCATGACTTGTCGGTCACGGATAACGACCTCACCAACATCGCCAACACCAAGACCATCAATGAAGACATAGCCACCTGGGATTTTTGCTTCAGCGAGTTTGCCTTGCTGTGCAGAGTTAATTTCCATTGCTTGTCCATTGTCCATGATGAAAATATTCTCATCAGGAATACCAAGTTGTTTTGCTAACTCTGCGTGAGCTACTAACATGTAGTGTTCACCGTGAATTGGCATGAAATACTTTGGTTTAATCAAAGACATCATCAACTTCAAGTCTTCTTGTTTAGCGTGTCCAGAAGTATGAATGTCTAAGTTTTTGTAATACAAAACCTTAGCACCTTCACGAGTTAAGTTAGAAAGAACGCTAGCAACAGATGCTTCATTTCCAGGAATTGGAGTAGATGAAACAACCGCTGTGTCACCCTTCTTAATCTTAATTGTTTTGTGCTCACTGCGAGCTATTCTAGCAAGTGCTGCTGCTTCTTCACCTTGAGAACCAGTAACTAAGATGACCACATCCTTGTCTGGAAACTTTTTCATCTGTTCGGTTTTGATGACAATCTTTGGTTGGATCTTTAAGTATCCTAAAGACAAAGCTATCTCAATATTCTGAACCATACTTCTACCGATAACTACAACCTTGCGGTTAAACTTGGCGGCTGAATTAAAGACCTGTTGAATACGGGAAATGTTAGTTGCAAAGGTTGCAAAGATAATACGACCAGCTGCTCCTTGAAAAACTCGGTCAATTGTATCAGAAAGCTCTCGCTCGGATATGGCATAACCTGGCACAGCAGCATTGGTTGAGTCGCTCATTAAAAGCAAAACTCCGTCTCCACCAATTCTCGCAATCTTGTCAAACTCCGCAGGCTTACCATCAACCGGAGTGTAGTCAAACTTCCAGTCTGTTGCATAAACAACAGTTCCAACCGGAGTTTTAATTGCTAAACCAACTCCGTCAGGGAAGCTGTGGTTGACTCTAAAGAATCTAAATTGGAATGCGCCTAAAGTTAAGACGTCATCAATGTGCAAAGTATTAATTTTTGCACGATGCACCATATTAAATTCTTCCAATCTCTTTTTAACAAAGCCAGCTGTCAAAGGCATGGTGTAAATTGGAGGATCACCAAGCTTAGGCAGGATGTAAGGAATACCACCAGTATGGTCTAAGTGACCATGGGTGATAACTACTCCGCGGATGCGGCGTTTGTTTTCTTCAAGCCATTTAGTATCAGGGATGATGTAATCAATACCAGGCATGCTTTCATCTGGGAAAGCAAAACCCATGTCTATAATTACAAGGTCATCACCATACTCGAAGACAGTCATGTTTTCACCGACTTCTTCAACACCACCCATTGGGATGATGCGCAAGTTTTGGCGTGATGCTGTGAACTTGCTTGTGTTTATGCTGGTTTGTGGCTGAAGGACATGTCCGTTCGGCGTACCAACAACTGTGGGCTTCTGCGGCATTTTGCCTGCAGCCCTGTTTCTTATCATAAAATTCCTATTACCGAACATTTAGTAGCGTTCGGTTTTAATTATCGATATTCAAATGTTTTTTGGTTTCCTTGAGGAAGGAATAACACGAAAAACTAAGTTATTAACATTCTACATGTTTTGGTTGCTTTTGTCAATGTAGGCTAAAAAGTGTAGAATGAAAGAAACAATGAAAACACTCAAGAAACAAAAGGCTTTTACCCTCATAGAGCTCATGGTGACCATGGCAATGATCGGTTTTCTTGCATCCATCATTTTGATAGCCTTGGGTAGCGCTAGATTAAAGGCACGAGATGCTAAGAGAGTTACTGACGCAAAAAATATCATCAAAAGCTTTGAGTTGTATTTAAATGATAACGGGGTATATCCGCAATATGGTACCGCAGGAACAGAGTATGATTTAACAACAGCAATGACCAATGCAACACCTGTGCCTTTAGTTCCAGGGTATATGAGTCAAACACCAACAGATCCATCACTTACAGCTCTTAATCAACCATATAGATATGTAACTGATACGGGCGGTAGGAATTTTGGTTTAGCAATATATTTTGAAGCAGATGGTGTATATTGCAAATACCATAGTTCCGGAGGACTTGCTTCTTGGTTCTCAAGTGCACCTGATTGTGTCAGATAACTAAAACACCGCAATAAGCGGTGTTTTTAAATTAACAATATATTTTGTTTATTTTTAAGTTTTTATTCTAATAATCTTTATTCATTGTCTTCTGCCTTGTTGGTGTTTTGATCACCTCGGTTTGAGGACTCTGAATTTTGAGAATTGTCTTGCTCATCTGCTTTTTGTGTCTGCTCGGCATCTTCTGGCTCATCAACCTCTTCTTGCTCATCTGCTTCCTCTGCCTCTATAGCTTCTTGCTCTTCTTCTTGTTCAAGCTCTTCTTTTTTCTGATCATCTTCGCTCATCTCTTGTTCTATGTTTTTTTGTTCGTCCTGAAGAGAATTTTCAAGCTGATCTTTTTTCTGTCCAAGAATGTCGATCTGTCCTTCAATATCCTTAAGTTGAGCTTCCAATACCGCTATCTGTGTTGTGTCTCCGATGCGGCGCGCTTCTGTAAGAAGTTTTGTCTTGATTTCTTTACGTTGCGCCTTTAGTTGCTCTTTGGCATCTTTAAAAGTTTGCTCTAAAAGTTTGTCTCGTAAGTCAAACTCATCGTTCAATGTTTTGGCAAGCAGAGCGACATCCTTACCAGATGTTTTCTCTTCATTTACTATCTCTGCGGCATATGCCACATTGGTTTTAAGAAGTGATTCAGCTATTGCAAGTCCTTTGGCGTTGACGCCTTTCTTCTCTATCATCATCTTAATCTCTGAAATACGTTCGCCTGCAAATTCAATTTGTAATTTAGCTTTTGCTTCTGGGTTGAAGGTAAAGAACTGACGAAAATTTTCGCCAAAACGATCAAGGAAATATAAAGGGCTGCTTGGTGTAAGGCCTGCTGAGGGGAGTTTTACTTCTGTACTTTGCGCAAAGACAGTGCTACTCGTAAGAACAAGCAGGGCTACCAATGCAAAGGTGCTGGATATAAATAGTTTTTTCATAGATATTTTGTTAGATTAATTAGTGCTTGTTGTATAGTATAACATAATAGCTCAGTGGGCATGGTTAAATTTGCGTTCCTGATTGTGTCAGATAACTAAAACACCGCAGGTGCGGTGTTTTTTAATTTGTAAATATTTTTTTGGTGCCCTGGGTGGGACTTGAACCCACACGGGATTACTCCCATACGTACCTGAAACGTACGCGTATGCCAATTCCGCCACCAGGGCAGGAAACTACTTCCAGTCTCTACCAGTATTTAAATACCAGTGATTTACATCATAGAAGCGATCTTCTGGATTTGCAAGCACCTTAATGTTAATTCCAGAAACATCAGGACGCATCTCATAAACAAAAACACTTTGATCCAGAATTATTGCAGGCAAGTCATAGGAGAAAATATCTTGGAACTGTTTGTAAAATCCTGATCTTGTAGAACCGTTAAAAGTTGTTCTTGCATCTGCAATGATTTTATCAATCGTTAAGTTTTTGTACTGGGCAAGATTAACTCCGGGATTGTTGCTTTGCGAAGAATGCCAGAAGATAAACGGGTCTGGGTCATAACCACTGCTCTCTGCAAACAACAAACCTTCAAAATTTCTGGTTCTGAGATGGTTTTTTTCAAACTCAGCACCTGCAACTACATTAATATTAATATTTAAACCAATCTTAGCCCACTGTTGCTTCAAGCTTTCTGCGCTCTTAACATTCAAAGAAAAATCATTTGTGGTAATAGTAAACTGCAAGGCATCCTTAGCTTTAAAACGCATACCAGATGCATCTTTTTTCCAACCGTCTTTTTCTAAGATTGCGTTGGCTGCGTCTAAATCAAAAGAGTTTTTTAAAGCACTGTTTTGATCATAGCCAATTTGTCCTGGAAGAATTGGGGTATAGGCAGGTATTGCCATTCCGGAATATACATCATTAATGAAGCTTGTTCGATCAATGCTTTTAGCCATGGCTTCACGAACTGCATGACTTCCAAGCGCCTTGTTCTTGCTAAGGTTGAAGAACAAAGCTTGGTACTGAAATACCGGAATTTCTAAGATGTTTAATTTAGTGTTCTTTGGATCAACAAAGATTTTCTTGTCAAAAGGAATGAAACCAATTGAATCAACTTCTTTGGTGTGTAGTCCTGAAATCATGTCCTGGTTAGTTTGGTAGAACTTCAAAGTAATTTCATCAATATATGCCTTGCCATTAGCATAGTTAGAGTAGGATTCTAAAAGCACAGACCTGACTGTACCGTTCGGAAGCTTGTTGATCTCTTTTACAAAATATGGACCATTGCCAACCGGCTCCAAGTTATACTTAGCAATGTAAAAGTTCTGAGCAGGGACATTTTGCCAAATATGTTTAGGCAAAATACCCAAAGTTAAATTAGTTACAAAAGGTGCTGAAACATTCTTGTTTGAAAACTTAACAGTCAAGTTATCAATTTTTTCCGCTGTGATGTTATTCCAAAGCGCATGCACAGGACTTTTGTAGTCAGGATTTTGTATTGTTTGAATTGTAAAAATTACATCATCAGCAGTAATGCTATGCCCATCATGCCACTTTAAATCTGGTTTTAGAGAAATGGTGTATTGTTTCTGATCATCAGAAAGCTTAAAGTTTTCAGCTGCCAAATCCGGAACAATGTTTCCTTGGTTGTCATATTTATACAATCCTGAAAAAACAAGCCTGGTTAAATCCTTGTCAGTCTGGGTTTGAGCAAGCAAAGGATTAATAAACCTTGGTTCACCAACCATGCCTTCGCTGTAACTACCGCCATTAGCTGGAACTTTTATGGTGTTTGCTGTATAGAAGGTTGCTGTTAACAAGAACACATCAATGATTATTAAAGCAAGTAATGAAACTGCCCAAATCTTTTCTTTTCTGCCAAAGAGCTTGAAGGTTGGTCCAAGATGCTTAAACTTAAAAGAACGCAGATTTTTAATTCCGCGTCCAGTTCTTTTAATCTCTGATATTGAGTTTTCCAACGAGATCTTTTGCAAGGTATTATTTTACTAATACAATCGCTAAGCTTAAACCAACAAAGGCAATCGCTAAGACAATGGTAAAGTAGAAGAGCCATTTTTCAAAACCGCGCTTAGTTCTGTAAACAGCGTCTGCGCCACCGAAAACCCCTGACAAGCCAACACCCTTGTTCTGGGAAAGGATTACTGCAGTTAGGACTACTCCCACCGCGATTTGGATTAAACTTAGTATTTTTTGTAGATGAGTCATGCGAAAAGTATATCAAATATACGGTTTTGCGGTCAACGCTTCCGTTTTTTAGAGATTTTCAAGCAGTTCTTTGGTAGTCTTTGCACCAAGTATTAAATTAAGCTCTTTTTTAGAGGCTTTACGTATCCCTGAAACAGAGCCATATTTTTGAATGAGCAGTTTTTTCTTCTTAGGACCAATACCAGCAATCTCATCAAGCACTGATTTGTAAGCAGTCTTGGAACGCAACTTTTTGTGAAAAGTAATTGCAAAACGATGTGCTTCGTCTCTTAATCTTTGTAAGAGCTGCAAAGCGTGGTTTGATTTAGCAAGTAAGATCGGTAGAGATCTTCCAGGAACAAAGATCTCTTCTTCTCTCTTAGCAAGAGCAATAACTGGAATTTTTAACTTGTATAGAGCAAGTACAGCAACAGCAACGCCGAGTTGTCCTTTACCACCGTCAACCACTAAAAGGTTTGGCAAGGGCCATTTTGATTCCGCGCTATTCTTAAACCTTCTACTTAATGCTTCTTGCATCATTGCAAAGTCATTTGGTTGACCATCATTTTTAATCTTAAACTTTCGGTATTCAGATTTTTTTGCTTTACCGCCTTCAAAAACAACCATGCTCGCAACGGAGTTTGTTCCTTGAATATTAGAAATATCAAAACATTCAATTCGCAAAGGTTTTTCAGAAAGTTTTAGAGTCTTTTTTAATTCATCCAAAGCCAACGTAGTTCTGGAAAGCTCACTTGCTTGGCTTGTTGCCCAAGACTCAAAATATTCCCGAGCATTTTCAATACCTAGTTTGATGATCTTTGATTTTTTACCAAGTTTTGGTTTAACCACCTTAATATTTCTACCTGAGTTTAAAGCCATCACTTTTCGTAAAGCAGAAAGCTCACTAGGCATTTCTTGAACAAAGATTTCTTTTGGCAGATCTGTTGCTTGAGCATAATAAGTTTCAAGAAAAACTGAGAATATTACAGCAAGCGATTTGTTTTCAGTGTTTTCTAAAATGAAGTTCTTTCGATCATTTAACTTACCGTTTCTAATCACGAAAACATTAATTGTTGCTTTGTCTGTGCTTTGAAACAAAGAAACAAAGTCCCAGGAAACCTTTTGAGAGAAGATGACTTTTTGGCGCTCTTCGATGATTTGCAAGGATTGCCACTGGTTTCTTAAATCCGCAGCTCGTTCAAACTGTTTTTTCTTCGAGGACTTTAACATTTGTCCTTGAATCTCTTTTTTAATCTCAGAGATATGCCCGCTTAAGAACAACGAGATTCTATGCATTGTTTCCTGGTATTCTAAAAGACTGATCTTGCCAATGCAAACACCTGGGCAACGATGTAGGTAATAATAGAAACAGGGGCGGTTAGAAACTTTTTTGTTTGCACAATACGGAAAAACTTTTCTTAGGATACTTAAAGTCTCTCTAATCTTTTGCGCTGAAGAGTATGGACCAAAATATCTTGCATTTTTAGAATCAGGATTGCGTACAGAATATATCTGTGGTATTTCAGTTTCATAGTCAATCTTAATATATGCATAATTCTTGTCATCCCGAAGCATGATGTTGTATTTCGGTTGATGTTTTTTAATCAACGTGTTCTCAAGCATCAAAGACTCTAACTCATTATCAGTAATGATATATTCAAAATCAACCGCATCATTAACTAAAAAGGGGATTTGTGGCCTGGTGTCATGCCCGTCAAAATACTGCTTAACCCTGGATTTTAAGTTCAACGCTTTGCCAATATATATGACAGCGCCTTGCTTGTTCTTAAAGAGATAGACGCCTGTTTTCTTGGGTGTATTCTTCAGTTTTACTTTGATCTTGTCCATATCGCTATTATATAGTATATTTTTTAGCTGTGTCTCAAACAGTATTTTAAGGGGGTCTCTTCCTAGAGGAGGCAGCAATGACGCACAGTAACGGGGTTGAGACCCTATTCTGGGTAATTGAGAGGTACAAAGAACTTCTTGAGAACTTGGAGCGGGAGATCAACAGTGCCGGGCAGCTTGATGGTTTCAGGCTCCTGCCGTATTACGCTGAACGGATGGGGCTTGTCACTACGGAGGTTGGCAAGATTCAGTCCTCGTCATCCGAACGGGACAGAGTCGTCCGGTACCAGTGGGCAGTTGCGCAACTCTACGGGTTGCTGCGTCAACTCGAAGTTGATCAGCTCAACTACCTCAAGCACCGGGCTCACGTTTTGCTGAAGAGCTTCTTCAGGTTTCGGCGAGACGCGCGTAGTCATGCTGACGGCCCACGCCTGATGTTGTTAACAAGGACGTGTGAACACTCCGTGAAAGACTTCGTGGACCAGGCCAGGCAGCCTGATGCAACCGTGCACATGCTCCGACCGAAGCTGGTTGGTATCCAAACTCGGATGCATGAGATCGAAGAAAATTATAATTGAGGAGGAAACAAACAGGAAGACTAGTTTGCTGCTTCATACGAAGCAGTGTCCTGAACAACCACAACCGCGTCCCGGGTAACTCCAGGCGCGGTTGGTTCGTTCCATTTGACTCCTTGACCGGAGCTTGACATTGGGTGTATACTTTTTCTTACTTTGTCTGTAATAAAAGGTATGATCAAGATCAGAGGCGCAAAACAGCATAACTTAAAGAACATAAACTTGGACCTTCCAAGTAATAAGCTTATCGTAATGACAGGACTTTCCGGCTCGGGAAAGTCTTCTTTAGCGTTTGACACGATCTATGCTGAAGGACAGCGCAGATATGTTGAGTCTCTTTCTGCATATGCCAGACAGTTCTTAGGCTTGATGGATAAGCCAGACGTTGAAAGTATTGAAGGTCTTTCTCCGGCAATTTCCATTGATCAAAAAAGCGCTTCACACAACCCTCGTTCTACTGTTGGTACTGTTACAGAAATATATGATTACTTGCGTTTGCTCTATGCTAGAGTTGGTATACCGCATTGTCCTGTTTGTGGAAAAAAGATTTCCGGACAAACAGTTAGTCAAATGATTGATCAGGTTTCTAATCTACCGCATGGCACCAAGATTATTCTGATGGCACCATTCATCAAAGATCAAAAAGGTGAGCATAAGCATGTCTTAGAAGAAGCTAAAAAAGCAGGTTATGCCAGAGTTAGAGTTGATGGTATTGTTATGGATTTAGACGAGGCTTTAAGATTAACTTTAGACAAAAAAAAGAAACACTCCATTGAAGTTGTCATTGATCGAATTACAGTTGATAAAAATGAGAGAGGCAGACTCGCTGATTCCTTAGAAACAGCCTTAGAGCTCGGTGATGAAACTGCAATTGTTCAAACTGTTGATTCCAACAAAGAAATTTTACTTTCCCAGAAATTTGCTTGTCCGCAAGGACACATGAGCATGCCAGAACTTGCACCAAGGAACTTTTCTTTCAACTCGCCACACGGCGCATGTCCAGAATGTACTGGTCTAGGAACAAAGTTAGAAATAGTTCCAGAGCTGGTAATTCCAAATCCAAAACTGACATTAGCCGAAGGAGCTATCAGACCTTGGAGCAAAACCACTTCTCGTATTTCTTGGTATTCCAGAATTTTACAGGCAGTTGCAGATGAATATGGTTTTTCAATGGATCTACCAATTTCTAAACTGCCAAAATCGGCGGTAGATATAATCCTACACGGCACTGGTGAAAAAAAGATTTCAGTAGAACACGGTGAGGATGATTTTGAATATGATTACAACACAACTTTCGAAGGTGTCATGCCAAACCTTGAACGTCGTTACAGAGAAACAGACTCGGACTATATGCGCAAAGAAATTGAAAACTACATGCGTATTACCGAGTGTCCTGTTTGTCTAGGCAGACGATTAAAACCAGAAGCCTTGGCTGTAACAGTTGGTGAAAAGGGCATTGTTGATGTATCTAAACTAAGCATTGACGATGCTGATGTTTTCTTCAGAGATCTTAACAAAAAGCTTTCCGAAAAAGACAAAAAAATATCATACCAGATATTAAAAGAAATTAGCGCAAGACTCTCTTTCCTTAAAGACGTGGGTCTAAACTATCTAACCCTTGATCGAAGCGCAGATACGCTTTCAGGTGGTGAAGCACAACGTATTCGTTTAGCAACCCAGATTGGTTCTGGTTTAACCGGTGTTTTGTATATTCTTGATGAACCATCAATTGGTTTACACCAAAGAGATAATGACCGTTTGCTTAAAACCCTCAAAGGTTTAAGAGACTTGGGTAACACTGTCATTGTTGTCGAACACGATCAAGACACCATTGAATCATCAGATTGGGTTGTTGATATTGGACCAGGCGCTGGCAAACATGGAGGTGAAGTCATTGCAGAAGGAACCCCAGCACAAATAAAAAAGAACAAGAATTCCATAACTGGACAATATCTTTCAGGAGCTGAAAGCATTGAAGTACCAAAAAGAAGACACCCTGGAAATGGTAAGAAACTAAGCATCATTGGAGCAGAAGAGCACAATTTAAAGAACATTAATGTTGAGATTCCGCTTGGCAAGTTCGTTGTTTTAACTGGTGTTTCAGGTTCTGGGAAATCAACATTACTTAATGAAATTCTTGCTAAAGCTCTTTCAAACTATTTCTACAATTCTAAAGAAGCAGTTGGTAAACACAAGAAACTACAGGGCGTTGAACACATCGACAAGGTCATCAACATTGATCAATCACCAATTGGTAGAACCCCGAGATCAAACCCAGCAACATATACCGGAGTCTTCACATATATTAGAGATCTTTTTGCAGCAACCCCTGAAGCAAAAATGCGCGGTTACAAAGCCGGTAGATTTTCTTTTAATGTTAAAGGTGGTAGATGTGAAGTTTGTGGCGGTGATGGTGTCATAAAAATAGAGATGCATTTCTTACCAGATGTTTATGTTGCTTGTGAAGAATGTAAAGGTAAACGATACAACAGAGAAGCTTTAGAAATTCATTACAAAGAAAAAAACATTTCTGATGTCTTAGAAATGACAGTTGATGAAGCAAAGATTTTCTTCAAACACATTCCTTTAATTTACAGAAAACTGGAAACCCTTTCGGAAGTTGGTTTGGGTTACATGCATTTAGGTCAACAAGCAACAACTCTTTCAGGTGGTGAAGCTCAACGTATTAAACTTTCTTCAGAACTTTCTAGAGCATCAACTGGCAGAACCCTCTACATTCTAGATGAACCAACCACAGGCTTACATTTTGCAGATGTTAAACGATTGCTTTCTGTTTTAAACAAACTTGTTGAAAAAGGAAACACAGTAGTTGTCATTGAACACAACTTAGATGTAATCAAAAGCGCAGACTGGGTTGTTGACCTTGGTCCTGAAGGCGGGGACAAAGGAGGGGAGCTAATTGCAGCAGGAACTCCGGAAGATGTTTCAAAGATTAAACGAAGTTACACCGGACAATATTTGAAAAAGATGCTTTAAAGAAAAGACCCCGCATTAGCGGGGTCTTTGTTTGGTTGACTTGGAGCAACCGTTTCACCAGTAGATTTAATTTAGCTTAAATGTTTTGAGAAATCAACTGGCATTTAGCACTTGACAGGGTTGAGTGCTAAATATTAAAATGTTTTTAGCAAACAGTTAAAGAGAGTGCCAAATGACTGAAAAAAAGCCCATAAACATTACTCCCAGACAGGCTAAAATCTTAGCGGCAATAGTTAGGGAGTATTCAAATATCTCAGAACCTGTTAGTTCTGAAGAAATTAGCTCAAAATACAAGCTGGATATTTCTTCAGCAACAATTCGAAATGAGATGATGGCTTTAGAAAGAAACGGCTTCATCGGGCAGCCACACACTTCAGCAGGCAGAGTACCAACTGATCTTGGATATCGTTACTTTGTTAATGAGTTAATGAAGCGCTTTGAGCTTTCTTTGAAAGAACAGCACGCTTTAAGAGAACAGCTTGGTAAGCTCCAGCAACAACACCAGGAGATAGGGAAGAGCATCGCAAGATTGCTTGCAGAAAAAACAGATCAAGCAGCTTTTGCGCTTTTACCCGAAGAAACTTCGGCAAGTGGCCTTTCAAATATCTTGCAACATCCAAGGTTTGATCAAAGAGATGTTGTGGAGGTAGTTCAGTTCTTTGAAGACATCGATGAATATGCAGATCAGATGTTAAGCGATTTCTTTAAAGAACAACCTTCAGCCTTAATTGGTAAAGAACACCACTTGGCACCAATAAAAAACTACTCCTTGATAGTTTCTAAGGTTGAATTACCAACAGGTGAGCGCGGATTAATAGGGATAGTCGGACCTAAATCCATGCGCTATGACAAAAACATTAGTTTAGTAGAATATTTTGCAAAATTCTTAAGCACAGGAGAATAACTATGGATGAACAACAAATATCAGCAGTAGGAAGCGGTGAGATAACCATTGAGCAGCTACAGACCGAGCTCTCAGATGCGTTAAAACAAGCAGAGGATAACCTTTCTGGATGGAAGAGAACCCAAGCTGATTTAGAAAACTATCGCAAAAGAAAAGAAGCAGAAGGAGCAGAGTTAGTGCAGTTTGGTAAACAAGCAGGCTTTGTTCAAATCCTGCCAATTCTAGACTCTCTGCAAATGGCAATGATTCATGCACCAGAAATAGCGGATGAAAAATACCAGAGTTTCAAAAACGGACTTGAAGGTATAGCTAAACAAATCGATGCAGCCATAATTGCCATGGGTATACAAAAGATCGAAGCTCTTGGAAAAAAGTTTGATCCAAACATACATGAAGCGATTAAAGAGGTAGCAGGAGATGAAGATGGTTTGGTCGTAGAACAATACCAAACAGGCTACATGCTACAAGGAAAGCTTTTAAGACCAGCACAAGTAGCAATTTCAAAAAAAGAGCATATAAATAACCAGTAATTAACAGATTAAAGAAAGGAAGAACATGTCAAAAATCATTGGTATAGACTTAGGCACATCAAACTCTGCAGCCTCAGTCATGGAAGGTGGCAAACCAGTAATTATCCCATCTGCTGAAGGAAACAGTATTGCTGGCAAAGCATTCCCTTCATACGTTGCTTTTACAAAAGAGGGTCAGCTTTTAGTTGGTGAGCCTGCTAGAAGACAGGCAGTTACTAATGCTGAAGGAACGATCTTTGAAGCAAAAAGAAAAATGGGAACAAACTTTAAGTACTCAATCAATGGAAAAGATTATACCCCCGAGCAAATTTCAGCTTTCATCTTACAAAAAATAAAAAAAGATGCTGAAAGCTATGCTGGTGGAGTAGTTACAAAAGCAGTCATCACAGTTCCAGCATACTTTGACGATGCTCAAAGACAAGCAACAAAAAATGCTGGCGAAATTGCTGGCTTAGAAGTTGTCAGAATAATCAACGAGCCAACAGCTGCTGCCTTAGCTTATGGTTTAGACAAAGTTGGACAAGAGCAAAAGATTTTAGTCTTTGACCTTGGTGGTGGTACATTAGATGTTACAACCATGGACTTTGGTCAGGGTGTTTTTGAAGTCATATCAACATCTGGAGATACTCAGTTAGGTGGTAAAGACATGGACTCTGTTTTAATCAACCACATCATCAGCACTTTCAAACAAGAAAATGGTATTGATATATCAGCAGACAAAATGGCAATGAACCGTGTTAGAGAAGCTGCTGAAAAAGCAAAGATCGAGCTTTCAACAACCATGGAAACAGATTTAAACCTGCCTTTCATTACAGCTGATGCTAATGGTCCAAAACACTTGACCATGAAAATCACCAGAGCAAAACTAGAAGAGTTGGTTAAACCAATAGTTGAAAAAATGCGACATCCAATGGAGCAAGCAATTGCCGATGCCAAACTAACCCCGCATCAGATTGATAAAGTGATACTAGTTGGTGGACCAACACGAATGCCTGTGGTACAGAAGTTTGTTGAAGACTTTGTTGGTAAACAAGTAGAGCGCGGTATTGATCCAATGGAAGCTGTTGCTAAAGGTGCTGCCATTCAAGCAGGTGTATTAGGTGGAGAAGTTAAAGACATTCTTTTGCTTGATGTTACTCCTTTAACACTAGGTATTGAAACCATGGGCGGTGTTAGAACCGCATTAATTGATCGAAACACAACAGTACCAACTTCCAAGTCACAAGTCTTTAGTACAGCAGCTGATAACCAAACATCAGTTGAGATTAATGTCTTACAAGGAGAACGTGAGTTTGCTGTAGATAACAAAACCCTAGGTAAATTTATCTTAGACGGAATTCCTCCAGCACCACGTGGCGTGCCACAAGTTGAAGTTATCTTCGACATTGATGCCAACGGCATTCTTACAGTCAGAGCAAAAGACAAAGCAACCGGTAAAGAACAACACATCACCATTCAAGGTTCTTCAAACCTTTCTAAAGAAGACATTGAGCGAATGAAGAAAGAAGCTGAAGAACATGCTTCTGAAGACAAGAAGAGAAGAGAAACAGTTGAAGTCAGAAACCAAGCAGATACTTTAATAACTGTTTCCGAAAAAACTTTGAAAGATGCAGGTGAAAAAGCTCCTGAAGCAGATCGCAAGGAAGCACAAGAAAAACTTGATGCTCTAAAAGCAATCAAAGACAAAGATGATGTTGAAGCAATCAAAAAAGCATTAGATGAACTCTCTGCTTCAATTCAAAAGATTGGTGCTTCAATGTATCAGCAAGCACCAGAACAAGCTTCCGGTGCAAACCCAGAAGCATCAGCAGAAAACAAAGAAGGTCCGGTTGATGCTGAGGTTGTTAAATAATTAAAAGTAAACAAATGACACAAGAAAATAACTCAGGCCAACCAATACAGGTTAAAATCACAGATGAAGTCTTAAAAGGCGTCTATGCAAACACCATGCAAGTAAGCCACAGTAACGATGAGTTCGTTCTAGACTTCATGAACATTTTCCCTGTAAACGGCGTTGGTATAGTTACATCAAAAGTAATTGTATCTCCTTCTCATTACAAAAGGATTTTAGCTGCAATGCAGCAAAATCTAAAGCTCTTTGAGGATAAATTTGGTACAATAAAGCAAAGCGACACGCCAGAGCCAAAAATTGGCTTTAAGGCAGAATAACTAAACAAAAATGAAACTAAAAAAATTCTTTCTTAGTCTTGGAGCAGTTGTTTTTTCAGGTTTAGCTTGGTATCTTTTCTCACAAATCTTTGATAGCAACAGCATTTTTCAACACAATGCATTGAATTGGTTTGGTTTCGTTTTTAGTATCGGTGTCGCTTATGCTTTCAGCTTCTTAATTGCAGCAACCAAAGATCGTTTTGATTTTGAAGTGACTTCTTTACTCTCAGTGCTTTGGATCCCAGTCTTTTTAGGAACTAGTGGTAGAACTTTGATTGCCGCAGCAGTGCTTTTCCTCTTTACCCAAGTACTTTTAGAGTTTGCCAGTGCTTTAGAGCACTCCATTAACCTAAACTACTATTCAACAGCATATTCTAAAATCGCTTTAGTGATCATTGCCTTGCTTGCTATAACCTCAATATATTTTCAGGATCGAGTAGTGGCTAATGTAGGTAATACTGCAGTTTCTCAGAAAGCAGTTGGTGCACTTTGGCCATATCTTGGTAAATACTTTGGTCAGTACAACACCAATGGCACGGTTAATGAGTTCTTAGTTAATGAATTTAAACAGCAAGGAGTACAGCAGCCAACACCACAAATGATTGCTCAGGCTAGAAACGAGCTTTCAGATCAACTCAACCTAAACCTCTCTGGAAAAGAAAATATGGCTGCTTTAGGAGAAGACTTTGTTGCTAATCAGTTCAACAGTTTCTTGCAAGAATACAACATTGAAAAATCAGGGATCTATGTAATATTCCTTTCGCTTTTAGTTCTTTGGCCCATTGGCAGAGCACTCTTTGCACTTTTAGCACTAATACTCTTTGAGATCTTTAAAGCTTCAGGACTTGTGAAAATTAAACAAACTCAGGTTACAGCAAAAACGTTAGAAATTTAAACAATGCCAAAAAACTATTACGACATTTTAGGCATCAGCAAAACAGCAAATGCTGATGAGATTAAACGGGCATACAGAAAACTTGCCTCAGAACACCACCCTGACAGGGGCGGGCATTCTGACAAGTTTAAAGAGATCAACGAAGCATACCAAGTTCTTTCAGATTCTGGTAAGCGCTCGCAATATGATCAGTATGGCCAAACCTTTGAACAAGCCCAAAGACAGGGTGGTTTTTCAGGCAACCCTTTTGGAGGATATGGTTTTGAAGGAAGTTTTAATGGTGCTTCTGGCAGCTTTGGTTTTGAAGACATTCTTTCAAGCATGTTTGGCGGAGAAGACGCTCAAGCCAGAAACCGTGGCATTGATTTAGAGATGCCTTTAAGGATCTCATTTAAAGAAGCAGTCTTTGGGGTAGAAAAAGAAGTTACCATAGAAAAGAAAAATCCTTGTCCAAAATGTAGTGGCAGTGGAGCAGAACCAGGCAGCAAGATTAACACCTGTCCAAAGTGCCATGGTCAAGGACAGATCAAAATACAGCGCAGAACAATTTTTGGAACAGTTGCAACATCATCAGCTTGTGATCGTTGTGAAGGCACCGGCAAAGTTCCTGAAAAGCCTTGTACTGAATGTAAGGGTATTGGCTTAAAACGTGGTAGAAAAACAATCAAAGTTTCAATTCCAGCAGGTATTGATGACGGGCAAAGAATCAGAGTTCGTGGCGAAGGCGAACAAGGTTACCGCGGTTCAGCAGTCGGTGATCTTTACATCCAAATTGAAGTTTTAGAGAGCAAAGAGTTTGTTAGAAAGGGTTTTGATCTTTACAAAGAACAAAGTATTTCTTTCCCAGAAGCTGCTTTAGGCATGACTTTAGAAACAGCAACCATTGATGGAACTGTGAAAATTAAAATACCAGCAGGCACGCAATCAGGAAAAGTTTTTAGAATATCAGACACCGGCGTACCGCATCTAAACCGTTCTGGCAGGGGAGATATGTACGTTACAATTTTAGTACATACTCCAGAAAAGCTAACTAAGAAACAAAAAGAGCTGCTCAAACAATTTGAAGAAGAAAAATAGAAAACAGCAGACCCCGCAAATACCTTGCGGGGTCTGGTTTTTCTCCTTGCCTCCTCCTTGTTAGCCGGCGATGATCCGGAGCATCTCCGGAAACTGGGCATGTCCCAGGAAGAACACCCGTGGTCTGGACCGCGAGCGATTCAGACTCCTCCTGATCTTGGTTTCTGCAACCGCGACCAAGTCTTGTGGATCAGAGCCTTGCTGCTCGATATCCCAGCAGAGCCCGTGGCGCTGCTCATAGAGCTCCCAGGCGCCTGCCACAGCGGTATTGCTCTGGGTGATTGCCTGAAGCAAGGCCTGAATCACCTGATTCTGAGCCTGTCTTCGGCAACCATCCCTGACCGAGTGTTCCAGGACCCGGCCATTCTTGACCAGAACAAATCCGGTCGCAAACTTGTTCGGCAAACGATCATCTCCTGATGGGGTCAGGGATAATATACCAGAAAATCAATTCTAAGCAAGTAAAGTCTAGTAGTATGATATAATTAGGGAAACAAAGATTGTCCAAGAAACAAAAATGCCACAAGATTACAACTCGCTCTTAAACAGTGTTAACTTCCAAAACCCAAGCTGGGATGCTTTCATCTTCTTCTTTTGGGCAATAGTTGCTGTAATATACAGCTTTTCAGCAGGCAGGGGCCGAATTATTAGCATCTTAGTTGCAGTGTATATGTCAGAGCTTTTGGTTATTCAGGCGCCTTTCTTAAGCACAGCAGTTGGTGACAAGTTTGGCTTAGCACTTTACCTTGGTCGTTTAATTACTTTCTTGGTTTTGTTCGGATTCTTTTTCCTTGTTCTTTCAAAGTTTGTTTTTAGGACTTCAGTGGAAAATCGTCGTTGGGGTTCATGGCTCTTTTCTTTAGTATTTGCATTACTACAAGTTGGTTTCCTAATCAGCGTCATCCTTTCATTCTTACCTCCTGATGTTAAAGTTGGTTTTGCACCACTAGTGAAGTTTGTTTTCATTTCAGAAACTTCAAACTTTGTTTGGTTACTCTTACCAATTGCTTTCCTGGTATTTATGGGCAGGCACATCTCAGACCACAGACTAGAGTAAGAAAAAAGTCAATTTAAAAATCCCGATTTACGGGATTTTTCTATGGTGGGTCGGGTGGGGATCGAACCCACGACAAACGGCTTAAAAGGCCGCTGCTCTACCAACTGAGCTACCGACCCGCAAGCTTTGCGGGCTAAAATTGATTTAACTTCCGTATTTTACAATATATATCAGAAAACTTCAAGGTATTTTCATATGTTCAAATACATTAAATTTCTTTCATATTACTTCAAAGAAGAGCGCAAAAACATCGCGCTAATTTTTGTTTTTGTGATGCTTTCCCAAACCTTCTCTTTAGCAGAACCTGTTTTCTATACCAGAATCTTGGACCGTTTTTTAAGAGACTCACATAATCTAACAAAGTTTCCAACAGAGCACGCTTTCTTTGTGGCACTAGGCTTAACTGTTCTTGCTTGGATTGGTGCTGCGTTTGCAGCCAGAATCTTTAAAAATCTGCAGCAATACTTTGTTAATACAGTCAGTGACAGAATTGGTATCAATGTTTTCAACCATGCTTACACACATGTCATATCTCTACCAATTCAATTCCATGCGAACCAGAAAACTGGAGAAGTTTTTAGAAAGATTTCCAAAGCCAGAGAGGACATCACCACGCTTTTTGCAGTAGCCTTTGACAAGATCTTCCAAAATATTTTTTCAATATCCATTGTTTTAATATATATCTTCATTAGAGAGTGGCGTGTTGGTATCATCGCAGTTATTCTAGTGCCAGTATTCATCATTGCAACTTCATTCTTTACTAAGAGAGTAAAAAAAATACAGAACGAAATTAACAAGACCAATGAAAAGCTTTTTGGTACTTCTTTTGAAGCCCTAAATCATATTGAGGTCGTAAAATCCTTTGCTTCTGAAGAACACGAAGTAAACCAGGTTAAAGAAGATAACCATGTGACACACGCAAATGTCAAAAAGAAAACTGTCGCATACCAGCAGCTCTTCTTTGTTCAAGGAACAATTGTTAACCTCGCGCGAGTTTCTTTAATTTGGTTTGGTTCAGTACTTGCCTTCAAAGGTATACTTAATTTTTCTGATGTTGTTCTGTTCGGTGTGTATTCCTTTGTCATATATCAGCCACTCTATGACCTAGGAGACATTTATGCTAAATATCAAGAGGGGGTAAGTGCTGTTGATCGTTTGCAAACTCTGCTTTCCGAAAAAGCAACAATCTTTTCAAAGCCAAATGCTTTGAAACCAAAAAAGCTCTTAGGCAGAATTGAGTTCAAGAATGTTTCATTCGACTACAATCAAGAACGAGAAATATTAAAAGATATTTCTTTTAAAGTAGAACCAGGTAAAAAACTGGCAATAGTTGGACTTTCTGGTTCTGGTAAATCAACAATCGTTAAACTTTTGCTGCGTTTCTATGAGCCAAGTTCAGGTGAGATTTTAATAGACGGCAAAAACATTGCAGATTACAACCTTCAAGCATTGCACAAGCGAATTGGTTTAGTTTCGCAGGATAATATTCTTTTCAACACCACTCTTGCAGAAAATATCCGCTATGGCACATTCAGTGCCAGTGAAAAAGAGGTTTCTGAAGCAGCGAATAGGGCATACCTTTTCTCGTTTCTGAAAAAGCTTGCTTCAGGTTTAGATACTTTAGTTGGTGAAAGAGGTGTTAAGCTTTCTGGTGGTGAAAGACAAAGAGTTGCTATTGCTAGAAGCATAATAAAAAAACCAGACATCTTAATATTTGATGAGGCAACCTCTTCGCTAGATTCGCATTCTGAAGAAATGATTAAAGAAGCAATTTCTGAAGTTTCTAAAGATGTTACAAGCATAACCGTGGCACATCGTTTTGCAACAGTTGTTAATGCAGATGAGATAATTTTGCTTGAAGCAGGACAGATTAAAGAACGTGGCACCCACAAAAAGTTGCTCGCAGAAGCTGGTAGATACGCTGGTTTGTATCAGCTGCAAACCCAACGTAAAGTAGGAGAGTCTGCTGACTTTTTAGAGATTGACAATATTGCGTAAGTCGGTTAATATATTAGGGACTAACATATATCCCTAAACATATGAAATATAACCGTGAAGAACAAGTAAAAAACTTTTTCGAAGAAATAGCCAAACTACAAAGACTTATCTTTTCAAGAAAAGATACTTTTTTAACAAAATACAAACTCAGCCGTCCACAAATGGTTGTGATGTATTTTTTGTCAGAAGGGGACTCCAAGACCATCAAAGATATTGCGGAAATCATGAACATTTCAAGTAGTGCTGCAACCCAGATGATTGAAGGTTTAGTACGCAATGGATTTTTAGAAAGAGTAGTACATCCAACAGATCGTAGATCTGTGCAAGTTAGCATTTCAAAAGCTGGTAAAAAGAAGTTTGAGGAGTTCAAAATCCAGATACTTAGACAAATGCAGAATCTTTTAGCAACACTAAGTGATGCTGAGATAGATTTGTTAATGAAGATTCCTCAAAAGGTTCGTCAACAGTTAGATAATACTAAAGTAAGAAATAATTAAAGCAAAGAGATGATTGCATATATAAAGAGAAAGAAATATTGGTTCATTGGTGGAGTAATTTTACTTGCGCTAATAATTTGGCGCCTTAACTCCGGCGGTGCTGTTAAATACACTGTCGCATATACTGTTGCTAAACAAGATGTTAAACAAACTGTGCTCGCAACAGGTACTGTCACTTCTCAATCAAATTTAAACTTAAGTTTTAAAAATGGCGGTATTTTAAACAAGATCAATGTTAAAGTAGGTGACAAGGTTAGAAAAGGACAGGTTTTAGCAATGCTTGATCAGCGCGATGCTGGTGTTGCAGTAAACCAAGCAAATGCTTCTTTGCTTTCTGCACAAGCAAATTACCAAAAAGTAAAAAGTGGCGCATCAGAACCAGAAATCGCTGTTGCTGCTGCTGCTGTTGCTGCCTCCGAAGTAACCTACAAAAATGCTCAGAATACATACACTGCAACTGAAGCCCAACAAAAGATTTTAGTTGCATCAGCGCAAGGTGCCATGCTTAATTCAGGTTTAACAGCAGTTGCTGAAAGCGGATCAACAACAGTTACAGCAACAGTTACTGGAACATATACAGGCAAAGACCAAGGCAGATACAGAATAGTTTTGGGGACTAGTGGTTCTGGATTAACCTACAATGTTTCAGGACTTGAAGGGTATTACGCTGAGTTTCAGCGTGGGGTACCAACTGCAATAGGTAGCAGGGGTTTGTATATAACCATAGGCACAAGCGGAACATTAAACAGTGGCGATTCCTGGACCATTGATGTGCCAAACACCCAGTCCTCAACATATATTACTGCATACAATGCATATCAGAGTTCTTTGCAAACACAAAACCAAGCTTTAGTCACAGCTCAAAATTCTGTTGATTCAGCACGGGTTGCATTAACTCAAGCTCAAGCCAATTTAAACCTAAAACAAGCCCTGGCACGACCTGAAGACTTAGCAGCAGCAGACGCTACAGTTAAAACCGCGCAAGCACAATTACAAGCCGCTCAAAATCAATATGCTAACAACATCATTACATCACCAATTGACGGAACTGTTACTGCTGTTGATTTAAAGCTTGGTGAAAATGTTGCACCACAAAAAGCAGTGATTGTTGTTTTAGACCAAGCATCCTTACATGTTGAATCAAACATTTCAGAATCTTCAATAGCTTTAATTACAGCAGCTCAGAAAATAGACATGACCATGGATGCTTTTGGTCCAGACAGACATTTTACTGGTGAGGTATTGTCAGTTGATCCTGCTTCAACAGTTCTTTCAGGTGTCATAAACTACAGAGTTGTTTCATCAATTCCACAAGACCTTGATATTAAGCCGGGGATGACTGTGAACTTAGTTGTTTTGGTAAACGAGAAAAACCAAGTGCTTGCAGTTCCAAACAGATTAGTTAAAAGTAATTCCCATAAATACGTTAGTATCTTAGAAAATGGTAAAGCCAAAGATGTTGAAGTAACTCTTGGTTTAACAGGTGATGCCTACACAGAAATACTTAGTGGCTTAAACGGTGGTGAAGAGATAGTCACAACCATTGAGAGCAAGAAATAACTAGACCAAGATGCCTTTGATAAAAATGGAGCAGATCCGAAAGATCTACAACAACGGCGAGGACAACCAAGTCATAGCATTAAAAGACCTTGATTTAGAAATAGAGCAGGGCGACTTTGTTGCAATCATGGGTCCTTCTGGATCCGGCAAATCAACCCTGATGCATGTCATTGGTTTCTTAGACAAAGCAGATTCTGGAAACTACTTCTTTGAAGAAAAAAACGTTGTTTCTTTAACTGACGATGATCTAGCAGAAATACGTAACAAAAGAGTTGGTTTTGTTTTCCAAGCTTTTAATCTTTTACCAAGAACTTCTGCGCTAGATAACGTGGCGCTACCAATGTTGTATTCAGGCAAAGCAGACAAAGCAGAGGCAGAGAGCCGTGCTTTAGAAATGCTTAAACAAGTTGATTTAGAAAGTAGAAAAGATCATCATCCCTCAGAGCTTTCTGGAGGACAACAGCAACGTGTTGCCATTGCTCGCGCTTTAGTTAATGACCCCGCGGTTATCTTTGCTGACGAACCAACAGGAAACTTAGACACTAAATCATCTGAAGAAGTAATGCATATTTTCAAGCGTTTAAATGATTCCGGTAGAACCTTAATCTTTGTGACACATGAAGAAGATGTTGCTAACTATGCTAAAAGAATCATTCGTTTAAAAGACGGAGTTATTGTTTCTGATGTAATTAACAAAGACCGAAAGTAGTATGTTTTTTCAATCCCTAAAAATAGCGGCGAGAGCATTGTTGCTTAACAAGACCCGTTCTTTCCTGACCATGCTTGGAATCATCATTGGTATTACAGCAGTAATTGTTTTAATCTCAGCCGGACAGGGTGCTCAGGAATTAATAGTTAACCAGGTTAAGGGTATTGGTTCAAACCTACTTTTTGTCATTCCTGGTGGTAGTGGTAAGTCACAGTTCTCAGCACCAGCATCAGCTCAAGGGATCATCATCACATCATTGGTTGATGCTGATATTAAATCATTGCGCAACAAATTACTTGCTCCAAGTATTGAATATGTCAGCCCAGAAGTAAGAGGACAGTATACTGTCTCTTACAACAACGAAGATCAGATTGCACCAGTTGTTGGTGAAGACGAAAATTTTGGAGTAGTTAGAAATATAAATCTCACAGCGGGAAATTGGTACACCAAATCAGATGTTGATGGTTTAACCCAGGTTGCGATATTAGGTTCAACTATTAAAGAAGACCTTTTTGGTGAACAAGACCCGATTGGTCAGCTCATAAAAATAAAGCAGGTTAGCTTTAGAGTTGTTGGTGTATCTGAACCAAAAGGAGTTGGTGCTTTTGGTGTAGATCAAGACACGCAGATTATTGTTCCTGTAAGCACTGCTCAAAAATTACTCTTAGGTATTAATCATTACAACTTAATTTCAATTCAGGTTAAAGACGCAGATTCAATTCCTTTAGCAAAAGAAGAGGTTGAACGAATTTTAAGATACAATCATAAAATATCAGACCCACAAAAAGACGATTTTACAGTGCGCAACCCCCAAGATGCTTTAAGCTTGTTAACGAGTATTACCTCAGTTCTGACAATATTCTTAGGGGCAATTGCCGGAATTTCTTTGTTGGTAGGCGGTATTGGTATTATGAACATCATGCTAGTTTCAGTAACAGAGCGCACCAGAGAAATTGGTTTAAGAAAAGCAATAGGTGCTAAAAGAAAAGACATCTTATTACAGTTTTTGATTGAAGCAGTTTTCTTAACAGTTTTAGGTGGTGTCATTGGAATAGTCTTAGGTTACTTGGGTGCCATAGCCATAGCTATCGTTGGTAAATGGACACCTGTAGTTTCATTGGGTTCAATATTACTTGCTTTTGGAGTTTGTACGCTCTTTGGCTTAATATTTGGTATATATCCTGCAAACAAAGCGTCAAAACTTAGTCCAATAGAGGCACTAAGATATGAATAACTAAGAAGCCCAGGTAAAGCCTGGGTTTTTTGTGCTAAAATACAAACATGCAACCAAAACAAAAAACCATAGCAATAGTCGGCGGAGGATTCGGCGGTTTAAATGCCGCGATTTTACTCCGTAAATATTTACGCAAAGAAAAAGCACACGTTGTTTTAATAGACAAAAGCGCATACCATCTTTTCTACCCAAACCTTTATGAGGTTGCTTCATCAGAAGAAGAGTTTGTTAGTATCAAAGCATTGAAAAAAAGCATTGCTTTGCCTTTTGTAGATGTTCTTTCAAGACACAAGATCCAGTTTGTTGAAGCTGAGGTTACACAAATACACCAAAAAGAACAGTACATTGTTTTTAGAGAAGAAAAAATTGACTACGATTATCTTGTTTTAGCAACAGGTGCTGTTGTTGATTTTTTTAATATCCCTGGAGCAAAAGAACACGCTCTAACATTTAAGTCAGTAAATGATGCTTTAAAAATCAGGTCCAGTTTAGAAGCTTTAGTACAAGCAGCCTCTGCAACAACAGCCAAAGGAGCTGTTCGGATAATAATAGCGGGTGGGGGATTTACGGGAGTTGAGTTGGCTGCTGAATTAACCAACTTAAAAAAGATCGTTGCTTGGAAATATTCATTTCCCGAAGAAAAAATTGAGATAGAGATCATTGAAGGATCAAATCAATTAATGCCTGGCATGGAAAAAAAGGCTTGTTTGCCAATAACCCGAAGGCTTCAAGAGATTGGCGTGCGTTTAAGTTTTAACTCCATGATCACAGAAGTTTCAGAAAAAAGTATTACCTTAAAAAATGGTGAGGTGCAAAATTTTGACATGATCATCTGGACTGCTGGTATTAAAGGAGCAGAGATTCCTTTTGAAACTAAAATGGAAGTAGATAAAAAGAACCGTTGTATGACTTGTACTGACCTAAGCTTAAAGGATTTCCCGAATATATATATGATCGGTGACAATGCTTGTGTCTTAGATCCAAACAAAAATCCAATGCCCCAGACAGCAACCCAAGCCATTGATCAGGCAGAGTTTGTAGCACATAACATTGCTGCAGCTGTTAATGGCTATCCAACATTTGAATACAACACCAAACCATCACCATACATTGTTCCTGTAAAAGGGAAGTGGGCACTCTTGCACCTAGCAAACGGTTTTAACCTTAAAGGTTTCCTCTCTTGGGTCATTAAGCAGTTTGCAAACCTTCAATACTTCATGCGTCTATTGCCATTGTGGCAAGCTATCAAGCTCGCTTGGTTTGATATGGATATATATACTAGGAACGATTAAAAAAACCGCAAGCAAGACTTGCGGTTTTTAGTTATTCTTTTTTCTTTCGAACAAATCTTTTCCTGGTTGTTTTCTTAGGCTTTGCTTTTTGTTCTTCCCAAAGCGTCTTTAGCTCTTCTTCAGTTTGTGGTTTTTTGTTGATAATGAACTCACAATCAGGATATCTTGAACAGGAATAGAAAGGCTGTCCACGACCACGAGCTTTCTTTTCAACAACTTCCCCAATACCACAGCTTGGACATTTAAAACCAACCTTGTTAAAGATTTTTTTAATACCTTTACATTCAGGATACTTCGCACAACCTAAGAAAAAACCAAACCTACCGCGCTGTATTTTCATAGCTCCATTACAGATTGGACAAAGCTCGCCTTTAGTTTTTTCTTCGAGCTCTTTAATCTTTGCTTCTTCTTCAGGCATTGGTTTAGTAATCTTTTCACCTTCAGGACAAGCTAAAAACTTTCCAAAGCGACCATACTTTATAATCATCGGTTTGCCACAATGTGGGCAAGGTGTTTCTGAAACCGTGACTTGTTTTTCAACCTCAATGTTCTTTAGATCAAGGTGTTCTTTAAAAGGTAGATAGAATTCTTTAATAACTGGTTGCCATTCTATTTTTCCTTCAGCTATTTCATCAAGTTCAGCTTCCATCTTTGCAGTAAAACCAATATCAATAACTTCAGGGAAGTGTTCTACTAAAAGATCATTTACCAAAAATCCAATTTCAGTTGGTTTGTATTTCTTGTCGATCTTTTCAACATATTCGCGATCTTGAATAGTAGAAAGAGTTGGCGCATATGTTGAAGGTCTGCCAATACCATGACTTTCCAATGCTTTAATCAAAGTTGCATCAGAATATCTTGGCGGTGGTTCTGTGAAATGTTGATTTGGCAAAAGCTCTGTAAGTTCCAAAGACTCTCCTTTATCAAGATCTGGTAATTGCCCTTCAACCTCAGAATCCTCATCATCTCGTCCCTCTGTGTATGCTTTAATGAAACCTTCAAACTTAACTACCTGACCATTTGCTCTAAAGCCGTATTTTTTAGAAGATTTACCAGTAGTTTCAATATCAACCGCAGTTGCATCAAAGACTGCTTGTGCCATTTGGCTAGCAACTGTTCTTTTCCAGATAAGGTCATAGATTCTTTGTTGCCCACGATCTAGAAACGGACGAACCTGGTCTGGATGACGCATTAAATCAGTAGGACGGATTGCTTCATGTGCTTCCTGAGCATTCTTAGATTTGTTGCTGTATCTACGCGCTTGACCGTGATAGTAGTTCTTACCAAAACGAGTTTCAATTACTGTAGCTGCTTGATTTAACGCAAATTCAGAAAGGTTTACTGAGTCAGTACGCATGTAAGTAATCAAACCAGTTGAGCCTTCTTCACCAATATCCATTCCTTCATAGAGCTGCTGGGCTATGACCATGGTTTGCTTTGCAGACATACCGAATTTACGTGCTGCTTCTTGTTGCAAGGTCGAGGTTGTAAACGGAGCAGCTGGATTTCTACTGACCTCTTTTTTCTCAACCTCTGAGACTATGTATTTAGAAGAGGCTAAATCGGAAATGACTTCATTAGCTGAAACATCCTTGGCAATATCAAACTTTCCAAGAGTTTTTCCATCGACTCGGTTTAACTTAGCTGGAAAAGATGTTTTGTTTTTTGCAAACAAAGCATCAATACTCCAATATTCTTCTTTAACAAACTTTTCAATTTCTCTTTCTCTTTCAACAATCAAACGTAAAGCAACAGATTGAACTCTACCTGCAGAAAGACCATAGCGCACCTTTTTCCAAATGAAAGGGGAGAGTCCATAACCAACCAAGCGATCTAAGATTCTTCTGGCTTGTTGCGCATCAACCAAGTGCATGTCTAGACTACGTGGATTTGCTAAGGCTTCATCAATCGCGCTCTTAGTTATTTCATGAAAGACAATTCTCTTTGGTTCTTTTTTATCAAGTTTTAAAGCGCTAACTAAATGCCAAGAAATTGCTTCTCCTTCACGATCTTCATCAGTTGCCAGAATTACTTCAGAAGCTTTGTCAGCTTTTGCTTTTAACTCACTGATTATTTTTTTTGCTTTAACTGGAACAATATATGTTGGTTCAAAGTTTTTTTCAACATCAATACCCATCTTACTCTTAGGTAGATCCCGGACATGTCCAAAGGATGCTTGCACATCAAAATCCTTTCCCAAGAAGCGGGAAATTGTTTTAGCTTTAGTCGGTGACTCAACAATCACTAATGTTTTTTTCATCTACTCTATATATTAGCTGCTTATCGGAGGTAATTACTTTAAGAGTTTAACTAGATGTTTAAAAGGTTGTCAAATATGGCCTTTAGAAACAGACACTAAAAAGACAGCCATATATGCATCCATGCTATACTAAAAAACGTAGAAAAAGGCTAATAAATACAGGGGGGAAACGAGATTGACAAACCAGAGGTACTATGTTAAATTACAGTGTTAGTATTGTCCTTTAGAAATATTTCATACAGCCCCCTATTTGCGAGTAGCGAAAATAGATATGAATCCCTCCTACTATTTGTGAGTAGCTATCAAGTAAAGGTTGGCAGCGTCTGTTGTCTTCCTTTCACTCGTAAGTAGGGTATTGTATGAAATGTAAAAAAGCGCTTTTGCGCTTTTTTTGTTTTGTGGTATATTAAGTTGCTCACTCATACTTGAGGGAGAGGCGCCGTGGCCAGACACACGGTACAACTCGCAGGAGGTTTGTGATGTCAGTACCAGACATTGCGGGCCGGGACAAAATCCCGTCGAGTGCAACTCCAGACATCCGTCACGATGACGGACAAGGTTCGGAGTTTCACAATGCATTGGTTCGTGCAGGCATGACCCGGCACGACCGCCAGCTGGTCATTGGTTCTGAGGGAAACCACGTTGCCCAGTCTGTCGTCATGGGCCTCAGGATCGTTGCACAGCAACAGCGTGATCTGAAGTGGCGCGACCCGAAGGCTTGGTCTGTTCCTTCAGACTGCGGCTATCCGGAGAGCTTGTCATTCCGGAGCCACGAGAGCCAGGTCCGCGCCTACAAGGAGCTGTTCGGAAATCTCGACAGCTCGCATGTCGAGGAGATCATTCGCAAGGCCGCGTTCCCGATGCAGGCTGATCTTTGGGCTGTGATACCCAAGCCTTGGGTCATCGCTGCGGATGTTTTTGCGGCAATGCGCCTGATGGCCAAGAAGGTTTCCCAACTCGGGATCTCGGTCGAGAACAAGGCTGCGTTTGAGATGGACGAGGCGCACATGCACCTCATCACCAAGACCCAGCTCTTCTACGCCAAGCAGCACAACAGCCCGGGCGACTTCATCGTTTTCCCCGTGCAGTTCGGCAAGGGATGGGCTGGACATTCGCTGGTCTCGTCTAAGGCACAGCACAGCGCTGAGGAATTCTCGCTGGATCCGTACGCGATCCTGGCGCTGCTCTACACGCACCCGGAGCGGCTCCGTGGTGAACATCTGGAGCTAGGGCTTCGTTGCGGCGGTGTGCTGTTGGATCGGCACCATGATGACCATGACGAGGTCACCGGCGATCATCATCTCTGCTTCCGCTGGTTCCGCGATGGGCTGCTGATTTCGGCAGACCACGGCATGTGGGATCGCGAAGCAGCCCTGGGCATCCCAACGGGCTTCGACATCACGTAACATACGACGCAAAAGGCGCGGGTTCTGCAAGACTAACCATCTTGTAGGATCCGCGCCGCTTCGTTTTTTAAATTTTAATTAAATTTTTTCTTTCAGTTCCAAAAGCACTCGTGCTTTAATACTTTCAAACGGAATCATTTCTAGTTCTTCTTTAGAAAAATCTTGTAAAACAAAAGCATCTGTTGGTAAGTGTTCTTTGTTTTCTCTGTTTTCAACACCAATACGTATTCTTCTAAATTCTTTTGTGCCCAAAGCATCAATGATTGAAGCAACACCGTTATGTCCTGCAGAACCTGAGTCATCAGTAAACTTAATTACACCAAGCGCTAAATCAACATCATCATGCAATACCAGAATGTCTTTTGCTGAGAGTTTGTAAAAATCAAGAATCTGTTTTACTGCTTTGCCAGAATTGTTCATGTATGTTTGAGGAAAGACAAAGAAGACTTTGTTTGGCATATGTACTTCACAAATCTTTGCATCAAAGCTGGAGCTACAAGAAATCGTTTGAAATTCTTTCAAAATATGATCCAAAGCTAAGAAGCCAACGTTGTGTCGGTTATGCTTGTATTTTTCTTCTGGATTCCCCAGGCCAATGATTAGTTGCATATATTAGTAGTTTACCATTTCTTCATTAAATTTTGGATTACCGCGTTTAGCTTGAAGCTTCAAAACAATTGGCGTACCCCAAAAACCAAGCTCTTTCATAATCGCGTTTTGGATGAACTTTCTAAACTGCATCGAAATTGCAGAGGGTTCATTAACCATCATCAAGAATACTGGCGGGTTAGTTCCTGTTTGTTGCAGGGAATATACTTTTGGTACGCGTTCATCTCTAAGTCTTTGTGGCTGCCTAATTTTTTGTTTAGCGTAGAAAAAGTCTTTCAATACCTCTGCATCAATTTCCTTTTTTCTGTTTGCTTCAATGGTTAGGATGAAATCTAAAACATTTTTAACTCCTTCACCATCTTTGGCAGAGATTGGTACTGCCGGGGCCCACCAGAGAAAAGGGAAGTACTCAGGAAGTTGTCCAAAGAGTTGGTCCTTTTTCTTTCCTTGAAGTAAGTCAATCTTGTTAGCAACCAAAACAAATCCTTTAGATGCTTCGACTATTTCTCCGGCAATTCTTTGGTCTTGTTGAGAAATGCCTTCTGAGGCATCAATCATAAATAGGCAGACATCGGCTTTGCGCATGGCTCGAATGGTTTGTAGGGCTGCATAGATATCAGGTAGGGGTTGGTTTTTTTCTTTACGTTTTAACCCAGCAGTATCTAAGAACTTAATCTTGTGTCCTTTGTAGGTTAAATCAGTATCAACAACATTTCTGGTTGTTCCTGGAACTGCAGATACCACAACTCTTTCTTCACCAATGATCTTGTTAAACAAAGAAGATTTACCAACATTTGGTTTGCCGATAATCGCGACAGAGATTGTTGAGGGGTCTTTTTCAATTTGTCCAAAACCTTGTTTTTTCAAAGACTCGGTAATACCATCAAGCAAATCACCAGTACCCATTCCAGAAACCGCAGAGACTGGGAAGATCTCTTTAAAACCAGTGAAAGAATATTCCGCGACCATTTCCACGAATTTTTTTGGTGAATCAATCTTGTTAATGACTAAAAGTACATCTTTTTTCTGTTTCCTGAGCTTCAACATGATGTTCCTGTTGATTGAGTCAGCAGGTTTTTTACCGTCTAAGACATAGATAATTAAGTCAGCTTCTAATATTGCGATCTCTACTTGTTTTTGAACATTTTTTTCTAGCTCATCTCTTTGCTCCAAGATTATTCCAGCAGTATCAACCAAAGAAAAATCAACACCATTCCAAGATGCAGGCGCATAAAAACGATCACGGGTTGTACCTGCGATTGCTGAGGTTAAAGCAATCCTTGCTTCAACAATCTTGTTCATCAAAGTCGATTTGCCGACATTTGGTTCTCCGACAATAGCAACCAATGCTTCACGTTCGTTATTCATAGCTAATTACCTCCTGCGACAAAAAGCACCAAATCAGTCTTTGCAGTCATACTTTCTGGTTTTGGTAATGCTTTTGTGCTTACTAATTGTTGAATATATGAAATGGTAGCGGGTTTTTCTTCATTAACTTTGTAAAAAGCGCTGCTGGAAAGAGGTAGTCCACGATATGGTACTTCATAAATGACAACTCCAGCATTAACAAGCTGCTTTTTAATTAAGTTGTAATATTCTGGATCTCTGCCAGCATTTTCTAAGATTAAAGAAGCAGCTTCTGTTCTAACCGCAGAATTACTAAAACTGTTTTTAAAATATGTTTGCACTTGGCTAGTTGTAATTCCAGCACAAGGGAAAATGACATAACCAATTTCTTCTTTAGTACCATCACAAAACATCCCTGCTTCTAAATCCATGCTCTCCGAGGTTATCTTCACGTCAGTAGACTTTACAATCTCTGCTAAATGCAAAAGCTCGCTTGGTTCAATGTTTGTGTGTGCATGGTCTGCAAGAATATCCAAAAGATCATTAATCGTCCCAGAGTTTGAAAGAATACCTAAATCTTGAACCTTGGTTTTAAAAGCATCCAAAATTTTTGCCTGGCGTTTACTTCGGGCAATATCTGAATCTTCTAAATTAGTACCATGTCTTGAACGGACAAACTGCAAAGCTCTAACGCCATTCATCTTTTCTAAGCCTTTGTTAAAGGTCAAAGTTGGTAAATATCCGAATGTGTCATTTGGATACTGATTATCTGTAAAACTGTTATCAATTTGTACATCAACACCACCTAAACGATCAATAGCTTTTTCAAAACCCTTAAAATCAATGCTTGCAAAATATGGAATCTCTAAACCAGTAATTTTTTCTGTAGCACCAAGTGCTTTTTCTCCGGCTTCATTAAAATCATGATTTGGCTGATATCCTGAAGCAAAAGCAAAATTGATTTTTTGTTTACCATCTTCCCAGAGATAGTCGCGGGGGATAGAGTTTAGCGCAACCTGTTTGGTTTCAGGATTAATACTTGCAAGAATAACTGTGTCAGTTAAAAACGGACCATCATGTCCTTCACCACCATAGCCTAGGAGTAAAATATTAATTCGTCCTTGTGCTTCTCCTTTCAGAGAAGAAGCACTTCCCGAAAAAACCAAAGTTGTTACTTTCTTAAAGAAAGAAGATTTATGTACAAAAACTTTACTACCAAAAGAATATGCTTTTGAAAAAAGCATACCTAAAAGTAGACAGATGATAACGATTGCGATCCAAAATATTCTTGGTGCCCAACGTCTCTTTGGTACTGATTGTATTGTTGGAAATTGTTGCATAATACTTTGGTAGTATATCTTAAAAACAAGCTTTTTTCAACGGAAAAGAACGCTCCAGAACGCTTGCAATACTTCAACAGAACAGGTATATTGAATTATATGTTTTTGGATTTTTAAGCTCTTCCCTGAAAAGTTTTGGACGATTAGCTCAGTTGGTTAGAGCGCACCGTTCACATCGGTGAGGTCAAAGGTTCAACTCCTTTATCGTCCACCAGATATATACAAAAAAGAAATGCAAACAGAACCAACAAATCAGAATATACAAGATGACCAAAGCGAGAGCGGATTTAAAGAGCTTGGCCTTTTCATTTGGGATTTAGTCAAGGTTTTACTCATTGCCATGGTCATAATCCTGCCGATTAGATATGTAGTGGCACAGCCTTTCATAGTTTCCGGTTCTTCGATGGAACCCACCTTCTATTCTGGCGAATACTTAATCATCAACGAGTGGAGCTATCATTTCAACAGCCCAGAGCGTGGTGATGTAATTGTTTTTAAATATCCTAAAGATACTAGTCAGTATTTCATCAAGAGAATAATCGCATTACCAGGAGAAAGAGTTAAGATTGAAGAAAACAAAGTAATCATCTACAATCAAGAACATCCAAAGGGTTGGGTTTTGACAGAAGCATACATTCCAGCAGCAGACACAACTCTACCCGTTGGTGATGGTAGTACAACCTTAGGCAGTGATGAGTACTATGTTTTGGGGGATAACAGATTAGCATCATCTGATTCTCGTTTCTGGGGACCTGTTCCAAGAAACGATATCATTGGCAAGGTTTTCATTAGAGCTTTCCCTTTTGATGAGGTAAAAAAATTCCAGAGCGTTGAATACGGGGTTAAATAATATGAACGTTAAGAAAAAAACAGCAGTCTCGCAAACAACCAAGCCACAATCATTACCAGGCTTGAGTGATATCATCCCAGGACAGGATAATTACTGGGATTTTGTCAGTTCACATTTACAAAGAATTGCCAGAGGGTATGGTTTCAACAAAATTGAGATGCCACTTTTAGAAAACATTAGCCTGTATGCACAAACAGAGTTTGCAGAAAATAGCGAAGCCGTAGATTTTGTTGATGGCAGTGCAACCAAAGTTGCAGTTAGAGCAGCAAGCATGCCTTCTTTAATGCGTGCTTTCTATGAATACAAACTACCAGAAGGACACAAGCTTTCTAAGTGGTACTATCTTTCACCGGTTTTAAGCTATGATCAGAAACAAAAACAATACATTTCTTCCTGGCAATATGGTTTTGAGATGTTTGGCGAATTTTCGCCTTTAAATGAAGTGCAGATGGTTAGCTTGCTTTGGAAGTTTTTCAAATCAGTAGGCTTGGAAAATATCACCCTTGAAGTCAGTAGCTTAGGCGATGAAGCATGCAGGGGAGAGTATGAAGAAGCTTTAGGCACATACTTACAAAGCAAAAAATATGAGCTCTGTAATGATTGTGTCGCAGCAATTGAGGAGTTTCCAATGCAGGTTTTCCGCTGTAACAACCTTGAATGCAAAACCGTAGCAACAGATGCGCCACAAGCAGTTGATTTCTTAGACACAGCTTGTCATAAACACTTAACAAATGTTTTAGAAGGATTAGATGAGCTGGGAATAATGTACTCATTAAATCCAATGCTCGTTGGTAAAAAGGGAACTACTAAAACAACCTTTGCTTTCAAACACACAGAAGCCACAGCTACAGGCACAATTGAAAGATTCTTGGGTGAAGGCGCATATCATGATCAAATCTACAAAGAACTTACAGGAAAAAATGTTGTTTGTTTTGGATTCCACTCAAATATTGAAAGCTTGCAAAAAGCAGTCAAAGAACAAAAGCAAGAACACATTGAAAGTTTAGCAGCTGCCAAAGCAGAGGTTTTCTTAGCACCACTAGGTGATCTTGCCTCCAAAAAAGCAATCAAACTTTTTTCAGAACTTTGGGATGCACAAGTTTCAGTGCATGATCATTTTGGTGGCGAGGGTGTTAAAAATCAGCTTAAACTCGCAGAAGGTTCTAAAGCAATGATTGCTTTAATCATCGGACAAAAAGAAGCTATGGATGATATGGTCATATTAAGGGATGTTAAATCAGGAATGCAGGAAGTCTTTAGATATGATCAGATCATCGAAGAGGTTAAAAAGAGATTGGGGAAATAGCCATGCAAGAATGTGTCTTTTGCAAAATCATAAACAAAGAAGAGAGCACTGAACGAATTGTTTTTGAAGATCAGGATTTTTTAGTTTTTCCTTCAAAGTTTCCATCAGCAGAAACCCATCTCTTGTTAATTCCAAAAAAACACATCCTTTCCATGGCCGATGTTACAGAAGAAGATGCTGATATCCTAGGACGATTACTAGTCTTGTCTAGGAAAATAGCGGAACAAGAGCAAATTAAAGATTACAAATTAGTTTTCAATGTTGGGAAATACCTGCATGTTCCACACTTACATCTACACCTCGTAGCAGGTTCCTTAGAGAACGACCGGGTTTAATAAACAGTAAAGAGCGCTGCTTTAAAAGGGCAGTGCTTTTGTTTTTACCAAAAAGCTTCCAGAGATATATTTGACCAAAGCCCATATTTGAGGTATATTCATATCAGTTTTAACCAGTTTTTACATCCTTAGAAGGGGGTGACAGTAGTGGTAGAAGTTAAAAAGAAAGAAGGCGAGTCATTCGAAAGTTTGCTCAGAAGATTTAACCGCAAGATTCAACAAAGCGGTGTTTTAGTGCGTGCTAGAAAAACAAGATTTTTCGAGCCAGTCAAAAGCAATCGATTTGTCAGAGAAGATGCCCGCAGACGTGCTGATTTGAAAGAGAAAAGAGAAGAGCTTAAAAAATCCGGCAAGTTACCCATTAAAAAATACGGTAGATATTAAACCAAATGTTAAAAGAACAAATTGATGCAGATTTAAAAGCAGCGATGCTTGCTAAAGACCAGCTCACTCTGGATACTTTGCGTATGCTCAGAGCCCGCATCAAGAATGAAGAAATTGCCAAAGGCAAAGACTTTGCAGATGAAGAAATAGTTGCGGTAATAGGGTCGGAAGTTAAAAAAAGAAAAGATTCAGTAACAGCATACACAGAAGGTAATCGACCAGAGTTGGCTGCAAAAGAGCAAAGTGAAATTACAGTCTTGCAGAAATATTTACCAGAACAAATCTCTGAAGATGAAGTTAGAAAAATAATTACAGAGACAATCTCTGGTCAAACTTTTCAAGCTTCTGATTTTGGTAAAGCCATGGCTTTAGTAATGCCAAAATTAAAAGGCCGGGCAGATGGTTCTTTGATCTCAAAAATATTGAAAGAAAAGCTTAGCTAATATATACAAAAAATAAATGGCACAGCAGCAATATCTTGTAGGTTTGGATATAGGCTCATCATACGTTAGAGTAGTCGTTGGAAAAATTGATGAGGAGTCCAAAGTTCCAAGCATCATCGGAGTTAGTGAAACACCATCTTCTGGAATCAGAAAGGGAGTTATCATTGATATTGATGAAGCAGTCTCAACAATTTCCCAAGCACTAGAGAAAGTTGAACGTATGACCGGTATTGCAGTCACCGAAGCAACAGTTGCCATTGGTGGAGCACATATTTCTTCAATTGAGTCACATGGTGTCATTGCAGTTTCTCGCGCAGATGGTGAGATTACAGAAAATGATATCATCAGAGTCATAGATGCATCTCAAGCAATTTCCATTCCTGCAAACAGAGAGATTATCCATGTCATTCCAAAAAACTTTGTTGTAGATGGACAAAGCGGAATTAAAGATCCGTTGGGTATGACCGGTATTCGCTTAGAAGTTGATACAGTTATTGTTCAGGCAGCAGCCCCGTTCATAAAAAATCTAACCAAAGCAATCCAGCAAGCAGGCATTAAAATCAATGATATGGTTTTAGCGCCCCTTGCCGCGGCCCAAGCAGTACTAACTAAACGCCAAAAAGAACTTGGCGTTGCTTTAGTAGATTTGGGTGGCGGTACAACTGGTTTAGTTGTTTTTGAAGAAGGACAGCTCCTGCACACTTCAGTAATTCCAGTTGGTTCAGCACACATCACCAACGACATTGCTATTGGTCTTAGAACCTCAATCGAAACAGCAGAGAAAGTTAAACAAGCATATGCGCATGCCATTCCCAGAGAGGTTAACAGAAGCGAGGAAATAGATCTTTCAGAGCTAGATTCATCAGAAGAAGAGCGTGTTTCCAGACACCATGTTGCAGAAATCTCAGAAGCTCGTTTAGAAGAGATATTTGAGCTTGTTAATAAAGAGCTAAAGGGTATAAACAGAGACGGACAGCTACCCGCTGGCGTGATATTTACAGGGGCTGGCGCAAATCTTCCTGGCGTACTAGAATTAGCTAAAAAGGAGCTGCGATTACCAGTACAATTGGGAGTTCCAGCAAACGTAAATACCATAATTGACCGGGTGGAGGACCCTGCGTACGCAACAGCAGTGGGCTTAGTTCTTTGGGCTTTTGAATACCATCATTCAAGCAACAAAACTCCAAAATTTGGCTTTGACCTATTACAAAATACAAAACTAGATCCGCTAAAAAAGCTGTTTAAGAAGTTTTTGCCATAATGAAAAAGAATTTAAACAAGAAAAAGATGCAAGTTAAACCTAAAATTGAAACCTATGCCCGAATTAAGGTCTTAGGTGTTGGAGGTTCAGGCACAAATGCGATTCATCGCATGATGGAGTTAGGAATTAATGGCGTTGAGTTCATTGCCATAAATACAGATGCGCAAGCATTACATAATTCCAAAGCTGACAAAAAAGTTCACATTGGTAGAACCATTACTCGTGGACTTGGTGCTGGTATGAATCCAGAGCAGGGCAGACAAGCAGCAGAAGAATCACACGATGATATAAACGAAGCGATTGAAAACGCAGACATGGTTTTCATTACCTGTGGTTTAGGTGGTGGTACTGGAACTGGTGCTGCTCCAATCATTGCTGAGCTTGCTAAAGGACAAGGCATTCTAACAGTTGCTGTAGTTACAAAACCTTTTGCTTTTGAAGGCACCAAGAGAAAAGATGTTGCTGAAGAAGGATATTCCAACTTGAAAGACAAGGTTGATGCAATCATCTCCATATCAAACGATAGAATACTACAAATTATCGACAAGAAAACATCCTTAATCGATGCTTTCAAAACTGTTGATGATGTTTTAAGACAAGGTATTCAAGGAATCTCTGATTTAATTACAACCCACGGTATTGTTAACGCTGACTTTGCTGACGTTAGAACAATCATGCAAGACGCTGGTACTGCTTTAATGGGAATTGGTAGAGCATCAGGCGAAGGACGTGCGATTGAAGCTGCTAGAAATGCAATTAATTCTCCATTACTTGAATTAGCAATAGATGGAGCTAAGGGCGTGCTCTTTAATATCACTGGTGGCACAAACTTAGGTATGTTTGAAATTGATGAAGCAGCTAAAATCATTACCAAGAGTGTTGATCCGGAAGCAAAAATTAAATTCGGTGCTGTCATCAACGAAGAAATGGCTGATGAAGTTCAGATCACAGTCATTGCAACTGGTTTTGATGAAATGCAAAGAAAACCAAGCACCATTCGTTTGTCAGAAATTGATGAGCAACTGGGTGGTGGTATGAGAGAGTTCAGAAAGATTGATGATATTAAGAGAGAAGATATTTTTAAAAAAACAGAAAAGCACGAAGAACCAAAGATCGAGCCAAAAAAGGTTGAAGAAACCAGAGTCATTCAAGAAAAACAAGTTTTACCTGAAGCTAGAGAAGTTCGTAAACCATTTTTCACAGGTGCAACTCCAGTTGTAGAAGAAGAAACAGACGAATTAGACATCCCTGCTTTCATCAGAAAGAAAATGAAGTAAAAACTCTAGACAAGAACGAAGTTTTGTGATATAATAGATATGTAATGTTAGAAACTCTAAGAAGATCTTAGAGTTTTTGATTGGTCGATTACCGATCCTTTGTTCCCAAAGATCTAGTGAATAAAGGGTTTGAAACAAAAACAAAAAGACAAATGAATATGAAGACAAAAGTCTATCAATCAGACGCGCACATAGTTATGCCCCTTTTAGTAGTTGCTTTAGCAGCAAATCTTTTCTTGTTTGCTGTTTCTTACAGCAACGCATCGTTCTACGGGCAAGAGCGCACATTCCCTGACATCTTTGGCCCAGCTCAAATTTCACAGAATTTGGACCATGCCATAAACCAAGTGGTTTTTAATGTTCAAGATTCCTTAAACTTTGTTGCTACCGAAATAAAGCCAGCGGTAGTTGCATTTATTGGTCTTGATGGATACCACTATGGTGCATCAAGACAAACTGCCTTAGCTCCAGAAGTTAAGAGTTATGTAATTGAACAAGGAGCAGTACTTGGTGCGGTGTATTACAACCCAGCATATTTTGTTGGACAATAAAAAGTAGATGATCTGCGCGATGGAAGCTCGGATCGAATCTAGATGGAGGGTGCAGGGACATTTTTAAGCAAACAATTTCATAAAGAAGACAAAAAACGCACACGGCTTACTACGCAACCGGAGCGTTTTTTGTATTTGGCAAAACCCTCGCCTTGTGTTAATTTTATATGTCGCGGTAATTACCGTGATTTGTAGGCCCACCACAAAACGAGGGTAAGGCTTTGGAGAAGATACTACTCTTGCAGGACCGGATTTCTCTGGCGCTTGACGGCATGGACATCTCAGAGATTGAGATGCTCCTCCGCCAGATCGGCGTTAGGGCTATCCATTCCCTTAAGGTTCACAACCTATGGGACAAGGCTGGTGGTCAGACCGTTTCGATGTTGGAGCGCGCAGCTCATGGCCGTGTGAAGGTCTGGGCTGATCTCAAGCTCTCCGACACGCCGCAGACCATGGCGTTTCGCGCTAAGGCTGTGCGCGAAGCTGGAGCGCACTCGCTGACAATCCACGCAAGCGCGGGTTCGGAGTCAATCAAGGCAGCACTCGATAACGGTCCTGCGGAAGTGATTGCAGTGACCGTGCTGACCTCGATCTCTCCGCCGGCGTGTATGGAGATGTACGGTCGGTCGTGCGCCGAGCAGGTGCAGTATCTCGCTGATCTTGCGGTTCAAGAAGGAGTCTGTTCCCTGGTCTGCTCAGGCGAGGAGGTTGCAGCGCTCCGGGAGAAGTTCCCGAACGTCAACTTGATCGTTCCTGGCGTGCGCATGCCGGGAAGCGATGCCCGCGGGCAGAAGCGCATCGTCACTCCTTGGGATGCTTTCAAGCTCGGTGCTTCACGCATCGTGCTCGGAAGCGATGTCACGAAGGCCAAGAACCAAGGAGTGGCCTTCGGCGAGATCATCAACGCGATTAAGGCCAACCTCGCGACTGACAGCTAACTTCAACGAGCAGGAGGAGGCGTGATCGTCACTGACGGATGGAACAACGAGGCATTGACCTCGTACCTTGATTCCCTTTGGGCGATAGGGGCGATCAAGGGCATCGAGCAGTCGCCCGAGGGCAAGGGTTTCAGGCTTGCGCTTCACGAGCGTAACCCTGACGCTCCTCTCTCACCCTTCTACTTCCAGCTTCGGAAGATCCAGTCGCATCCGAGCATCCTCACGGTTTCGGCCTCCTTCATGGAGGAGATGGTTGTTCAGGAGATAGGGCGGCGTGAGTCCTTCGACCGCATAGCGGGTATTCCTACTGCAAGCACGCCTCTTGCTACCACCCTTTCTCTGAAGATGGGGATCGGCCAGGTGATGCCGCGCATGCAGGCGAAGAGTCACGGCACCAAGGACGCTGTTGACGGGGATTTCACCGAAGGACAAACTGTTCTGCTCGTGGACGATCTCATCACTGAAGCTGATTCCAAGCTTCGCGCAATCGAGATTCTGAAGTCCGCTGGCCTCATCGTTCGCGACGTGGTGGTGCTGATCGACCGAGAGCAGGGCGGCAAGCAGAAGCTCGAGACCGCTGGTTACAAGTTCCACTCCATCTTCACGGTCACCGAGGTGTTCAGCTACTACCTCCAGGCCGGGGAGTGCACCCAAGGCTCCTACGAGCGGGTGATGGAGTACATCGCTGCGGAAGCCGCGCTCAACGCGGACCCGTAGCAACAAGGAGGAAAAAACCGCCCCTGGAGGAGGAGCGGATTAGAAGAAACAGGCTAAGGCTCTGACGCGATTTTGTGTCAGGGCCTGCTGTTTTTTACGATTGTGGATAAACTTGATTTAGTTGTTTAAAAAGGCTCAAATTATTGGATTTTTGATATATTTGCATACCACAACATATGGTGCTAAGATGTTTTTAGGAACACAAGATATAGTGTCCTGAAACAAAGACAAAAGCACATTCTTAATGTTCCCCGGTTTGTTTTTAACCTTATTTGGAGCTAAGGCCTAGTTATTATCGGCTCAAAAAACAAGAAATACCCTAAATTTTAAGACCATGCGCTGCCTCAATTGTAATCACGAAGACACAAAAGTTATTGACTCCCGCGTTGCTGGAGATGGTGTTGCCATTCGCCGCAGAAGAGAATGTAATTCCTGCGGTTTTCGTTTTTCTACATACGAAGAAGTTGAAATCTTAGATCTAACAGTTGTAAAACGAGATGGGGTTAAAGAACTATACTCTCGAGACAAGCTCGAGCGGGGAATTAGGAGGGCATTTGAAAAACGACCGATCTCAGAAGAGAACTTCAAGAAACTCATTTCACAGATTGAACAGGAAATACAAAAAGCCGCAGATCCTGAGATAACTACAGAACAGATTGGAGACATTGTCATGAAGAAGATTAAAAAGGTCGACAAAGTTGCATACGTTAGATTCGCATCAGTCTACAAGCAGTTTGAGGACATCGAAGAATTCAAAGCAGAACTGCAAAAACTTTAAAATAACATAACCAGGAACAATTAAAAACAATGACTGAAAATTTACAAACCAGAACCAAGAACGCCCTTTCCGAACTCGGGGAAAAAATCTTCTTAGATCGCTACGCTGTTAAGGATGCTAAGAAAGAAACCTTAGCTGTAGGCGACACTGTAGTTATAAACGTCAACCTAAAAACAGGACAACGCGAAATCGGTATAGTTAAAACATTGGATCAAGTAAGCAAACAAGTCGAAGTTACCCTAAGAGATGGTTCAGTAGAAAAACGCGCAATTGAGCATGTAGACAAACCTTTGGAAACAGTTCCTGAACAAATGTTTGAGCGCATTGCTCGTCATATTGCCAGCGTTGAAAAAACACCAGAGAAACAAAATGAATGGCAAGGTAAATTTAGAGAGTTAATGGATGATTGGAAATATGTTCCAGCAGGCAGAATCTTTACCGGCGCAGGAACCGGACAAAACCTAACTTTCTATAACTGCTATGTCATCCCATGTCCTCAAGATTCTAGAGGTGGTATTTTTGATACCTTAAGACAAATGGCAGAAATTATGTCACGAGGCGGTGGTGTTGGTATCAATGTTTCAACACTTAGACCAAGATATGCTTACGTTAAAGGTGTAAACGGTCGTTCTTCTGGTTCAGTCTCTTGGGCTTCCTTGTATAGCTTTGTTACTGGTTTAATAGAACAAGGCGGTTCTAGAAGAGGCGCTTTAATGTTAATCCTAAACATTTGGCATCCAGACATTGTTGATTTCATCAATGCAAAAAGAGAAGCAGGAAAAATTACCAACGCAAATATTTCAGTAGGTGTTACAGATGATTTCATGGATGCAGTTAAAAATGATGCTGATTGGGATTTGATTTTTCCAGACACAACAGACCCTTTGTATCAATCTGAGTGGGCTAAAACACAAGGAGATATAAAGGCGTGGAAGAAGCTCGGTGGTAAAGTCATTGTGCACAAAACCATGAAAGCAAGAGAAATCTGGGATCAGATCATTGCTTCAGCTTGGGCTTCTGCAGAGCCAGGTGTTTACTTCATTGATCGCGCGAACTACCTTTCCAATTCTTACTACTACGCAGCGCTTCCTTGTACTAATCCTTGTGGTGAACAACCATTGCCTGCTTGGGGTGTTTGTAACCTCGGACACGTTAACTTAGCAAAACATCTTTCGAACAATGAAGTTGATTGGCAGAAACTAAAAGAAACTGTTAAATACGCAGTTCGCTTCCAAGACAATGTCATTGATGCAACTCCTTACTTCTTTGATGAAAACTTTAAACAGCAAATGTCTGAAAGAAGAGTTGGTATGGGTACCATCGGACTTGCAGAAATGCTTGTTAAGTTAGGTATACGCTATGGTAGCGACGAAGCAATTAAATTCATCGACAAGTTGTACCAGTTCATTGCAGTAACAGCATACGAAACATCAGTTGAGATAGCTCGAGAAAAAGGTGCTTTCTCACAATTTGATGCTGAGAAATTCTTAGAGAGCGGATTCATGAAAGCAATGCCTGAATATATTCGTTCCTTAGTCAGAGAATATGGTCTTAGAAATGTTACGATCATGACCCAAGCACCAACCGGAACCATTGGTACAATGGTTGGTACATCAACTGGTATTGAACCATTCTTCTCTTGGTCATACTTCAGAAAAAGCAGACTTGGAGTACACGAAGAAAAAATTAAGCTTGCTCAAGATTGGTTAGATCAAAACCCAGGTCAAGAACTACCAGAATACTTTGTCACAGCAATGAGCCTTGCCCCAGAAGATCACGTTAGAGTACAAGCTGCAGTTCAGCGCTGGACAGATTCAGCAATCTCAAAGACCTGCAATGCTCCTGCAAACTACACAGTTGAAAATACTAAAAAGCTCTATGAATTAATGTATGATCTAGGTTGCAAAGGCGGAACAATTTACCGTGATGGTTCAAGAGATGAGCAGATTTTAGCAACCGATGCTAAGAACTTAGGTAAAGATGTTCAAGAACAACTACAAGCTAAAGCAGATAAAGCAGAAGCAAAGAAAGAAACCCCAATCATTGAAACAATCTCTGAAGGACAAGATCTTTTACAGATTGGTGATCACAAGTTTTTAGTTAAACGTTTAATTCAAAATGGGACTAAGTTTGAAGTAGTGCCAAGAGAACGTCCAGTTGAAATGCAAGGCACAACCTACAAGCTAAACACCCCATACGGTTCTTTGTTCGTAACAATCAATGAAGACGAACACGGTCCATTTGAAGTCTTTGCGCAACTTGGTAAAGCTGGCGGTTTCTTTGCAGCTCAATCAGAAGCACTCTGCAGAATGATTTCTCTTGGTTTAAGGTCAGGAGTTGCTGTAGAGGAGATAATCAAGCAGCTCAAGGGTATTAGAAGCACAGAGGTTGCATTCAATCAGGGAGAGATCATCTACTCCTTGCCTGATGGAATTGCAAAGACTATGGAAAAGCATATCAACAGAAAACAGCAAAGCTTACAATTACAATTCAAACAAGCAGAGCCAGCAAAGCTAGACTTAAAAGAAGAAGTTAAGATGACAGTTTCAGAAACTCCGGTTGAAGTTAGCTCAGCTGCTCAGTTCCAACCAAAACAACAAAAGGTTTCCATGGCAGACTATGGTCATGCACCTATTTGTCCGGACTGTTCCTCAATGCTTGTAATGGCAGAGGGATGTATGAAATGTGATATCTGCGGATATTCTAAGTGCGGTTAATTAAAAGAAGATTAAAGCAAACCGCCTAAAAGCGGTTTTCTTTTACTTAAATGATACTTAAAGTAAAAGCTCACCCAAAATCTAAAAAAAGAATGTTAAAAAAAATCTCAAACACTGAGGTTGAAGTTTGGGTACATGAGCCACCAGTTGAAGGTAAAGCAAATCGTGCAATCATAGAGCTACTTTCAGAAGAGCTAGAAGTTTCTAAGAGCTTAATTAGTATTAAATCTGGGAGTGCATCCAAACAAAAAACCTTTGAGATTAAAGGAGAACCTAAAATGCCAAAGGACTTGTTTGGGTAATCAAAAGTCCCGATTGCTCGGGACTTGAGAATTTGTATGAGCTTTTTACAGCACAGACTTAGCAAAAACATTGTATCAAAGCGTTTATTTTACGTCAATGATTGGTGGACCCCAGGGGAATCGAACCCCGCATACAAAATGCTAAGTCTGTATTGCTTGCCTTAAGCTTGGGGCCCAGGAACAAAGCATAACAGAGCAAGATTAACTAATTGTTAAATAGTTACAAACAATTTATGCCCAAAGGTTTAAACATCTATTATTACGGAAAAGGCAAAGGAAAAACCACAGCAGTGATTGGTCTAGCAGCACGTGCTGCTGGAGCTTCAATGAATGTTTTCGTCTTGCAGTTTGTTAAAGCCAAAGCTCCAAAAAAAGGAGAACACTTAGCAAGTGGTGAGTGGCCAATATCAAATGAGTTTTTGTATTTCAATGCCAAACAAGCAAAAAACATTGGTCAGATTCAAAGCAGTCAGTCAGGCTTGGGTTTTGTTGGGATACTCGGTGACAAAAAACAAAGGATTAAACATATTCAAGCAGCTAAACAGGGATTAAAAGAAGCAGAAAAAATTTTTAAGTCTAAAAAATATCAACTAGTCATTTTAGATGAACTAGTTACAGCTTTAGAGCTTAAACTTTTGACTGAAAAAGAAGTCGTAGCTTTGATTACTAAAAAACCAAAAGAGTTACACTTAGCATATACAGGACACGATCCTTACAAGCGTTTAATCAAACTCTCAGATCTAGTTTCTGAGATCAAAATGATCAAACATCCGTACTACCAGGGGATTATGGCAATACGGGGCATAGATTTCTAATTGTGATATACTAATATCACAGAAAAAATATTAGGAGAAACAAAAAATGATGCAAAACAAACAAAAAATATTAGTAGGTTTAGTCATTCTTTTAGCAGTTGCTTTGATAGCTATGCTAATGCTTAAAAATAGTGTGAAGCAAAACACCCAGGCACCTAAGATAGACAGGACTGATGCGCCTAAAGGTACAGTTGTTTCGGGTCTGCCAAAGGATTTCTTACTTGATAGCTCAGGACAAACAGAGTCCAGCTATACCATAAAGTACGACACCCAGAATCAATACACCGCATCCTTCAAAACCGACAACAGTATAAAAGATCAATACAGTGCATACATTGCTTTCTTTGAGAAAAACAAATTCGAGATTGTAAACAAATCCGAAGCAGCAGTTGTTTCTTCAATCTATGCGAAGAATGCAACAGGCGAGGTAAATGTAGTCATCAGTAGGCTTGAAAAAGACACCCAGACCACAGTAACTGTTTCCTACTTAAAGAAATAACAGAAACAAGAAGAAAAACCGGTTGTTTCAAAGCCGGTTTTTTTCTGTTAAAATACAACTATGAAATTAATAGAACCACGCAACTTAAAAGGCTTCCGGGACTATCTACCTAAAGATCAGATTCCAAGAAGCATAATCTTCTCTAAGATAAAGGGTGTCTTTGAGCGTTTTGGGTTTGAGCCTCTAGAAACTCCGGTTTTAGAATATGCCGACATTCTAGCTGGCAAATACGGCGTTGAGGGCGAGAAACTAATGTATCGCTTTAAAGACAACGGGGAAAGAGATGTTGCGATGCGCTATGACCTGACAGTTCCTTTAGCAAGGGTTGCAGCGCAGTATCAAAATGAACTACCAAAACCTTTCAAGAGATATCAGATAGCTCCAGTCTGGCGTGCTGAAAATACTCAGAAAGGTAGATACCGCGAATTCTACCAATGCGATGTTGATGTTGTTGGTTCTGCTGTTGGTATTGCTGATGCTGAATGTGTAGCTATGGTTGAAGAGATTTTCTTCGAGCTTGGTATAAAGAAGTTTGTCATTAAGATAAACAACAGGAAGATTCTTAATGCAATCATGTTAACAGCTGGTGTCTCTGAAGAAAAAATCCTTGATGCAATTAGAGCAGTAGATAAATTAGAAAAAGTTGGTCCTAAAGAAGTAGCTTCAGAGTTAAAAGAAAAAGCAGGTTTAAACTCAAAACAAGCAGAGCAGTTAATCACACTAGCTTCCACAAAAATTTCCGATATCAATGCTTTAAAAACATTTGTTGAAGAAAACATACTAAAACAACCACAAGCAGAACAAGGCTTTGAAGAATTAAACAGTGTCTTTGTTGCTCTAAAAGCCTTTGGTGTTAAAAATGCACTGATTGATCTTTCTTTAGCTCGTGGTTTGGATTATTACACCTCAACAATATTTGAAACCATCATTACCGAAACCGAAGACTCTAAAAAATACGGTTCAGTTGCGGGTGGTGGAAGATACGATCAACTAATAAAGCTTTTCACAGGCAAAGATATTCCAGCTGTTGGTATTTCTATAGGTATTGATCGTTTGTTTGCAGCCATGCAAGACTTAGGCTTAATTCAAAACAAAGGTATTGTTTCAGTGTTAATCTTAAACCTTGAAGAATCACTACAAAAAGAATACTTAAAAATGCTTAGTGCATTAAGAAAAGCAGGCATTAATGCCGAACTCTTTTACTCCTTAGCTGACATTAAAAAGCAGTTTGCTTTTGCAGAATCCAAGTCAATTCCTTACGGTGTATTACTTGGTTTAGATGAGGCTAAAAAACAAGCAGTTACTTTAAGAAACTTAGAGACAAGAAAACAGAAAACCATCAAACAAAAGAGCTTACTTAAAGAACTACAGAAGCTTTTAAAATAGTTAATATATATTTAATTTGAGAGTGCTAGACTTGCAAAATGAACAAGTCTAGCATTTTTGTTTGGGGTGTTTGTTTTTTGCTCCTGGGAGCATTCCTTGGAGTAAGTTTCAACAAAGGCATTTGGTATGCCTTGGTTTTTCTTTTGGTGCTCTTTTTAGTAACTCATTTAAAACACAAAAGACTAAAAACTCTAGCAATCCTTTTAATTTTTTTCTCAGTTGGTTTTTTAAAAGCAGAGCTTTCTTCCTGGAAACAAAGTCAGTATCAAAGCTTCTATGACAAAAAAGTTTACTTTAAAGGATATATTGTTAAAGACCCAGAAACATACAAACAGAAATTCAAAAGGATTACCCTAAGACCCGACAACCAAAAACAATTGCTTTTAACAACACTCTTTACCAGAGACCAATATTTTTACGGTGACTATGTTTTTGTAAGCGGTAAAATAAAGGAACCAAACAGCGAGGGTGATTTTAATTACAAAAGATATCTAGAGTCAAAAAATATTTACGCACAACTTTCCTCAGCAGATATTTTTGTTTTAAGCCCAGCAAAAGGCAGTTCTTTCAAGTACAACCCAGCAATATATTGGAGCTTAAAATTTAAACACTGGGTCTACAAACAGTTTCAACAAAGACTGCCTAAAGAACAAGCAGGTTTGTTAGTTTCATTACTTGTTGGTCAAAAAGAGCTACTTTCAGAGCAAACCATTACTGAGTTTACCAAAGCAGGCCTAGCACATATCATTGCAGTTTCAGGTTTTACCCTAACTCTGATCCTGCTATTCTGCAACAAACTAGGGGCATATATTGGCAAAAAGAAAGCCTGGGCCATATGTTTAGCTGTGGCTTTCCTCTACATAGTTATGGCTGATTTTGCAGCTGGTGTCATTAGAGCTGCTTTAATGTCTGGAATCTTTGTTATGGGGCAAAGCTTTGGCAGGCAATATGCATTGCTTCCAGCACTGGCTTTTACAGCAGGTCTTTTAGTTTTGCAAAACCCTTTAATCATTAAATATGATATTGGGTTTATGCTTTCTTTTCTTTCAATCCTTGGAATACTTTTCTTTGTTCCTTTAATTGAAAGCTTTTTAGAAAAACTACATATTCCAAAAAAGTTTGAAATACAGAGCATCTTGGCAACAACTCTGGCTGCAGAAATATCTACAATTCCCTTAACCTTGTATTACTTCAAGCAATTTTCCGTTGTTGCACCTATTTCTAATCTTTTAATATTGCCGATTTTGCCGGTGGCATTGGCATTGGGATATTTAGTTTGCTTACCATTAATTGGTTTTCTAATAGCCAAGCTATTACTAATTCCTCTAAACTATTCTTTGTTTGTAGTTTCAAAACTTGCAGCTTTAAAATATTCAACCCTAAACTTTGGCATTAGTAGCAGCGTTTTGATAGCGACATATATTGGTATTTGCCTAGGGTATATTGCCTTAAAGCGCAGGTTGAAAGATAACTAAAAGTTTGGTAAAATTATCAAGTAATTAAGAAAACTTTTAAAATGACAAAAGCAGTAAAAATTTCAAGTATCTTAGCAGTAATAATCATAATTGCTGCGGTAGTATTAATTGTTAAGAATAATAAAAAGGAGACCCGAGAGGAAGTAAAAGATATGGCTACTCAGACAGAAAACAAAGCAAAGACTGATCCTTGTGCAGACGCTTCTCAAAAAGACAGCAATGGTAAGTTTAAACCAGCAGTTGATATTGCAAACAAAACCGCGGTTCTAGAAACAAGCATGGGTGATATTTCTTTCAAGCTTTACGACCAAGACGCACCAAAGACAGTTCAAAACTTTGTTTGTTTAATTCAAAAAGGATATTACGATGGTATTAAGTTTCATAGAGTATCACATGGCTTCGTAATTCAAGCAGGTGATCCAACAGGCACAGGTGCTGGTGGTGAAAGCGTCTACGGCGGCAAATTTGAAGATGAGCTAAATCAAGAAACAGCATCCTACAAAGAAGGATATGTTGAAGGAGTCCTAGCTATGGCAAACTCAGGACCAAACACTAATGGTTCACAATTCTTCATCATGACTGATACACGCAAAGACCTACCTAACGCATACACGATCTTCGGTAAAGTAACTTTAGGACTTGATGTAGTTAAGAAAATCGGTGCAGTGCCAGTAAACCCAGGCCCTTTTGGCACAGAAGATGGTGCTCCGACAACTCCTGTTTTAATCAACAAAGCAATAATTAAATAACAGTAAAAATATGGAAAGAACATTAGTATTACTTAAACCAGACGCAGTCAGCAGGGGATTAGTAGGAGAAATTCTACAACGTTTTGAGCGTGTTGGCTTAAAAATAGCTGGTATGAAAATGGTTCAGCCAGACGAAGATCTAGCTACCAAGCATTACCATGATCTGGGAGAAAGAAAAGGTGCAGATGTTTTGAGAGCAACAGTTGAGATGCTAGTCTCGGGTCCTGTAGTCGCAATTGTTTTTGAAGGAGTTGAAGCAGTTGAGTTAGTTAGAAAAATGGCCGGTCCAACAGAGCCAAAAGCAGCAGCACCCGGAACAATTCGTGGAGACTATTCGCACATTTCTTTCAAACACGCAGATGTTAAAAAAATTGGTGTTAAGAACCTCATTCACGCCTCTGGTTCAGTAGAAGATGCTGCTAAAGAAATCCCTATTTGGTTTAGTGAAGAAGAGCTTTTAAAACACAGTCCAGTATACGCAAAACACACATTAGGTGAATAGCTTAAAAAGAACCTCTACCGAGGTTCTTTTTTCATTTCCTTTTTATATTAATGAAGTTTTTCAGGGTGTTAAAAATACCTGTTTGATTTTCATGTAAGTAGTGTCTGATCTTGTGCTTGGCATTTGAGGTCTTAACCTGTTTTAACCAATCCTGTGAAATCTTCACAGGTTTTTTTGTTTTAATAATCTCAACCACATCACCGCTTTGCAAGGCGTGATCAATTTTAACCATCTTGCCATTTACTTTAGCTCCGAGCATGAAGAAGCCAAGATCAGAGTGTACAGAAAAAGCAAAATCAATTGGAGTTGCTCCTTCAGGCAAATCCTTAACATCACCTTTTGGAGTTAGTACGAAAATACGGTTTTGAAAAAAATCAATCTTTAAAGCTTGTAAATAGTCTTCAGCATTCTCAATTTCATCCTGCATATTCTGTAAATCTTCAACCCACTGCACTTTTATGCTTGTAATATCATCGCTTTTACCCTCCTCTTCATATACCCAGTGTGCTGCAATACCGCGTTCAGCCTCATCATGCATTTGTTCAGTTCTAATCTGTATTTCAAAGACATTCTTTTCAGAGTCAAAAACAGTCGTGTGGATCGAGCGATAGCCGTTTGGTTTAGGTAGAGCAATGAAGTCTTTAACCCGGCCTGGCAAAGGCTGTAAATGCTTGTGGATAGCCCCCAGAGCCGCATAACAGTCAGCAGTTGATTGAGTTACTACCCTTAAAGCAATCAAGTCATAAATCTTGTTAACATCTCCGTCATAGCGCTGAAGTTTCTTGTATAGTGAATATACGCGCTTAAGACGTCCTTTTAAGTCTTCAAATTTAACCCCTTCAGTTTTCAAGATTGTTGCAACATCTTTTTGCAGCTTCTTTAAAGCACTTTGTCTACCTGCAAGAGCTGTCTCTAAGATTTCCTTGGTTTTTGAAAATGCCTCTGGGCTCGCTATTTCAAAAGCAGTATCTTCTAATTCGTCTTTCCATTCTCCAATACCTAAGCGGTTTGCAATTGGTGCAAAAATCTCCAGAGTTTCTTCAGCAATTCTTTTTTGCTTTTCTTTCTTAACATACTTAATCGTGCGCATGTTATGAATGCGGTCTGCCAGCTTGATTAAAATGACTCGGATATCTTTGGATGTTGCCACAAACATTTTTCGTAGGTTTTCAACATAATACTTGTCCTTGCTGTTTCGTAGTCTAACCTTACCAAGCTTAGTAACCCCATCAACTAAAGAAGCCACCTCTTTGCCAAACTCTTTTTCAATTTCAACAAGACCAACCTTGGTATCCTCAGGTACATCATGCAAAAGCGTTGCAGCGACAGTTGTTGCATTCGGAAAAATTCGCGCTAAGATCAAAGCTGCTTCTTTAGGATGTACGAAATATTCTTCCCCAGAAAAACGTTTCTGTCCTAAATGCGCAGTTTCCGCAAAGTGATAGGCGCGCTCTAAAAGCGCTTGATCCTTTTCATTAAACTTAAATTGAATTTTGTTAAAAAATGCGTTAAAATCCATATATTCTAAATACTTCTTCCCTTAAGTATATGCCAGAATTGCCAGAAGTAGAAAATATAAAAAAAGGGCTAGCAAAATCCTTGAAACACAAGCAAATCAAGGAGGTTTTTGTATATACCGACAAAATGGTTAAAGTTGGAGCAGGAACAATATCAAATATTAAAAAAGGGTCCAAAAAACTAACAGCTGAGTTTATTAAGACTTTAAAAAACAAAAAAGTCTTAAAAGTAGAACGCCGAGCAAAATATTTGATCATTACGCTTTCAAAGAGATACTCCTTGGTAATTCACTTACGTATGTCCGGACAGTTAATATACAGAAACAAAAAACAGCTGCATCAACCAATCCTGCTTTCAGTTGCTAAAAATGCAACCAAAGAAAAACTACCAACCAAACACACCCATCTTCAAATATTTTTCAAAGATGGCAGCAGACTTTTTTACAATGACACTAGGCAATTTGGACACCTAAGACTTGTTAACCAAAGAGAGTTAGTAGAAGTTTTCAAAACTTTAAACCTTGGACCAGAACCACTAACTTTAACATTTACAGAGTTTAGAAAAATATCACAAGCATACAAAAACAAAAGGGCAAAAGATTTCCTGCTTAACCAGTCAGTGATATCAGGTATTGGTAATATTTATGCTGATGAATCTCTTTTTCTTTCAAAGATTAATCCCACAAGAAAAATATCAAGCTTAACAGAGCAGCATTTAAAAAGGTTGTATCAGAATATTAAAAAGGTTTTAAACAAAGCAATTGCTGCAGGTGGTTCTTCCATAGAAACATTTCTAACAACCAATGGTAGTCGCGGCAAATATACAGAGCAGCATTTAGTTTACGGTAAAGCAGGGAAACCATGCCTGGTTTGTAAAACAAAACTAGTTTCTAAAAAAATTGGCTCTAGAACCAGCACATACTGCCAACACTGCCAGAAATAGCTGGATAATATATACTGCTTAAAGAAGCCTTAAACAAGGAGCATTTATGCAAGATGATAAATGGAACATGTTAATAGAGCATGCGAAAAAGTCCTTCCAAGACGTTGATTTAAAGACTGAAGATTTGCTTGCAGAAACAGCTGATGGTCTTGTAAAACAGGGCACCCAAGAGATTCTAGAGTTCACAAACAGCAAAGGCAGATTTCGTTTAATCCGCGAAACCAAGCCTGTGGTTCTTGAAAAAAAGATGCACTATTCCCATCGTCAGGGCGACAGTGCTAGAACTGAGTATGTTTTTTCAGACACAGAAAAAACTCATAAAATGCGCTTCTTCAAAGAAGACGGCTATGATGAATGGAAAGAGCTTGAAGCAGACAATCTTACAGATATATTTTAAAATGCTTGCGCAACAAATCCTTAAAACCTTAAAATATTTTGATCTTCAAAATCATCCTTTGACGCTTTTGGAAATATATAAATATCTACTAGCAGACAAAGGCAACCAAGCAACGCCTTTTGAGATATTAACAATCCTGGAAACAGATTTAAAAGATCAGGTACAAACCTCAAATGGTTTCTACTATCTCCAAGGTAGAGCAGAAATATCAGAACAAAGATTAAAAAATAATCTCTTTGCAACCAAACGGCTCAAAAGAACAAAGAGATACCTTTCTAAAATAAAATACATTCCTTTCATTGCAGGACTTGCGCTTGGTGGATCTGAAGCAATAACTAATTCCAGAGAAACAAGTGATATTGATATCTTTGTTTTAACAAAACCAAACAGAATCTGGCTAGCAAGACTTTTCTTAAGCGCTTTTTTTCAAATCTTTGGTGTTAGAAGACATGGTAGAAAAACAGCCAACCGTTTTTGTTTAAACCACTATATTGAACAAGGTAAACGTTTAAACAGAGAACAGCATATATATTCAGCAGTAGAATACACCTCATTAATCCCATACTATGGTGCAGAAGAAATATACCAGTTTCAGCAAGCCAACCTTTTTTGGATCAAGGAATATCTAGCACAACCACAGATTGTTAAATATACCACACCAAAAGCCTCAAAGATCAAAAAGTTTTTAGAATGGACTTTAAACAACAAAGTAGGGGATTTTCTAGAAAAGATCTCAGGTAAATTACAGACAAAAAAAATACAACCACAAGACAGTGTTGTTTTAGAAAAAGATGAGCTTGCTTTCCACCCAGGAAACAAAGGCAGACAAGTAATGAGTAAATTCAACCCTTAAATGAACCGAGGCCCCAAGACGATACACTGTCCTGGGGCCTCATGGGGTGTTCACGGCTTCGTCGTCGTATCGACGACGGCCGCGGGCGGCGTCTGGGCAGCAGCGGTCTGCTTCGGGGTTCTGTTGACCGCGAAGTAGCCAGCCGCGAAGACCAGCGCAATGATGACGATCGCGATTACAGCGGGGTTTGGGCCCGTGTCCACTGGGGCGCGCTTGCCGAATCTCATTGTTCCTCCCTGCGATCCCTCGCAGGTTTGGGTTGAACTGCACCTGCATCCTGCGTGGGGGTTTCATTGCATATTGGCACAAGTATTTTAAAAAATCAAGCGCACAAAAAGCCCCCAAAGTAGGGGGCTTTAAAAATGCCTGTCTTAGACTTCCTTTATGACCCGGGCAATATATTCAACTTCTGAAACAGAGTGTTTTTGTGTATTAAAAATATATTCAACCAGTTCGTGTTTGCGTACCAACCTGACATCATCAGAAACATGTTCGATGCCGTCTCGTTTAATATTAGGTAGTACTAAAAGTGCTTCAACCCAAACTTTTCTTCTGCAATATGCATCAATGAAATGTTTTAACTTCATCGCAGCACGATGTGATTGATTTAAGAAGGCATGCATCTGCCCATCATTTGGTCGATAGTGGCTTTTAACTTCAATTGCAAAAATGCCTGTTGGACCAATTACTGCAAAATCAATATCACCACCGTGTCTTAGTGAAAGATTATGAAAGATGTAAAAATCATTAGGTAGTCTAAGTAATTCTTTCATAACACTTTCTTCACCCCAAATTCCTCTTGAAAATCTCTGAGAGCGTTTTTCAAAAAGCTTTGCCAAAGTATATCCCAAAGGGATTAAGAGGATAATCATAAGCATCCAATCAGAAAGAGAGGAGTAGCTTTGAATATCAACCTGAGTAAAATAGCTTAAAAGCAGAAAAACCCCAAGAGTTATGACAAAGAGGATAATAAACAGGGATTCTTTTCTTTGCAGAAAAGTGCTTTTTTTAATGTATATAGCCATATGACTCCTTAATTCTAGCACCTTTAGGGGTTGACTAGGTAAGCCTAAGAATGCTAACATGTCTTTTTGCAGCAAATTTTCTACAGTCGCCTGCGAGAGCGGAGCGGTAGTAGTAACGAGCCCACAGCGGGCAGGCGGCTGCAGAAAACCACATCGTTCTGGCACTAGGGCCCAGGGCGATGACAACCCGTCAGGAGGATACACCCGATGACCAGCACGAGCACCGCAGGGCCTCGCACGCGCAAGCCGCAGACCATTTCGAGTTCGAGCACCGTGGAAGCGACGACCAAGGGCAGCGACGGCAGCAGCGACGCCACGGGCACGCCGGGCACGCAGCCCGACGGCGCCGGCACCGCGCAGTAGCCGCTGGCCATCAGGGAGCTCGCCCCGAGAAAGAACGGGGCGAGCAACCCCTGGAGCATTCCAGGAAACAAGCAAAGAAGCAGCAACCAAATGGTTTGTCTGCTTTTTTGACGCCCTTTTAAAGACCCTTGACAGAACCTGTTTTTTAGGTTAATATTGTCAGTTAAAACAAAATATCTTCATGGCTCCTGATTTCGTGCATACGGATTGGGGGCAACCCAAAAGGCTTGTGTAAGAGCATTTATATCTGAGGCTCTATGGCACGAGTCTTTTTGTTTTGCTTGATTTAATTATTTTCTAATGAATATTTAATCTTTTTTGAGTATTAATAGCAGGAAGGTTAAAAAAGAAAATAGTTTGATCGGTTCTTTTCTGTTTTGGAAGCCACGTTGACATACAGGCTTTTTTGTTCTAAAATGAAACCTGTATATTAACTTGGTAATCATAAAACTATGGGTGTTCCAAAAAAGCATAAGACCAGATCAGGAAGAGACCAAAGAAGATCTCACCACGCTTTAAAAGCAAAAGTATACGCAGCTTGTAAAAACTGTGGCGCTCCAATGAGAACGCATGAGATTTGTCAGAGCTGTGGATTTTACAAAGGACGTCAGGTACGTAAAGTTAAATAACTTAAAAAGCATGGCAAACCGACATCTCTCACGAACAGTAGCAATGCAGACCCTGTATGAGTGGGATTTTAACGGTAAAAAAGAACAGCTTAAAGATCTAGCAAAGTACAACATAGAACAGTTGGCTCCGGGAATGGAAGATACTGCATTCATCTATGATCTGCTTAGTGGGGTCGAGACGCATCTTGAAGATATAGACAAAACAATTGTTGAGACTGCTCCAGAATGGCCATTGGATCAAATCACAGTAGTTGATCGAAATATCTTGCGCATCGGAATATTTGAATTGCTTTTTGAAAAACAGGTTCCACCAAAAGTCGCTATAAACGAAGCGGTGGAACTGGGTAAGACTTTCGGTGGAGAATCATCTGGCAAATTCGTAAACGGTGTACTGGGAACTCTTTACAAAAAACTATTTCCTGAAGAAGCTTTAAAAGAATAAAGCAAACTTCTAACAAAAAGACCTTCCGATAGAAGGTCTTTTTGTTTTGTCATTAAAAGAGGGGAGCAAAAATGAAATATATCGCGATTATATTTACAGCCATGACTATGCTGTTAACCAGCCACGTTGTAACAGCCACTGAGCCACAAATGCATGCAGTAGCGCAGTCTGTAGAAAGCGCAACACTTACAACCGAGGTTCAATCAGAGAGCAGCACAACCAAACCAAAGAAAGCCACTAAGAAGAAAAAAGCTAAGAAGAAAAAGACCACTAAAAAGCAAACTAAGCCAAAGAGCACAAATGCAAAAAAAGAAACTAAACCAAAAAAGACTACTAAGAAACCGGCTAAGAAAGCGAAAACAAGCAAAAGCGTATCAACTAATGCAACAACAGATTTTCAAAGAGCTGACCTCAAAACAACCGACCAGAATTCTTTAAAGGTAACAGAGCCTGATGCTTTGGGTCAGTTGGTAAATAGCGGGGTGGTTGATCTACAAGCGCAGTCTACGGAAGAGGCAGTACCGCCTGCTGCACGAAAAGGTTTAGCCATTGCAGGGGTTTCTGGTTTAGGAGGCTTGGGTTTGATGCTCCTGCTAAAGAAATTCTTCTTGCATTAAGCGTTCTTTTTGGTGGTTGCCAAAGCTTGGTTCCTGGGGTATACTAGTGGGGAATTATTTCTAATATCCAGCAAAAGAAATGAACAAAAATGAACTAATAGAAAGTCTTTCAGGAAAGCTTGCCCTACCAAGATCTGAAGCTGAGAGAATGCTAAACACCTTAATTGATGTAATTTCAGAAACTCTTAAAAAAGGTGATGAAGTAAACATAACAGGATTTGGTCAATTCTCAGTAAGTAACAGAGCAGCAAGAGCAGGGGTTAACCCACAGAATCCAACAGAGAGAATTCAGATTGCTGCAACAAAGGTACCGAAGTTTAGAGCAGGCAAAGGTTTGAAAGAAGCGGTTAAGAGCGAATAAAGGAAAAAAGTGTTTGGCCGGGTCTCCGGCCAAACTTTAACGGGAACTGGCTCAATTGGCTAGAGCGCTCGCTTTGGGAGCGAGAGGTTCCGGGTTCGAGTCCCGGGTTCCCGACCAAAATAATTCCGGTTTGTCCGGATTTTATTTATACCTAGGAGGGAAAATGAGGGTAGATTTAAAAGCAAAAGTAATCGCATTGCGTAAAGAGGGCTGGTCGTATAGCGTCATCCATAGAAAAACAGGAATATCTAAGAGTACTCTTAGTAATTGGTTGAGTAGCCTGCCGTATACTCCGAATTCAAATGTTAGCAAAAGGATTAAAGAAGGACCGCTACGTTCAGCTATTCTTCGTAATGAGAAGAGGATCAAGAGTACCAGAGACATAAAGAAAAATGCGGCAAAAGAATTAGGTAGACTTTCTCAAAGAGATAAGTGGATGTTGGGTTTGGGTATATATATGGGTGAGGGATCAAAGACCCATGATAATATTAGGGTGATAAACTCAAATCCAGAAATAATCAAAAGTGCTGTTAATTGGTTTAGCGCTAACTGCGATGTACCATTAGCTAATTTCTCCATAAGGGTTCATTCATATCCCGACATAGACCAAAAGAAAGCCATGGTTTTTTGGTCAAAAGTTTCTGGGATACCTTTAAACCAGTTTTTTGAAAATCACATAGATATTAGAACAAATAAGTCAGTCTTTAAAAAACGTAAATTGGAATATGGTACAGCCCATCTAATAGTAAAGAGTTGTGGAAAAATAAAATTTGGGGTAATCTTACATAGAAGAATTATGGGTTGGATAGAAGAAGCCTACCAACAAATGCGGGTATAGTTTAGTGGTCAAACGCCTCCCTTCCAAGGAGGAGTCGCGGGTTCGATTCCCACTACCCGCTCCAAATATCAATGAATTTAAATTGCGGAATGTCCGCTTTTTTTGTCCACAAGAAATTCTAATTATTCTCATTGACCACACAAAAACTTTTTTGTTAAACTCCTCATACGGGAGGAAATATTATGCCAGAAGTAACAGAAAAATTAAGAGCAGTATTTAGAGAAGAAGGCGCTCGTTTAATCGAGCCTTTAAGTAAGGCTATTCAAAAAACGCAGGAAGATATATCTGGCTTGAAGAGCGATATGTCGGATGTTAAAGCAGAAACATCAGGATTGAAGAATGATGTTACAAGCTTAAAGAGCGATATGGTTGTTGTCAAAAACGACATCTCCGGGCTAAAGACAGATGTTTCCGGTCTAAAGAATGATGTCTCTGGTTTGAAGATCGATATGTCATCTGTCAAAGATGAGCTTTCAGGAATCAGAGAAGTTGTTGATAGTCATACTGTTACGCTTGATGGAATGGCCGGTTCTTTTGAACTTATGAGAACTGAGATGTCAGTAAGTAAATACAGACTGGATCGCCATGAAGGATGGATTAGTAAATTAGCTGAAAAGGTTGGTTTACGACTTAGTCATTAATCGAAGATAATTTTAAAACCCCCGAAAGGGGGTTTTGTTGTGGTTTGACAATAACCCATAAAGATTATATAATGCTAGTAAATTAAACCTTTGTACCAGGTTTATCCACATTATGATTTGTACCATCATAAGCATTTCCAGAGGTATTCTGCTGAATACTTCAGGAGTCAAAGAAATCAGGAAAGTAGAACCAACCACGCTTAAATAGGGGATTTTAAGCGACTTTGTTATACTTTCCTGGTTTTTTTATGCATATTGTGTTTGCACGCACGAGAAGCATAATTGTAACCGGGCGGTTGTCTGAAAGATATATATAGAGGGTGTAACAACCCCCATTTATGGGCGTCAGATAATACGCAACTAGCACTGAGTGTGCTTAGTGTTCTTTATTAACAAAGATTGGTCGATCTCTAGGCGATGAGCCCTGAAACGGGCTTTGCCAGAACGCTAGTTGAAAACAGAAAATATATTAATAACACTTTTTTTAGACAAAGATTGATTGTCGCATATGAACAATTAATCCCTCGTTTAAAAAAACGGAGTAAAACATGCAAACCTCTTTAGCAAAGAAAATCTTTGCAATAGGTTCAACTTCCGCCATGTTGTTAGCTGCTGTCCCTTTTGTGGCTTCAGCTGCAGCTCACGCTGCTGGAACAAACGTCGTTTCTAACGGAACCGTTTATTTCGTAAACACAAGCGGCCAGAAACAACCTTACACTTCTGCTGGTGCATTTTTGTCCTATGGTTTTAACACCTGGGCAGATGTAGTAGCAGCTTCCGCTGAGGATTTGGCTTTGCCTACTGGCTCATTCGTTCCTCCATCAGATGGTTCCCTTATCAATGATAAAGGCACTGTATATTTGATGGTTAACGGAATGCCATCAGGCTTTACTACAGAACCAAACTTCTTAGGCTTAGGCTATTCTTACAAGAATGTCTTAGCTGGTGATGTTTCTTTCTTAGCAAAAGGCTCAAATATCGGCACAACAGCAATGTCCCACCCAGTTGGCACATTAGTAAACGACAAAGGTACAGTTTACTTAATGACAGCATCTGGCAAAATGGGCATTCCTTCTCTTTCAGTATTTAATTCCTGGGGTTATAGCTTCGCAAAAGTCGTTCCTGCAAACAGCTACGATTCAGCAATTGCTATGAGCTCTGGAGTTATGAATGCAAGAGTTGCAGGACAATTGAACCCAACTGGTTCAACAGTCAACATTCCTCCAGTATCTGGTAACCTATCTGTAAGCGCAGCTTCAGATATGCCAGTTGCTAGAACATTGGTCAAAGGCGAAGCAGTATCTGATTTAGCTCACTTCACATTCTACGGAACTGGTACAGTTACCGCAGTTACTTTGAAGAGATACGGCGTTTCAGCTGATGCTACCTTGAACAATGTATATTTGTTCGATGGTTCAACAAGACTTACTGATTCAGCTTCAGTCTCATCTGGAAGCACAATCAACTTCACAAACGCAGGTGGTTTGTTTACAGTTAATGGTTCAAAAACTGTTGCTGTAAGAGCTGATATCCTTTCAACTGCAGCAGCAGGTGAAACAGTCGGCGTACAGTTGACATCCGCAATGAGTGGTTCAAACTCAGTTAGCGGTGCCCCAGTATCTGGTAACTTACACACTGTTGCAACAGCTACTTTAGCTACTGTAGCATTGGGTGCAGTTACTCAATCTGGTGCAACAAATCCAGGTACAGACATCAATGTCTGGCAGTCAACAGCAACTGTCTCCACAAGAGACGTATTGATGACAAGATTAGCATTGCGCCAAGTTGGCTCAATTGTTTCTGCTGACGTCAATAACTTCAAGTTGTTTGTAGACGGAGTACAAGTAAGCTCAGCTTCTTCCTTGGACTCAAATGGTTATGTAACTTTCAGCTTTAGCAAAGCATTGACAACAGGAAACAGAACTTTGAAGGTAACAGCAGATGTTATCGGTGGTTCTGGAAGAAATGTAGAGTTCTCTCTACGTGGTGCTTATGACATCTCAGTTACTGACACTCAGTACAATGCAGGTGTTACAGCAACAGCTTCTTCATTCCCATTAGATGCTGGTGCAACATTTAACATCAGTGCTGGTTCTATGACAGTTGTTAAAGCAACTGATTCACAGTCCGCTAATGTTACTTTGGGTGCAACTGACCAATCATTGGCAAAGTACACCTTCACCGCTTATGGTGAACAAATCAAAGTTGAAACTTTGAGAGTCGGTGTTATAACAACTGGTGGAACAGTTACTGAGCATACATTGAGAAATGTAAGAATCTTAGTAAACGGTCTACAAGTTGGTAGCACAACCAACGTTCCTGCTGAAGCAACTTTTGCATCAGGCGCTGGTACACAATTCACAACAAACTTCACAGTAGTTCCTGGTTCACCAGCAACTGTTGAAATTCGTGGTGACTTAGTTGACTCTGAAGGCACTGATAACATTGCAGCTGGAACAGTTACTGCTGTCCAAGCTTTGTTAATCGGTGGTACATCAGCAAATAACGCAATTCCACAGGTATCCTTAGGAACCTTGGACGTGCCAACTGCTGATAACACATTAGGTAACAGCTTAACAATTGCTTCTGGTTCTATGAGCTTGACTCAACAGTCAACCTACGCAGGTCAGACAATTGTCTCTCCTCAAACAGCATACAAGATCGGTGCTTTCAACCTAACTGGTAACAGCACTGAAGCAGTCAACCTCAATACTCTTGAAGTAGACTTTAATGGTTCCGCAACTGAAGCAACCGTCTTAACAGACGTTTACGTCAAATACGGCACCCAGACAACAGCTGTAAAGGGAACTGTAACTGAAGCAGATAACACATGGTCCATAAGCAGAACATTGGCAATCAACGAAACAATGCCAGTTGAAGTTTATGCAACCATTTCTTCTGCATTATCAACATCAACTATCCAAACTTTGTTGACTGTCACTGGTATTACAGCATCATCTGGTTTAACCACTTATGCTGATGTAAACTCTGACACAACTAAGGATGCTGGTTTTGCAGGTCAAATAATCACTGGTGCTGCAAACGGAACTTTGACAGCAACAGCTGATGCTTCAACTCCTGATTCAGCAATTGTTGATGATTCAGGCACAGTAACTACAGCAGCTTTCAAGTTTTCTGCAGTCAATGATTCATTTACAATCACTGACATGACAGTAACTCTTGCAAATGCTTCTGCAGTTAACACTGTTACTTTGATGGATAACGGCGTAGCAGTAACTGGCGGTTCAAAGCCAGGCGCTACAACTCTAACCTTTAGTGGTTTGAGCATTCCAGTCCAATCAAATAGCACAAAGATCATTACAGTTCAATTGACAATGTCTCCTGTTGGAGTAGGCGCTGGCACAGCCGGTTCCTCCTTGTTAACAACATTGACGGCATTTACCTCTCGTTCTTCAAACGGCACATCTGATGCCTCTGCAAACGATGCAGGTCCTTCAATTGAAAATGACCCAGCTGGTAACGTTATGTACGTTTACCAAGCAATTCCTACAATCACCAACGTATCTTTGCCAACTTCAATCTTGGCAGCAGGTACGCAGGTTGTATCCAAGTTCACCGTTTCTTCTGGTGGAACTGGAGCAATTAGCTGGCAGAAACTTGTATTCACAGTTGCAAGAAGCATCGGTGGTACAGACACTCTTTCTACAACTCAATTGTGGAATTCTGATACCAACACCCAGATTAGTGGTACAGTTGCATACACTGGCAGCGTAGAAGCTGACAATGGAACAGCTGGAACTATTATCTTTGTTGCAAACTCAGAACAGGCCGTTAGCGGTGCTAAGACCTATGAGTTGAAAACAGTAATTGGTGGAACCGTCGGAACCGGCGATTACATCTCTGTTAAAATCGCTCAACCTTCCACTTTCGCAGCTTCAGCAGCAGCATTTGCTTCACATACTGCAAGCAGTGTTTCATACGCTGATGTTGACGCAGGCGGAACAGTAAATGCAAACGACATTCGTGTGACAGCTCAAGATTCATACTCTGGAGCAGCAGGTGCCATAACTGGAACAGTTTCTGCAAACGCATCCGCATTTGCTTTGACAAAATTCAGTTCTGCTAATGTAATGGGAAGCATAACCCTTACAAAGACAGCTGCTTCGTGGGTTGCTACTGGTACAGGATGGACAAGTGCTACTGTTAATGGTGGAAATGATACTACATTCCCAACTTCTGTTGTTGCTACAACAGGTGAGACAGTAACATTTACCGGAGGTACAGCTACTACAGGAAACGGAACCGCGGTTGTAACAATAACCAGAACAGCTGGAGGTTACGCTATTGGTTCGACTGCGGCTGCCTTGAACTCCGACCTCGGTTTAACCTTGACCGGTGGTGTTGTTGGTACAGCAAGCTTTGTCTGGTCTGACCAGAATAAAGCTGCTCACAGCTCAACAACAACTGACTGGACCAACGGAGTATTGGTTAAGAACTTACCAACTTCAACTCAAACATTGAGCAAATAGTTAGTAGTTCATACTCAACTTTTCTAGAAGTCTAAACTAGATCAAAAGCCACCCTTTACTGGGCGGCTTTTGTAATGAATAAGCACAAAAGATTAAACATATATTAAATATTTTGACCGCAGCTTAAACTTTGCGCTACAATTAATTTCCATGAAATTAATTGGAGTTGGTTATGGATACAGAAACAAGAGCAGAGTTTGGTAAGATAGGGGGAGAGTTTGAGAAAATGCATCTTGAATTCAGGAAAATAGATGCAAGATTTGAACAGATCGATAAGCGTTTTGAACAAGTAGATCAACGTTTTGATGGGATAGATCAACGTTTTGATGGGATAGATCAACGGCTAGAGGGGATAGACACAAGATTTGAACAAGTAGACCAGAGATTTGATCAGGTGGATAATGATATATCCCTTGTTTTGATGACTGTAAGCAAAACATATGAAGAAATGGACACTGAGATTAAAGCAATCAATGCTCGTATGGTAACCAAAGACTATCTTGACCGTCGTTTAGAAAGATTTGCAAGCGCTAACCACCTAGTATTAAGAGATCAAGGCGAGTCCTACAAGCCTTAAATTGCCATTGAAAAAATAGCGAATCTTTGGTAATATTACATTTGTATTTAGTGTTTTTAACACATGCGCCCGTAGCTCAACTGGATAGAGTGTGTGGCTTCGGACCACAAGGTTGTAGGTTCGACTCCTGCCGGGCGCACCATTCAAGCTTCACAAATGAATATACGGGTTGGTAGCTCAGTTGGTAGAGCAGTTGCCTCTTAAGCAATTGGTCGTGGGTTCGAATCCCACCCAACCCACCAAGAGATCAAATATACGCCCCAAAGGCGTTTTTTTGATATACTGGATATATATGCAGGATCACATCCTTACAGTCCCTGAAATATCGAAGTTTTTCGGGGTTAGCAAGAAAACAGTATATGAATGGTGTCGTTTTGGGCACCTGCCGGCTTTTAAAATTGGACAAGAATGGATGCTTCGCCAAAGCGATTTACAGAAGATGATCAATGCGAAAGTAAGCTCTGCAGGACGCAAACAACAAGATCTTTTTGCAAAAAGCAGGGGAGGTAAATAATGATATACATATTCTTGGGTTCGGATGACTTCTCTAAAAAAGAAGAGATCAAAACAATGCAAACAAAAGAATCAGCAGAGATTGTTTCTTTTTTTGATTATGAACCGGAAATGATTAGACAAGCAGCAATGGAAAACACCCTTTTTGGTGGCAAAAAGATACTTTGTGTTAACAACTACTTTAGCAAAGGATTTGATTCTGAAATATTAGAACAGATATTTAAATCTGCAAACGATATAGTATTCATGGAAGAGAAGCTGGATAAAAGGAAAAGTGAAACAAAAAAAGTCTTAACAAACAAAAACCTAAAAGTCATAGAGTTTAACATTCCCGAAGCAGCAGATTTTGTTGCTTGGGTTAAAAAACAAGCAAAGAAATATGACTTGAAATTTTCCGGGAAAGCAGAAGAACTCTTCTTGAAACGTATCGGTGTTTCTTTCAGCTCCTCAAACTATCAAGCACCACTCTACGATCTCTGGCAAGCAGATTCAGAACTACGCAAACTAAAAAGCTTTGCAGGGACAGAGAGTGTTTCTGAAAAAGATATTCTTGATTTAGTTTCAGAAAACACAGATGATGACATATTTAAGATTACAAATGCGATTGGAGACAAGGACCGAGTAAAGGCTACTAAATATTTAGTGGAGTATATGGATAAATATGCGGGAAGTGATGAAAAAACAAAAATTATCGGTCTTTCAGGGCTTCTCTCAGAACAGTTTAGAAACATCCTCGTATTTCAAAAGTTTTCATCCCAAAGACTTCCTGACAAAGAAATATCAGATATTACAGGATATGCTCCGGGAAGAATATTTGTATACAAAAAGTTAGCTTCAAGATTTACTGAACAAAAAGTTTTAGAGTTATTAAAAAAAATCGAACTATTAGACTTAGAAGTAAAAACAAGCCAAGGACCAGCATCTTTGCAGTTTTTCATGATTATAGAGTCAGCGATGAAATAGCCTTAGAAAAGAGCAGAGGGCCACATCCTTACGGACGTGGCCCTCTTTGCTTTTGCCCCGAAGCCTTACGGCTGGGGCGGGTTAATGCAGAGTGACGGAGCAACAGCACCCAAGACCCCGGGCTGATTGCAGCTGTTCGTGCCAGCCGCGTTCGGGATCTGGTTGTTGTTGATGAAGACGAACTGCAAACGGAACCAGACGTCATTTGCAGTCCAGATCTTGTCGGTGGTGTAGCTGATGGTCAGACCACCGGCCGCGGTTGTCATGCAGGTCTGGAAGGTGATGAAGCCGTTGGTGGACATCTGTCCGCCGTTGATCGCGACGTTGTTGTTGCAGCCAACGACGCCGGATAACAGGCGGCCGATGCTGTTGCTGGTGATGCGGTGCGAGGTTGTCCCTGTGACGAACCACGCATTTCCAACTGCCGGCGGTGTGGTGCCACCCGTGAACTGAATCACGGGTTGCACAACCGCGACACTGAGACCGCTGACTACGCCGAGCGTCGTGCCGGCTTTTGACACCAGATCAACCCCAACGCTTGCAGCGCTGGTGTTGTTGGCGGTGTGTCCTTGCGTCCCTTGGAGGAACGCCTTGACGACGGTTGTGCCAGTCGCGCTGTCTGCTTTGGTTTCGAGCGTGACGCGCTGACACTCATCAATGGGGCGTCCCACCGAAGTCGGAGTGGTCAGCCAGTCGACACAACCTTCGTAGACGTTGGTGATCGTCGCCGGAGTACCAGTGCCCGTGAATTCCACGGTGCTGGTGATGCCTGCTGCAGTTGCACGGAGCTTGTGCACGCCGCCGATCGGGCCGGCGAGCCATGAGCCGACCGTGGGGATGCCCGACGCGTTCGTGGTTGTCGAGCCACCGGTGATTGAGCCCGAGCCACCAGTGACCGTGAAGGTCACGGCAATCCCTGCCATGCCGGCGCCGGTCTCATCGAGTACCTTGACTGATGGTTTCACTGCGAATGCGGTGTTGCCGGCCGCTGTCTGGTTGTCGCCCGCGTTCTTCTGGATTGCGGTTGCGACAGGCGCAGTTGCAGTTGCGGTAAACGTGGCGCACGAGGTAATGCCAACGACGCAGGCGTTGACCGTCTGGGCCCCGGCAGTGTTGCCAAGAGTCCAGTTGGTCTGGGCGTTGCCCGAAGCGTTGGTGGTCACGTTGGACGTCACCGTACCGCCGCCGGTTGCGGTGAAGTTCACCGAAGTTCCAGCGAATGCGGCGCCGTGCTGATCGAGCACCTTGACGACCAACGGGTTGGTCAAAGCAGCACCGATGCGCGCGGTCTGTCCGCTTCCCGAGACCGCTGCGATGCTCGCGGCCTTCAGGGGTTCAACCGGCGAGTCCTTCTTGCAACTTGTTGCGGTGGCCACGAGTGCAGCCACGAGGTACAGCATACGCGTGTGTCGCATTGTCGTGCTCCTCTTGAACGGGTTAGACTGCACTTGTTGCTATATATATGTTCTCTGCTTATCCTCCTCTATGTACTGTCAGAGAGCTAATTTCGGCCACTAGGGGCGATTTAGCCTTCCTTGTTTCCGATATACCAGTTAACCAAAAAAAGCCCTCTGTGTCAATGTTAACAGGGAGGTGATGAAAGAAAAATAAAAGAGCGGAGAACCGCTCTTTTTGTTATCTATTTGCTCGTTTTCTTTCTGTTGCATTCAGTATTTTTTTTCTTAATCTGATGCTTTGGGGAGTTACTTCTACAAGTTCATCATTACCAATATATTCTAAAGCAAAATCAAGCGTAATTTCTCTTGGAGGAGTTAAGATAATTGCATCATCGTTTCCAGAAGAACGCATGTTTGTTAGTTTCTTAGTTTTGTTAACATTGATTTCTAAGTCAGTGTCAAAGTTATTCTTACCAACAATCATTCCTTCGTAAACATCAACTGCAGGACCAATGAAAAGAGTTCCGCGTTCTTGAGCATTGTTTAAGCCATAGGCATTAGAAACTCCAGTTTCTGCAGCTATTAATGAGCCGTGTGAATTTGCTGATTCGCTGTTGATGTTTGCAACTGGGCGGTATGAATCAAAAAGATTGTTTAAGATTGCAGTACCACGAGTTTTTGTAAGCAAGGAGTTTTTAAGTCCGATTAAACCTCTTGTTGGAATTAAGTATTCTGCATGAATTTCATTAGATTGTGAAGTTTCCATGTGTCTGAGTTCGCCACCTCTTTTGCCAAGCTCTTCAATTACAGGGCCTTGGTATTCACTTGGTACGTCAACAGTTAAGATTTCGTATGGCTCTTCTTTAACCCCGTTCTCTTCTTTGTAGATGACTTCTGGTTGGGAAACTTGTAGTTCAAAGCCTTCTCTGCGCATTGTTTCTATTAATATTCCTAGGTGTAATTCACCACGTCCGGAAACTAAGAACGAATCAGTGCTACCAGTTTCATCTACTTTTAAAGCAACGTTAGTTTCAAGTTCTCTCATTAAACGTTCTCTTAAGTTTCTGGAAGTAACGAATTTTCCTTCTCTACCACCAAAAGGGGAGTTGTTAACTGAAAAGGTCATTCTAACTGTTGGTTCTTCAATATGCACTGGTTCAATTTGAACTGGGTTTGCAGCATCTGCAATTGTTTCTCCAATTGAGATGTCATCAAAACCAGAGATTGAAACAATATCACCAGCAACTGCTTCTAAGACTTCCACTTTGCTTAATCCTTCAAAGCTCATGATGTTGCCAACTTTACCGCTTACTTTAGTGCCATCTGTTTTTATCTGAACAACATTTTGTGCTTTGGATACTCTTCCAGCTTGGATTTTTCCTGTACCCATTTTTCCTTTGTAAGAGTCATAGGCAATGGCTAAAACAAGCATTGCAAAAGGATCTTCTATGTTTACGGTTGGTGCCGGTATGTGTTTTATGATTGTTTCAAAGAGTGGAACTAAGTTATCATTTTTTAAATCTTCTAAAGCTTTAGCTCCAGGGTGATGTGGCTGATGCAGTGAAGCAATCCCGTTTATACCAGATGCGTAAATGATTGGGAAATCAAGCTGAATGTCATTTGCTTTTAAATCAACGAAAAGATCAAAAGTTTTGTTAACAACTTCTTCTGCTTGGGCATCAGCACGGTCAACTTTGTTGATGACGACAATTGCTCTGTGCCCTAGTTCTAAAGCTTTTTTCAAAACGAACTTAGTTTGAGGCATGGGTCCTTCTTTCGCATCAACAAGCAACAAAACACCATCAGCCATTTTTAGGGTTCTTTCTACCTCGCCACCAAAGTCTGCGTGTCCTGGTGTGTCTATGATGTTTATCTTAACGCCATTGTAAAGAACACTGGCATTTTTAGCCTTGATTGTAATTCCGCGTTCTCTTTCTAAATCCATTGAATCCATGATCAAATCAGCGCTTTCAGGTCCTTCTTTGACCGTATGCGTTTGTTTAAGCATGGCATCAACCAGAGTTGTTTTTCCGTGGTCAACGTGCGCTATGATTGCGATGTTTCTGATGTTCTCTCTTTGCATTGTACCTTTCAAAATTAAAAGCGCTATTCGCGCCCCGTTATTCTCGCACATTTTGGCTTAAAAGTCAAAGGCTGTTCTGGCAATGATTTTTGCTAAAAAATGAATGTTCAGACTACTTATACAGGTTGCTATGCTTATCTAGGGTTATGAAGAAGGCGAGGTCATCATTTATGCATTCGTAAACTGCCCGATAATCTGCGGTTATATTGATACTGCGGTAACCTTTGTACTTACCTATTAAAGGGTGATTATTCAAAACAGGGTTAAAAGGATCATCCATGAATAAAAAGAACCTTTGATCTATCTTCGTTCTTAAGGTTTTAAACTTCGCGACTTGCTTTTTGAAATTTTTATGAAATATAACCTGCATCTGATTTAAGAATGGAGATAATCAAGAGCTTCTTTGGCGTTGTTAAAGACAGGGGAGATATTTTTGCCTAGGGCATAATCTTTTTGCACCCGTCCGATCAGTTCTTCTAATTCTGGCGTCATTCTTGGTATTGCAGAAAAATATACTTCTTTACTTCTGATGAACTGTTTTAAGGAAGCGTTCACTACTGCGCTTAAAGTTAGTCCCAAGTCTGCAGCGACCTTTTGGGCGTTTTCTTTGACTTCTTTATCAGTTTTAATATTGATGACAGTTTTCATATCCAAAGTATATACAATAGATATTGGCTTGTCAAAAAAGGCTACCTCTATTTATCAATTTCGTATTTTAAGAATAGCTGAACAAACTGAAACAAGGATTTTATTTAGAAAGCTCAATGTCTAACAGTAGTAAAAGAGTTATCCACAAGTCTTGTAAATAAGTCTTTACAAGTCTTGACTATTTCTTGTAAAATATAGTTAACAAGATTAATAGGGTAATAATTATGACAAGTGAGCAAAAGCAGAAGATTTTTTCATTTTTGCAAGATCAAATAGTAAGCGCAGATTTTCGAGTTAAGGCTTATGTATTTGATGAAAAAGGGAAGCGAATGCTTCACAGAAATGCTTATGTTCGTCTAGCGATGCATTTACAAAATTTTCTTGCAAAAAAATCCAATATTCGTTGGCTTACAATGTACGGACTAAGAGGTGCTGGCAAAACAACTCTTTTAGCTCAGTTGTACGAACAAACTAAAATAGAGAATAAAAGAAAGCTTTTTTTGTCTGTTGATCAAGCACTCGGTATATTTGGCGTTTCTCTGAAAGAGATTTTGGAAGTTTATGAAGAAATTTTAGGAGGTTCTTTTGAGCAGCTTACAGAACCGGTATTTTTATTTTTGGATGAGGTTCAATATGATGAGAAGTGGGGGTTGCTGTTAAAAACCATTTATGATCGTTCGAACAAGGTTTTTATCGTTGCTACTGGCTCGTCAGCTTTATCTTTGCAAGCAAGTACTGATGTTGTTCGACGCGCAGTGTTTGAAAAGCTTTACCCAATGAGTTTTACTGAGTTTATAAAGATAAAAAAGCAAAAGACTGAATCGAAAGGATTAAGCCAATCATTACGCGAAGTATTATTTAACTCAGCGGATGCCAAGTCTGTTTTCGAAGGTCTCAAAAATTTGGAAACAAAAACGAGGCAGTACTGGATTGATCTTAATTCTCAAGAAATTGATCAGTATATGAAATTTGGAACATTGCCCTTTATGGTGGCTCTTAATAACGAGGCGTTGGTTTATGATCAGATAAAAAAAACATTAGAACGAGTAGTTAGTGTAGATATTCCGCATATAACTCAATTTGCCGCGGATACAGTCTCGAAGATACCTATGGTTTTATATGCCATAGCCGAGACAGAACAGTTGAGTTTAAATAGTATGGCAAAAAATATGGAGATAAGCAGACCAATTATTACTAGCATACTTGAAACGCTTGAGCGTACAGAAACTATCTGGCGAGTCTATCCTCATGGATCGCATATGTCTCAGGTGCGGCAAGCTTCTAAATATCTCTTTACGAGTCCAGCGTTTAGGGCTATGTATTTTAATTTTATCGGTAACACACGCCTTCAGGATGATTACAAAGGAAAACTTTTTGAAGATACTGTTGGTTTGTATCTCAATAGATTGTTTAGTGGTAAGCCAAATTCCTCGATCACTTATGATGGGGCAGTAGGTGGTGCAGATTTTATTGTTAGGGACGGTAAAAATTTTTTTGTCATCGAGGTGGGTACTGGAGAAAAGTCATTTAAACAAGTCGAGACAACGATGAGAAAAAAAGGCGTAAATGCAAAATATGGAATTTTAATTTCACGTAGCCCTTTGGCGGTAGATGAAGCAAAAAATATAGTTAGTGTGCCGATCTCTTATTTCTTGCTGGTGTAGAGCAAGGTTCATACAACTATTTTTTGATGGTATAATTAAGAGGTTGATAAATAACTTTTAAAGATATGCATATGATTTGGTCTTGGTTTAAGAGGAATGTCTTGTATTTTGCTTGGGGTACTTCTTTTGCAGCTTTAGCAGGCAGTATGTATTTTAGCGAGGTTAAGCATTTTTTGCCTTGCACTCTGTGTTGGTATCAAAGAATTTTAATGTATCCTATGGTTTTAATTATTGCAGTTGCTATAGTTAAAAAGGACCAAAAAGTTGCAGATTATGTGTTACCTTTGACAGCTTTGGGTGGTTTAGTTGCTCTGTATCAGTTTTTCTTAACTCAAGGATGGGTTTCAGACACCTTGGCTCGTTGTTCTTTAAGCGGTATTTCTTGTACTACAAAATATGTTGAATGGCTCGGGTTCATAAACATACCGTTTATGTCCTTAGCCTCCTTTGTTTTTATTGCTTTCTGCATGTTAATATATATTAAAGAAAATAAAGGGAGATAACTATGAAAAAAGAAATTGGTGTGCTTTTAGGAGTTGGACTTTTAATTGTTGTATTAGTAGGTTTGGGAATGTTTCTTTCAAGCTCTGAAGGGGAACAGGTTACTGCAAGCCAAAACGTATTATTAGATGGTGCAGTCTATCAAACAAACTATCAAGGACAAGACAAGATTGCAAAAGTTAATGTTGTTGAGTTTGGAGACTATCAGTGTCCAGCTTGTGCTGTTGCTGAACCAAAGGTTCAGGAGCTGTTAGCTAAATACAAGGATAACAAGGAGTTTAATTTTGTTTTCAGAAGCTTTCCACTACCACAGCATCCAAATGCAATGATTGCATCAGAGGCAGTACTAGCAGCAGGCGAGCAGGGTAAGTTTTGGGAAATGCATAGTAAGCTTTATGGCAATCAGGCAGAGTGGGAGAATAATCAAACACCACTTGAAATTTATGCAAAGTATGCAACCGAGCTTGGTATGAATGTTGAAGTATTTAAAGAAGCTGTTAGAACAGAAAAGTTCAAGGATCAGATCTTGAAAGACAAGAGTGTTGCAGAATCTATCGGTATTAATGCAACTCCGACATTCTATGTAAATGACAAGCCATTTGTCGGTATTCCTAAAGATGATATGTTTAAAGCTGTTGAGGAAGGGTTGAAATAGCGTTGACTTTTGGAGGCTAAGCTAAAATATAACCAGAGGCGGGTCCTTTTCCTACTTGTTTTATGGTTCCCAGTTTTTTAAGCTTCTGTAATAGCAGTTGAGCAGTTCTTTGTGGACAACCTAAAATCTGCACGACGTCTCGTACTGTGATTTTTCCAATCTGATCTAAAAAGCTCAGTATTTCCATCTGGTCTTTATTTAAATATATTTGTGATTGGACATTTTTACTAACTTTTTTAAGGCTTAAGGAAGCGATTTTTTCTTTGACATTATCAATTTCTTCTTTAAAACCTTTAACAAAATATTCAAGCCATGGGGTAAAATCTACTTTACGTTGCTCGTAGTTTTTACCAATGTTTATAGCGGCGTAGTATTTATGACGGGCTTTGTTGTAATAATCCTCTAAAGCAAACAGGCGGCGGAAATCATAGCCTTGTTGATATAGTATAAGAGTGGCTAAGGCTCTAGCTGTTCTGCCGTTTCCATCATTAAATGGGTGGATTGCAGCAATCTCTTGGTGGACGATACCAGCTACAATTACTGGGTGAATATCTTTTATAGTACTTTCTTGTATCCACTGTGTTAAGTTATGCATCAGCTGAGGTACTTTTTCTGCAGAAGGTCCGGTGTACATTATTTCATCAGACCAACCAATTTTTCGCCGTACTACGTAGATTGGTCCTTTGCGGTAATGACCTGATTGTACGTCTGGTAGAGTACCATCTGTTACTAGCTTATGAATTTTTAAAATATTTTTTTCAGAGATTGATTGTTTCTTTTCTACTAATTGTCCGATGAATTTTAGGGCTTTCAAGTAATTCTGCACCTCAAGAACATCCCTTGTCGGGGCATCTATCTTTTTCTTTGCTATTATAGCCTCTACTTGCTGTGTATTGAGCATGTTACCTTCAATTGCAGTGGAACTATGACTCATGCGGATTAAAGCTTGTCTGCGTAATTTTAATTCGTTTTTTGGTAATAATTTGGCACGATCAATAACCGCCTTTGATTCGGCGATATTAGTTAAGAAACCGACTATCTTATTAGTAATTTCGTATTTTGGTTTAAACATATAGGTATTATATCAAGTTTTAAAGAATCGCGCAAGAATCGCGCAAGAATCGCGCAGTTTTTTGCTCATCTTAGGCACTTTTAAAAGGGAACTTGTGTTGTTTTGACTAAAGATTGGTATTTAAGGTATACTTCTTTACGTAAATCCTTAAATACCCACGTTGCCTGACACAGCAAGCAACACCCGCGCTCTTACAAATCTGTGTAAGGGTTTTTTAATATCATGGTGCCTGTAGTTCAATGGTAGAACGCCGCTCTGTGGCAGCGGTCACGTGGGTCCGATTCCCATCAGGCACCCCATCCAAAAAACATTAGCAAACGCTAGTGTTTTTTGTTATACTTTTAGCATATTGATCACACTTCTGTCTTGCCCTTCGAGACAAATTAAGAAGTTCAATTGTATCTTCAAAATCAAGGGCCCCATTATCCAAAAGTCGATTGGATATTATACAAGTCATTAATAATTAACAAATTTCCTCTATGAACCAAAACGAAAATCGTAGTGGCATTATTCCGGAAGTTGAGTTTAAAAAAACTCACGGCGGAATGGATCCGGAAACTGAGTATTGGGTGAATAGGAAAGGTAGAAGATGGAGATGGGATGAGTGGGGCTCTCCAGTTGGTTTGGCTCTTGGCTGGGCAATCTTTATTGTCTCAACAGGCCTGTTCCTCTGGCTATTACGCCTCTCAGGAATTCTAGGTTAACTAGTACAAAAAATCGCTTAATAGGCGATTTTTTGTTATGCTTTGTATATATCTATTAAAAGAACTATATATGAACAAACTCGTACAACGAAGTTTTTTTAATGCTTTAGGTGTCAGCGTATATATTGCAGCAGTAGCAACAGTCATACGCAATGGTGAAAAAGTGTTTGGTCAGATGGACAATGTACTCGGTCCAATAACTTTTTTGTTGCTTTTCGTCATTTCCGCAGCTATAACCGGAAGCTTAGTTATTGGAAAACCTGTGCTGATGTATCTTGATGGTGCAAAGAGAGAAGCTGTTCGGTTGTTCCTTTACACTGTTGGTTGGCTGGCAGTCGGAATGATTGTTTTATTAGGGGTAGCTATTGGTTTGAGATAATAACTTTCAGAGAACGTTAGTTGGAGTTGATGTAGAATTTATTGTGGTTTTGTAGGATATTGACAAAATTATAAATAAGCCATATTCTTGATATAGAAAAAGGCCCTCGGCCGTGGTTTATACACCACACTTGCGGAAGGTCTTTTTTTATTCTGATGGAAATACCGACAATAAAAATTTTTGACCTGTTTTCTTATCTTCATTTATTTGGACAAAGAATAGCTCTCTTTCAGGGGTCATACCCGCAAATCTATGTAGTACTTCTGACTTTTTATTTGGATTTTCTTTAGTTGTTGGTTCATTTTTTGAATTTTTTATCAATTCTAGCGCGCAAGCATAGAGCTTTAGGCGTCTAGTCCTATCACGAGAATTTTTTTGATGAAGATGTTCCCAAAAATAATCTAGAAATATTTTATCTTTTTTGAAATATGCAGAACGGAGGTTGGGCCTTCGTTTTGTTTTTCGCCTTAATTCCTTGAATAACGCATAAGCTTTCGGGTATACTTCTGCATATTTAGTTCCGGAGATTTTTTTAGTGCTCACTTGATATATTTTCATAATGCAATACTAACATAATGTGAAAAAGATTTTATACAAAAAGTATAAAGTAATTATGAATTTTAAAATATTAGTGCAAGCCAGTGTTTTCTGTTAAAATATAATTAATTAAAAGAAAAAATATGTGTAAAGATCATACTTCTAATGCAGTTTATGGTTTAGGGTTAATTGGCGCGGCTGTCTATTACATTCAGAATGCCACCTCTTTTGTAGATGGTTTACTTGGTGTGCTTAAAGCACTTGTTTGGCCAGCGTTTTTAGTGCACAAGCTTTTAGTTTTTTTGGGTATGTAGATTTTGTTGCACGAACCCATGATTATCCAAATCATCCTTAATTACATAACCGGGTTCATCATCGGCTGGATTTTGGAGTGGGGATATAGGTCGTTTGTGGCTAAAAAGCAGGTCAGACCCTTACTAATTAATATACAGATATATGCACTCTCAACAGTTGGTCTCTACTTCATCTATATATTACAAATTCACTTAGCTTTTAAAGTCATTCTGATTCTTGTATTAACAACAGGAATTGAGTTTGTTGTTGGATATACATACCTTG
>Ga0082335_1000774_pt1 | contig 76068 bp, 82 predicted proteins | sample Subgrocontami58m_FD_72375 | JGI IMG/M metagenome (GOLD analysis project Ga0082335, IMG submission 72375) | Subsurface groundwater microbial communities from S. Glens Falls, New York, USA - GMW37 contaminated, 5.8 m (SPADES assembly) (version 2) ... | reverse complement strand
CAGTGATGCCGAGGTCACTAAAGATTTCGCTCCGTTTGGAGTGAGGAATGAATTCAAGCGGCACACCTATGGAGCGCACTGGCGTCGAAATGTTCGCTGCCATCAAGTGCTGCGATATGGCACTGCCAATACCTCCCGAAATAATGCCATCTTCAATCACGACGACCAGATCGTAATCGACCGCGAGATCTTCTAGCGCCGCATTTACTGGCCTTACCCAGCGCAGATCTACGACCGTAACGCCGACACCCTCTCGCTCGGCTAAGGCCGCAGCATCAATCGCGAGGCCCGCCATTGCACCGACACTCACCAGAAGAATCGCACGTTCATCAAACTTTGATTTGAAGAGTGTATCGATCCCATGCTCTGTTGAAAGTGCTGGGATATCAGGTCCTACCGCACCTTTGGGGAAACGTATAAGCGTTGGCCCGTCGCTTATTTTGACGGCCTCTCGCAATTCTTGGCAGAGCGTAGAGCTATCTCTAGGAGCTGCTACTTGCAGACCCGGCACGATTCCAGCCAGTGCCAAATCCCAAATTCCGTGGTGAGAAGGGCCGTCATCTCCGGTGACACCAGCGCGATCGAGTACAAAGGTCACTGGCGCCTTGTGCATGGATACATCAAGTAAGAGTTGATCGAAGGCTCGATTTAGAAAAGTGGCATAGACGGCAAATACCGGATGCAAACCCGTAAAGGCAAGTCCTGCAGCCGCGGTCACCGCGTACTGTTCGGCGATTCCAACATCGAGAGTCCTGTCAGGAAAGGCTGCTTTGAATCGGTCAAGACCAGTGGGGCCAAGCATTGCTGCGGTTATCGCCACAACGTCGGGCCGCTCTTTTCCAATTGCCACCAGTTCATCGGCAAAAATATTGGTCCAGGAAGTGCCAGCCAGTGTTAATGGCAGACCAGATTCTGGATCAACTATGCCAACCGCATGAAAACGTTCGGCTTCATCTTGTACTGCTGGGAGATGGCCTCGACCCTTTTCAGTGATCACATGCACTATCACAGGTCCGCCGAATTCTTTGGCCCTGTGCAGCGCAAATTCGACCGCCTCGATGTCATGTCCATCGACTGGCCCGATGTACTTGAGTCCGAGATCTTCGAACATGCCCTGCGGAGCGACGATGTCTTTGATGCCCTTCTTAAGCCCATGCAGGGTTTCATAAATTGGTTGCCCAACAACAGGTGTTCGTTCGAGAAAGCCCTTGCCCCAATCCAAAATTTTCTCGTAACTTCTATTGGTTCGCAGCGTCGCCAGATGGTTTGCAATGCCACCCACAGTTGGTGCGTATGAACGTTCGTTGTCATTGACGATGATGACTAGTGGGCGCGTCTTGCTCGCTGCAATATTGTTTAGCGCCTCCCAAGCCATTCCACCGGTCAACGCGCCATCACCGACGATGGCAACGACATGGCGATCGCTCTGTTTGGTGATTTCGTATCCGCGGGCGATTCCATCAGCCCAAGACAGCGCCGTCGATGCATGAGAGTTTTCGATTACATCGTGTTCGCTCTCATCGCGGTTTGGATATCCAGACAGGCCACCACGTTGACGTAATCTGGAAAAACCGGCAAGACGCCCTGTCAGAATCTTATGCACGTAAGCTTGGTGTCCGGTGTCCCACAGAATCGTGTCGTTGGGCGAAGAGAATGTGCGATGGACTGCGATGCTCAGCTCGACGACGCCAAGGTTGGGCCCAAGATGGCCACCAGTCTTTGAGACCGCCTCAATCAGAAAGGCACGAATTTCGCCGGCGAGACGTTCTAGTTGTTCGTAAGTGAGGTCGGCCAGATCGGCCGGGGTACGCAGTGATTCCAAGCGACCCATGCCGTCTCCCCCTACCGATCGAGTACGGCTCCCACCGCAATTTTCTTTGATTCAGTCTAAACCCTGGAGCTCTTCGAGCCCCTCTCGATGGCCTCTGTCACCAATGTGACCTGCCGCTCTAGGGCAGCAAGCCTGGCTAGGCGCCTCTCCAACATCTCGATCGCGCTCTCCGTTGCTGTTGGCGTAAGAAACTCCCTAAGGTCCACACGAATTCTGGTTAGTAACGAGCGGAGCGCCCCAACTTCGGCTCTGATCTGGAGTAACGCCAAACGGGCAAGGAGGATCGGATGGCGACGGGCAATCTCAAACTCTCGGTACTCTCCAGGCAGTTGATCAAGGAGCCAATGGGTGGCCTGCACCAACCAATCTTCCGCAGTAGACGGTGGTACTTGGTCCGGCCATCCTGGTGGAGTTCGGCTCACCATCTGGCGTTTAGACAGTCAGCAAGGAGCGGAGAACATACTGCAGGATGCCTCCGTGACGGAAATAGTCTGCTTCGCCTGGGGTATCGATCCGTACTCTGGCGCGGAAGATCTTCTGATCTGCGGTGACCTCTACTTCACGTGGGGTTGTGCCTCCGTTCAGCGCCGAAATCCCGCTGATGCTGAAAGTCTCTGTGCCTACTAACCCCAGCGTCGCCGCAGTGTCTCCATCGAGATATTGAAGAGGCAGGACCCCCATCCCGATCAAGTTCGATCGGTGTATGCGCTCGTAACTTTCCGCGATAACTGCACGCACGCCGAGGAGCGCGGTTCCCTTTGCTGCCCAGTCACGAGATGAGCCTGATCCGTATTCTCTACCGGCCAGCACCACCAATGGAATCTTGGCTGCTTGGTATGCAATCGAGGCATCATAAATACTTACAACCTGCCCATCGGCAAGGAAGTTACGTGTGAAGCCACCTTCGATGTCGTCAAGCAATTGATTCTTGAGCCGGATGTTTGCGAAGGTGCCGCGAATCATCACCTCATGGTTACCTCGACGTGAGCCATATGAATTGAAATCGGCTCTGGCCACTCCATGATCGGTCAAGTATTTCCCAGCGGGTGAGTCGACCTTGATCGACCCCGCAGGAGATATGTGATCAGTGGTAACGGAATCACCCAATTTTACTAAGACGCGGGCACCGTGAATATCCGTAACTGGCGCTGGTTCACGTTCCATCCCATCAAAGTACGGAGGCTTACGCACGTACGTGGATTCGCTGTCCCACTCGAAAGTATTTCCTGAGGGCGTTGCAAGCGCCTTCCAACGGTGGTCGCCTTCGAAAACGCTTGCATAATCCTTCGTGAACATCTCAGGGGAAATCGAAGCCTCCATCGTGGATTGGATCTCAGCCGACGTCGGCCAGATATCCCGTAGATAAACGGATTGGCCCTTACTGTCGATTCCTAGAGCGTCATTCTGAAAATCAAAATTCATCGTGCCGGCGATTGCATAGGCGACGACCAGCGGTGGTGAGGCAAGGTAATTCATCTTGACGTCAGGATTGATGCGGCCTTCGAAGTTGCGATTGCCCGACAACACTGCCGAGACTGCAAGATCATTTTCGTTTACTGCCTTGCTGATAGCCTCGATCAGTGGTCCAGAGTTGCCGATGCAAGTGGTGCAGCCAAAGCCAACCAGGTTGAAGCCAAGTTTCTCTAGGTAGGGAACGAGCCCGGCCCGTTCGTAATAATCCATAACTACTTTGGACCCTGGCGCAAGGGTGGTTTTTACCCAGGGTTTAGACGCAAGCCCACGCTCAACCGCTTTTTTCGCGAGAAGTGCTGCAGCCAGCATCACAGAGGGATTGGACGTATTTGTGCATGATGTTATTGAGGCGATGACGACTGCGCCGTTGTCGATGTGGCTCAAACCGCTCTCAAGATGAACAGCAACTGGGTGCGTCTCTTCACCGGACGCAACATAGGAAGTGATCGCATTCCTAAAGGCGTCCTTTGCACCGGTTAGTGGAATTCGATCTTGGGGTCGCTTAGGCCCCGCGATCGATGAAACTACAGTCGCCAAATCTAACTCGATCGTGTCGGAAAAACGCGGTTCAAATTCTGGATCGTGCCAGAGTCCCTGAACCTTCGCGTACTGCTCCACTAGCGCTACTTGATCTTCACTTCTACCAGTAAGTCTCAGATAGCGGAGGGTCTCTGCATCAATCGGGAAGATGGCGCAAGTTGAACCGTACTCGGGGCTCATGTTTCCGATGGTGGCTCGATTGGCCATTGGCACATCGGCCACTCCAGGCCCATAAAATTCGACGAACTTGCCAACGACTCCACGTTTACGAAGCATTTCAGTGATCGTTAGCGCCATGTCAGTTGCAGTCGTTCCGGCAGGTAGTTTGCCTACCAATTTAAACCCGACCACTGCTGGAATCAGCATGGAGACTGGCTGGCCAAGAAGTGCCGCCTCGGCTTCTATTCCGCCAACGCCCCAGCCAAGCACGCCAAGCCCGTTGACCATGGTCGTATGTGAATCGGTGCCTACCAGAGTGTCAGGGAATGCCCGTAGCACACCATCTACTTCTCTGGTCATTACAACGCGGGCGAGATATTCGATGTTTACTTGGTGGACGATTCCGGTCCCTGGGGGCACGACTTTGAATTCGTCGAAAGCACCTTGACCCCAGCGAAGGAAACGGTAGCGCTCTTGATTGCGTGTGTATTCGATATCGGTATTGGTTTCGAAAGCATCTTTTCGCCCGAAGACATCTGCGATCACCGAGTGATCGATTACTAACTCGGCCGGCGCCAAGGGATTGACTCGTTCGGGGTCCCCACCCAGATCCTTGATTGCCTCACGCATTGTGGCTAAGTCGACGATGCAAGGGACACCGGTGAAATCCTGCATGATGACTCGAGCCGGCGTGAACTGAATCTCGGTTTCGACACTGGCGCTCGGATCCCAATTAGCCAGGGCTGAGATCTGGCTGGCCGTCACATTCGAACCGTCCTCGGTGCGAAGGAGGTTTTCGAGCAAGAGCTTCAAACTGAATGGCAGGCTCGCCGCCCCCGACAGGCTCGACAGGCCAGTAATTTTGAAAATCTCAAAGTCTTTGGAACCGACTCTGAGCGTGGACCTCGCGCCGAATGAGTTACTGCTCACGCCATCTCCAACCGTTAATTTATCTTGATATCAAGATACCTTCTCAATTACTCCGCTTCAAGTACCGGACCGAACGTGGCTACGCACTCCACGTGGTGGGTCATCGGGAATAGGTCGAAGGCTCGCACCCCAACCAGAAAATAGCCCAGGTCACGCAGGTAGGCGGTATCACGGGCTAGGGCTGCGGGATCGCAGGCGACATAGGCAATCCGTCTGGGAGACATCGAGGTTAGCGCCGCCAAGACCTTTACCCCAGCCCCAGCGCGAGGCGGATCCAGAACTGCGATATCGATGGATCCACGACCGGCCAACTCCTGCAACACCCGCAGAACATCACCCTGATGCAGGACCACATTCGGCGAACGGCCAAAATTGGCCTTGGCGTCGGCAATTGCCGAGACCGACGACTCGACCAAGTCGATGCGCCCATTCATCCCCAGTCTGGACAGGAGCGCGCCACTAAAAAGACCAACTCCCGCGTAGAGGTCAAGGGCAGTCTCGCCCGGCATTGGGAGCAGAGATTCGATAACTGCTTCGCTGAGAATTTCAGGTGCCCTCGGATGCACTTGCCAGAAACCATCGGCGGCAACCTCGAAGGTACGGCCGAGAACTCGTTGGCGCACCTTGGCCTTTCCGAAAATTTCGCGTTGCCCATCTGGACCTTTGACGACAACCACTTGATCGCCGGTATTACTTGCTGCTACTTGCACGGTGGCGTGCGGTGGCCAGCGTCGCGAAAGTATGTCGCTACTTGCAATGCTTTGAACTGAAATTGGACACTCTTCGATTAGAACCAGATCATGTGAGTGATTGCGTCGAAGGCCAAGGCGCCCTTGGTCATCTGCAAGAAATGCCATGCGAGTTCGCCAATGCAAACCATTACCTTCTTCATCAAAAGGATGCAGCACCTCTTCTACTACGAGCGATAATTCTGTTTTGGCTAAGCGATGGAACTGCTCCACAATCACATCTGCCTTTAATTTTCGCTGTGCAGATAGCGCAACGTGCTGAAAATCGCATCCGCCACACTCCCCTGCGTAAACGCAGGGCGGGCGCACTCGATCTGGCGACGGATCGATGATTCTCACTGCGTCGGCTCTAGCATAATTTTTTGCCAGACTAGTCACCTCAATAACAGCCCGTTCTCCCGGCAATGCGTGGCGGACAAAAATTACTTGTCCTTCATGTTTGGCGACACAATGACCGCCGTGGGCGATTGGGCCGATGACCACTTCTATCTTCTGCCCAATTTCAATTGAAAGTTTCACGTTCCGACTACTTCTGATCGTTCTGGCCTCGACTGCGCCAATCGCGGAGCGAGATGACTGGCTTATCCTTATCGACGCGTTCTAAGACCGCCTCGGAAGAGGCCAACTGCCAAGGAACGCTGGTCACCATGACTCCCGGCGAAAAGCGCAGTCGAGCTTTCAAACGCAGAGCTGATTGGTTGTGAAGAAGCTGCTCCCACCAGTGCCCCAACACGTACTCAGGAACGAAGACCGTGACCAGATCGCGCGGACCTTCTCGACGGATGGATCGAATATGGTCGACTACCGGTTTGGTGATCTCTCTGAAGGGCGAAGCAAGAATCCGCAGCGGAACTGGAATGGCCCGACGATCCCACTCGGCGACCAAGTCAGCGGTTTCTTTAGGCTCGACATCCACCGTAAGTGCTTCAAGAGTCGTCGGTCGCGTCGCTCGGGCGTAAGCGATGGCTCGCATTGTTGGCCGATCGATCTTGGAAACGAGAACCACGACATGTGTGCGCGCGGGCAAGAGTTGGGGCTCGTCTTCAGCGACGGCAAGTTCTCTGGCAACGTTGTTGTAGTGGCGTCTAATCCCTTTCATGAGAATAAAGAGCGCAGCCATGGCCAGAATCGCCAGATACGCGCCCTTGGTGAATTTGGTCAGAAGCACTACCACTAAGACGATTGCGGTCATGAATAGACCGAAGGCGTTGATTGCCCGCGAGCGCATCATTCGACGTCGCGCTGTTGGATCCTTTTCAATCTTCAGGTTCCGATTCCAGTGCCGGATCATTCCAGCCTGGCTCATATTAAACGAGACGAAAACACCAACTATGTACAACTGGATCAGGCGAGTCACTTCGGCGTTGAAGACCAGAATCAAGAAGACGGCAGCGAAGGCCAGGATGATAATGCCATTCGAATAGGCAAGTCGATCACCTCGATTTTGCAACTGCCGCGGAAGCCACTTGTCATGAGCCAGAATTGAGGCCAGTACAGGAAATCCATTAAATGCCGTGTTTGCTGCAAGCACTAAGATTATGCCTGTCACGGCGGTGATGTAATAAAAGCCAAGTGGGAAATGGTTGAAAACGCTCCGTGCCAGCTGCGCAACAACGGTCTCTTGCGTATATGTGTTGCCTACCGGCACTCCCCCTCGGAGAAGTTGCGTGCGAGGAAACTCAGCCATGTGAAGGTGCATCAGGTTGGCGAGCACGATGATGCTGACGAGCATTGAGACGGCAAGAGTGCCCAAGAGTAGAAGAGTTGTGGCAGCGTTCTTCGATTTTGGTGGACGGAACGCTGGGACACCGTTGCTTATAGCCTCGACGCCGGTAAGTGCAGCGCATCCCGAAGAGAACGCACGCAGGATCAGGAAGGCTGCGGCAATTCCGGTGAAACCACCGGCAAAATTTTGACTAGTTTTGAAAGTGAGCGAGGCACTTTCAGCCAGAGGCAGATCGTGCCTCAGGTAGAAGCGGTAAAACCCATAGCCGCCCATTAGCAGCACGCCAAACATGAAACCGTAAGTCGGGATTGCGAAAGCGGTGCCGGATTCGCGAACACCCCGCAGATTCATTGCCATCAGAAGAATGACGAGCAGTGCCGCATATAGCGCTTCATGCCCGCGCATGAACGTCAGCGCACTCGCCGCGTTCTGCACCCCAGACGAGATCGAAACCGCAACAGTCAGCACGTAATCCACTAACAGAGCGCTAGCCACGGTCAGACCGGCAGTTGGGCCGATGTTCACGGTGGCGACTTCATAATCACCGCCTCCGCTTGGGTAGGCGTGCACGTTCTGCCGATACGAAGCGACCACAGTCAACATCACCAGTGCGACGACTAGGCCGATCTTCCAAGAGAAGGCATAGGCCGAAAGACCTGCGATCGAGAGGGTCAAGAAAATCTCATCAGGCGCGTAGGCGACTGAGGAGAGCGCATCAGATGCGAAGACCGGCAGGGCAATTCTCTTTGGCAGGAGAGTCTCGCTCAGGCGATCCCGGTGTAGGGCTCGCCCAATCATGAATCGCTTGATCAGCCCTGGGGCGGCAGAGCCACTGGAAGATCTAGTCACGGAGCGCAGCCTACGCATCGGGCGCGATTGCAACACAAACGCCCCGCGGCGTGTACCGTTCCGTTCCGTGCACTTTGTCATTATGGGTTGCGGCCGGGTGGGCTCCGCCCTGGCTCACAGCCTGGAAGATGCCGGCCACACCGTCGCAATCATCGATCAGAATAAAGAGGCCTTCCGGCGGCTGGGAACCCATTTCAAAGGCCACACGGTCACCGGCATCGGCTTCGACAGAGACACCCTCCTTGAAGCGGCTATTGAGAGTGCACACGCATTCGCAGCCGTCAGTAACGGTGATAATTCAAACATCATCGCCGCCCGAGTGGTTCGGGAGACTTTCGGCGTGGAGAACGTGGTCGCTCGAATTTATGACCCAGGGCGAGCCGAAATTTATGAACGTTTGGGAATCCCGACCGTCGCCACCGTCCGTTGGACCGCGGATCGGGTCTTGCGTCGCCTTCTCCCTGGCGGCTCGCAGACTGAATTTCGAGATGCATCCGGGAGCATTCGCCTGGCTGAGGTGCACCTAGACCCTAGTTGGGTCGGTCAGTTGGCGTTCAGCGTCGAAGAACGAACGCGTGCCCGTCTTGCTTATTTGACTCGGTTAGGAAGTGGTTTTCTGCCTGACGAGAAGACGATCATTCAAGAAGGCGATCTCGTCCATATGCTGATCAGCGAAGCTGATCTAGCGGGCGTTGAAGACATTTTGGCCGCTCCGCCGAGGGAGCAGAAGTGAGAATCGCAATCGCCGGTGCTGGCAATGTCGGACGCGCCATTGCTAAGGAATTGCTCGAAAAGGAGCACCAAGTAATCCTGATCGAAAGAGAACCAATGGCTTTTAAGACGAGTTCCGTTCCAGGGGCCGAATGGATACTGGCCGACGCATGCGAAACCGCAGCTCTGACAGAAATCGGGCTCGATACCTGCCAGGTCCTTATTGCGGCCACCGGCGACGATAAGGTCAACCTCGTCGTCTCGCTTCTTGGTAAGACTGAGTACGGCGTGCCGCGAGTGGTAGCACGGGTGAATCATCCAAAGAATGAATGGCTTTTCAATGAGGCCTGGGGCGTGGATGTCGCTGTCTCGACACCAAGAATGCTCTCAGCACTAGTTGAAGAAGCGGTGACCGTCGGCGATCTGGTCCGTCTTTTCACCTTCCGACAGGGCGATGCGAACTTGGTCGAAATCACCTTGCCTGCGGGCAGCCCATGCGTCGGAAAACGAGTTGGTGATGTCGCTTGGCCGACTGATTCCGCACTTTCGGCGATTCTCCGAGATGGCCAAGTGATCACTCCGACACCGGATCACTCTCTTGAATCAGGCGATGAGCTGCTCTTCGTGGCTACCACGGAATCCGAACCGCTGCTCCAGGCGAAGCTGGCTCCGCGCCACGAATAACTGCGAATCTCACTCCTAAATCGGAGTATCTCTTCTGAGGATTCCGGCAAGATCTTGCCGATATTGGGTCTTTTGCGCTATTCTGATCCGAAAAACGAGGTAAATCGGCAATAGTCTGCCGGTCTTGGAGGCGCAATAGTGGAACTCGCTGACCTAGCTGGCCTCGTACGCGATCGCCGCCAAGACCTCGACTTGACCCAGGCCGAACTCTCCGATCTCGCTGAAGTCTCCGAACGACTCATCCGAGACTTAGAGGGCGGGCGCCTCACGATTAGAACTGACAAGCTCTCCGCGGTCCTGACTGCCCTTGGTCTGGAGATCGATATCAATCGAACGCATGCAGGTAGGTAACTTTGCCAATACGCAATCTCAACGAATTAGGGAGCGTCGATCAAGCCGACGTCTACAAAGGCGCGCAACTTGCGGCACATCTGACGCGAACGAAAGATGGCGTGGTCTTCGCTTACACATCTGATTACCTGGCGAGCAACTCACCACCCGTTGCGATCAGCCTGCCAAAGAGCGACTTGCCTCGCCTAACTTCAGCCGGAGGCGTGCCACCTTTTTTCGCAGGCCTACTACCTGAGGGCCGCAGACTTCTCGCACTACAACGTGCGGTAAAGACATCGACAGATGACGAACTTTCGTCGCTACTTGCAATTGGTCAAGATGCTGTGGGTGACGTCCGGGTCATGCCGTCAGGTGAGATGCCAATCACGGTAGATCCATTCGTGCAGGTAACCAAATCTTTTGAGGAGATCAGATTCGCCGATTTGTTGAAAGAGTTCGACCAAGTTGACCGCGTTGGGCTAGCCGGAGTGCAGGAGAAAGTCTCGGCTGGTCGGATCTCTCTTCCCGCTTCTCGCGCAGGTAAACGATTCATCTTGAAATTGGAATCGCGAGACTTCCCCCATGTGATTGCTAATGAGAACTACTTCCTTGGTGTGGCACGGCGTACCCGCATGAAAGTTGCAGAAACAGAATTAGTTCACGACGTAGATGGCCACAGTGGCCTCTTGGTTACCCGCTTCGATCGGGTATTGGATTCTGCTGGTCGGCCGATGTCGCTGGCCGTCGAAGACGCCTGCCAGGTGCTCGACCGCTGGCCGACCGACAAGTACAACTTCAGCGCTGAAACCGTAATTAAATCTCTCAGTAACGTCTGTTCATCCCGAGTGCTCGCAATTCGAGAACTTTACCGACAACTCTGCTTCGCCTGGCTCACTGGCAACGGCGACCTTCATGCAAAGAACATCTCGCTACTTTCTACACCGGATGGCGAATGGCGCATCTCGCCGACCTATGACCTGCCTTCCACCGTGCCATACGGAGATTTTTCGCTCGCGCTCGCGATGGGTGGGAAGAAAGTAGGTCATTCGCGCCGGTCGATAGTCGAGTTCGGCAGGAGCGTTGGGCTAAGCGAAAAACTTGCTACAAAAGCACTCGACGAAACCCTTGAAGCCACTGCAAGAGTTTTGGATGAACTTAGCGAAGGCTGTTTACCATTCAATCAACGGTTGACTTCGGATTTCATTGCCGAACTGCGTCACCGTCGCCGGAGTGCACTTAATTAACCACTGAGTGCACGGCGTCTCTGGAAATTCAATTTGTTATTTTGACGAATGGCGTTCTCACGAAATAAGAAAGAATGACTGCGGGAGTGACTCAAGGTTAGAGCGCCTCTTCTACCTGCTCCCCTGTATCTTGGACCCGAGGCACTGCGCGCAAGAGCAGGTAGGTTAGCCAGCCTGCCAGTAAAAATAGTGGCCAGCCCATGATGACGCGCGCGATTCCTAGTTCAGTGACTGCGCCAGCGCGATAGAGCGGGTATTGAACCGCGATTCTCGAAGTAAAAAGGGCCACCCAAATCCAACCGGCTCGGACATAGGCAGCCTTTCTCCGTGGATCCTTCCGCCACTGCGTGCCTTCACCAATGATCGGCCCGAGCACTAATCCCAGTACTGGCCAGCCGATCAGATTGGTCGCTGCATAGATGGTTCCGTATACGAGGTTGATGATCAGACCTGGCAGATAGAAATCTTGGGCCCGCCCTGTAGACCGGGCAAAGATGGCACAGATGGCTACACCTAGCAACCCTGAAAGCGCATGCTGCAAAGTATCTTTTCGAACAAGCCGAATAATCGTGAGGACTGCAGAAACGATTAAAGCCGCGTAAATAGCATCATTAAGTTTGTGCGTTGGCGTAAATACGATTAAGAAGACTAAGGCAGGAAGTCCAGAGTCAAGTAGCCCCCTGGTGCCACCTAGCGCATTGAGAATGGCTTTTGAATCATCGTCTTTCATCGGCTCACCGAGAGTAATTTGTAACTCGGGTTGAAAGTTCGCCAACCCTTGGCATCGAGTGACATGAGACCACGTACTTCAATGTCAGAACCAGGTGAAACACCGGCGATGCTCCGTCTACCTAACCAAATGACCACAACAAATCCAGTGCCATCTTCGATCTCAGCTTCAAGTGATTTAACGCCAATACTTGGACGCACAATGAGCGAACGTATCGTTCCCACGATCGTCGCGACTTTCCGATCCGTCAGGTCGGCGACTCGAACCGAGGCACCCAACCGCTCACCCTCATGCAGAGAGAGAGCGTGTCGTTCGATCTTTGATGCATTATTTTTCATGTTCTACCGCCCTTGCGCGTGGAGATCTGAGGTCAACCCAGTCGAACCGAATCCGCTCTCGCCGCGATCGCTTCCAGGCAAGGAGGCAACTTCATGAAAGTTAGCGAATTCGACTCGTTGGATTATCAATTGAGCGATTCGATCGCCGCGCTTGAATTCAACGGGTGTGCGAAGATCGTGGTTGATCATGATCACTTGGATCTCGCCACGGTATCCCGCATCTATCGTCCCTGGCGTGTTGACGATTGAGACGCCCACGCTGGCAGCCAAGCCAGAACGCGGATGCACGAAAGCGGCAAAACCTGGAGGTAAGGCGAGAGCTATCCCGGTTGGCATGATCGTGCGCTCGCCTGGCAGCAAGGTTGCATCGACTCTGGTCACCAAATCCACCCCGGCATCACCTTGATGCGCATAAGTTGGCATCGGCACTTCATCGTCGAGCCTGAGAATCAGCACATCGAGTCCGTTCCGGCGAGATGATGGTTCGGCCATTAGGGATTCACTTCGAAATCTGGGTCGACGCTGGCGTGTAGCTGCGGGTTCGCCCTCACGAAATCAAGATGCTCTTGGGACCCAGCGTTCAAGAAATGTGCCATCGGAACAATCACAAAGAGAGATTGTGCACGCACGACGGGAAGACCATCGTCGATGCGACCTTCAGCTCGTGAATAAACCTTTCGATTTGAAACCCCCATTACTTCGGCTGCAATTGTCAGTGTGCTCCCGACGGGCACTGGACGGAGAAAATCCGTCTCGAGGCGCGCGGTAACGGCCGGGCGGCGAAGGAGCCACATCAGAGAGCTAAGAGTCTCGTCGAGGGCCACTGAGAGGATTCCGCCGTGGACAAGGCCGGGGGCGCCCTGGTGGTGCTCGGTGACCGTGAAAGTAGCGGTGACGTCCATGCCCACCCCAACTGTGGCAATCAGTCTCAGCCCAGTGGGGTGGTCCTGTCCGCAGCCAAAGCATTGGGCAAAGTGCGAAGGAATCAATTCACCTGGTTTAGGAGCGTTGGGATGTCGAACCGGAGGCAGGGCATCAGGCGGCGGAGTTGTGCTTGGAAGGCGTGCCACAGGAGAGGACACTACCTTTCTTCCATGGGGAAACCATCGCAGACTGTTCTGGTCACCGGCGCTACTAGCGGAATTGGCCTGGCAGTCGCCAAAGAACTCGCCGGGAATGGTTATGAGGTGATCGCGACCGCTCGAACTCGAGAGAGAGCCGCTCAACTGCAAAGAGAGCTGTCAGAGGCCAGACTGGCGGTGCAAGTCATCGCCTGCGATTTCGAAAAGCCAGACGAGATTTCACAGGCAATGGATGAGGTCTTCCAGATCTGGCCAACTGGCCCTTGGGCGGTGGTCAACAATGCCGGATTCGCGGCGCCAGGCGCGGTTGAGGACGTGAGCGGGCAAATAGCCCAGAAACAGATGGCCGTCAACGTACTAGCCCCGGCTCAAGTGATTCGAGCAGTGCTTCCCTCGATGCGAGAGCGCGGTGACGGACGCATAGTCAATATCTCGTCGATCTCAGGGCGAGTCGCCTCGCCATTCATTGGCTGGTATGGAGCAAGCAAGTTCGCCCTTGAGGCACTCAGCGATGCCTTACGCCTCGAGGTACGCGAGTTCGGCATAGACGTCGTCATGATTGAACCGAGTGGATTTGCCTCATCCATCTGGGCAAACTCTCTGCAGTATCTACCCACTAACGCAGAGGCGGGACCTTATAGGCGCGCATATTCAAAAGCCCGTAGAGTCATTAACTCAGACTTCCCAGCGCCCACTCCAGTTGCAGAAATCGTCCGTGTGGCTTTAGAGAGTGAGAACCCTAAGGCTAGGTATCCGATCGGCAAGGGGACCACCGCTATCCCGTTTCTTCGCGTGCTCCCCACGCGCTGGTTAGACGTCGTGCTGCAGATCAATCTTGGATTGCGTAAGCCACCCAGACTTTTGACGGTGTTCTTAAGACGAAAGAGGCGTGGCTGACGATGGGCAACGACAAAAGCCATTACCGAGAGAAGGTTTATGCCCCTTGGTGGATCTGGGTTCTGTCGCTAGGAATGTGCGGATCGCTAGCCATCGCTTTTGGCGCAGCGCTCGGCACAACGATTGGGATCGTCACTTTCTTGGTAGCCGCGCTGCCAACCTCTTGGGCCCTTATGTCCTCTGCTTACGTGATTTCGATCGATGACACGAATCTAAAAGTTGGCAGAGCGCACTTGCCCCTGAAGTTCTGTGGCAGAGCGCTCGCTTTGAATCCTGATGAGTCCAGAGAGCGTCGAGGTCCAAAAGCCGACCCGGCCTGTTATCTAGTTCTCCGTGGCTGGGTCAATACCGCAGCGACAATCGAGGTTTTAGATCCTTCGGATCCGACTCCATACTGGTTCGTCTCCAGCCGAAGCCCGCAGCGAATGATAACTGCACTGAACGCGACAAAATCGGGTTAGATGCATTCAGAGCAGACCGCGGTGGCGCCTTCGCCTCTGGCCAATTGGCTTCTGTGGTGGACAAGGAAACAACGTGAGCAGGTAAATTCGTCGGCCTGCTTGGGAACAACTCGAACTGTCAACTCTTCGCCGGAGAGATCTGCGCCAGGTAGTTCAAGCGTTTCAGCCAGTTCGGCCTCATCGATGTCCACCTGGCCAGATTGCGCGTCGGCACGTCGAGCCTTGAGCTCCTCAATACTCTCTTCATTGAGTTCCTCATCGGTCTTTCTCGGGGTGTCGTAATCGGTTGCCATCTGCCCAGTGCTCCTTCGCTTCACGAGACTTAACCACGGCAGAGGTGGAAATATGCCCACCTCAAGAAAGCCGTGAAAATGTCGCGTGCGCATACTGCCTCATATTGGGAGCCCGTGTCGCCTTTTAAGCCTGTGTGAAGCCTGTGTCGTTGCCCACCCTTACTCTTCTGACATGGCAATTTACGAAGTCGGCGGAAAGCAGCCCAATATTCACCCCTCGGCATTCGTCCATCCGGACGCCAGCGTGATCGGAGATGTCACCATCGGCGCCGAGAGCAGCGTCTGGCCGGGTGCCGTTCTGCGAGGGGATTTCGGCCCTATCCGGGTCGGGGCTCGCACCAGTGTCCAAGATGGCTCGGTAATCCATGTCCGAGCGGGAGATCCAACCACCATTGGAGATGGCGTCATCTTGGGCCATAACAGTCATTTGGAGGGGTGCACCATTGGCGACGGATCACTCGTTGGCTCGGGCGCCGTGGTGCTGCCTGGAACTCGTATCGGTAGATACGCCTTGGTGGGTGCAGGAGCACTCGTTCCGCCGAAGACGATCATCCCTGACTTTGCCAGAGCCTTAGGCGTCCCAGCCAGAATCGACTTAGATTGCCTGAAGGAAGGCTTCAGTGATTCAAACTCAAAGACCTACACCGATGCGATATTGCTCTACCGCTCGATGCGTCGACTTGATTGATGCTTACCCGCATCGGAAGAGAATTATGAGTTAGCCGCGATATCACCCCAACTATTTCTTGACGTGTCTAGTCCACTTGATCGACGCACAAACGGATCTAGAAACATTCAGAATTATTGGGGGTGATTTTCTCACTGAATGGATAGTGATCCATTCGACTCGGATCAAACCAACCACACGCTACAAGTATGAAACTGTAATTCGAATTCGCCTCTTACCCCGTATCGGCTTTTTAAAGTTACAAGATTTAAGACCGACGCATATTGAAAAGCTTTATCAAGAATTACTCACTGAACCTGGCGTAAACGGCCGTGTGCTCTCACCAGAGAGCGTTGCTTACGCGGGGACTATTCTTAAGACTGCGCTGAAATATGCTGTTGACGTTGAAGGTTCTCTTACTCATAACCCAGCGGCAAGAGTAAAGCGACCGAAGGCAGGGGATAGTAGTGTCAATCCTTGGACTCTTGGTGAGTTGAATACATTTCTAGAAGAGGCGAAATCTCATCGACTCTATTTCTTCTTTCGCCTTAGTGCCTTTACGGGCGCAAGGCGCGGAGAGTTATGTGCTCTTCGTTGGTCTGATTTTGATGGCAAGGCGATTACTATCAGCAAGAGCCGCACGCAACTTCAAGGTGAGTCTTTAGAACAAGACTCGACAAAGGGTGGCCGAAATGGCTAACGTCGAGTGGCCCTCGATCTTGTCACCATCGAACAATTCAACGCTCACCGCAAACGCCAGATGGTGAAGCGCATCAAGTTAGGAGAGTTCTGGCAAGAGAGCGGGTATGTATTCGTTCAAGAGAACGGATTGCCGCTTTACCCAGGGACTCCTTCGGATCTATTCAAGAAGATATTGAGGAGGGCCGGGCTTCGGCCAACCCGACTTCACGATCAGCGCCATTTGCACGCGACCGAACTTCTACGCTTAGGGGAGCCATTGCACGTCGTTGCAGACCGTCTAGGGCACCGTGACGCAATGGTGACCGCAACGATCTTTGCCCATGTCTCAAGCGAACAGGCAGAGACTGCTTCCACATGATTTGCCGATGCGGCGTTGAGATCCTTGTGATGGGAACTTAATCGATAATTAGAATAAATCAGGACAAAAGGGATGTAAATCAATTTTCACTTTTTAGGAGCGGCACATGTCCAGTATCGAGTTCGAGACCTGGGCCAAAGGCAAATGAAGTCACTTCATATTGTTCTTTTTGAGCAATAATAGATATTTGGGTTAGCCAACATCACTCAAATGGCTGTAGAGTGACATTCATGGACCTTGAGCAATTTGCTGGAAGCCCGAACGGCACTTTAATCCCAATTTCGGGGACCGATCCAAGGGTTGGGGAGTGGAGACATTTTGCCTTCTTACCAGAGGACTTGCCAGTGGAACCTCTACAACTCAAGCCTGAGACTCAACTTCAAGTGACCAATGCACGCGTGGCCTTGGCAGCTTTGGACCGCGCTTCACCCCAGTTACCCAATCCACAGTTATTAAGAGGCCCAACACTAAGAAGAGAGGCTCAAAGTACGTCTGCACTAGAAGGGACTTACGCGGCTCTCGAGGAAGTATTCGCAACCGATGAGAAAATAGAGCCTTCTGATCAAAACCTTAAAGAGGTGATGAATTACGTGAGGGCAGCCAATGGAGGATACCGCGTAATTACAGAGGGCCGCACACTCTCTTTAGATTTGCTTGAAAATTTGCAAGCTCAACTTGTTCGTGGCACTAGGGCAGACAATCTTCACGGAGGGAAGATCAGAGATATTCAAGTAATCATCGGCACCCACCCCGGTGCTAAAGTTCAAGACGCCCGATTTATTCCACCACCTCCTGGGTTGCCTCTTACTATTCAAGTCAGATCATTACTGGCTTGGATGCAAGATGAAGGTCGAAAGAACATTGATCCTGTTGTGGCGGCAGCGATGGCGCATTACCAGTTTGAAACGTTGCATCCTTTTAACGATGGAAATGGTCGCATTGGTCGCCTCCTTATTGTCCTCCAACTTATGCTTCAAAAAGTGATTCGTGAACCAATGATCTCGGTTTCTCCATGGTTCGAGGCTCGTCGGGCTAACTATTACGATCTACTTCTAGGAGTGAGCACGCATGGCGATTGGGACAATTGGATCAATTTTTTTGCGCGTGGGATAGAAGTGTCTGCCAAAGAAGCCGATAGTCGGCTTACCGACCTCATTGCAACGCGAGTCGCCTTGCGCCAGAAGTTGGCAGACGCGAAGTTACGCTCCGTCACCGCCATGGAATTAGTTGACTTTGCCCTAGGCGAGCTGGTTTTTTCAGCCTCAGAGGTTCAAGAACACTTAGGCGTTACCTATGGACGGGCCAACAAACTAGTAAGTCAATTGACTTCGCTGGGGATTCTCCGACAACTGGAGCGTAAGAGTCGTCCGAGATATTTTACGGCCCCAGACGTTTTCGCCATCTATAGTCGTTAAGAATTACTTAGTCCCTACACCCTCGCCTAAATCGGGCTCCAATTCAGAACTGTTAGACGATTGTTAAACTGAGGTCACCGCCCAAAAAGATCTAGAATCTATGATCAATACTTTGGGCTCTGACCAGCCATATTAGTGGGGCGAGTCGGGCTCGAACCGACGACGACGGCATTATGAGTTCAGAGCCAGACTCCGAGGCTGAATGCCCCTAGCGATCTGTTTAGCAAAGAGCGCCTCTCGCTTACTGACGAATGCATCAGCACTCGACCTAGTCTGCTCGATAAGTACCGCCAACTCATCACGGGCCGCCTGGCCATCACCACTAAGTGTCTCAAGATCCCAAATTTGCCAAGCTCGCAGTACCGGTGCAAGCACCTCATCCAAATGGAGCTGGAGGTCATAAACACCGGCCAACGCAATATTGATCGACTTCCGTCCGAATCCCGGCATTCCGTGTCCTGGCATTTGGAAATCTTTGACGACGTCAACAATTGCGCGCATGGTGGCATTCGGTTCTAGTTCGATCGCCTTGCCCAACAGATTCCGATAGAAGAGCATGTGCAAGTTCTCATCGAGTGCAACGCGGGCGAGCAACTCCTCACAGATCGGATCATCTGAAATCTTGCCCGTATTTCGATGCGAAATACGCGTAGCCAGTTCTTGGAAAGAGACATACGCGACGGTATGGAGCATGTCTTTGTCGTAATCAGTTTGAAAGCCCAATTGCATATGAGCCATCCGCAAGTCTTCAAGCTCGCGAGGATCCGTTCCGCGGGTCGCCATTAGATAGTCTCTGATGGCGATTGCGTGCCTTGCTTCCTCTGCCGTCCAACGCTCAACCCAGGTCCCCCAGGCGCCATCGCGACCCATGGTGATGGAAATCTCGGTGTGATAACTCGGAAGATTGTCTTCGGTCAACAAATTCAGCACTAAGGCATCCTGAGCCACACTTGAAAGTTTTGAATCTTTGGCTTCGTACGCATCACCGTTGAGTGGGCCGGCAAAATTTCGACCCTGGCTCCAAGGGACATATTCGTGTGGATACCAGTCCCTGGCGATCGCAAAGTGGCGATCCAACTCGACGGAGACAGCAGGCTCCAAATCCCGGATCAATCGGGACTGCAGACTCGTTGATTTGCTCATAGCTGGCCTCCGGTCAACCTGGCTAACTTACGTTACCGTAACCTACGGCACCGTAAGTTAATTCGCGACACTTACCAAAATCGAAGTTGAAAGTTCAATGACTCTGTATAGCCTTAGTGGGGAAAGTAAGCACCCGATTTACTCGTCCTAGGAGCACTAAAATGAACGTACTTCTGCTTATTGGTCGAATCCTCTTCGCTTTCATCTTCCTGATGTCAGGCTTTTCCCACTTCGCCAAATTGGAGGCAATGGTCGGTTATGCCACCTATAAGAAGGTCCCGGCTGCGAAGTTAGCAGTCATGGTCTCCGGAGCTATTATCCTCGTCGGCGCCCTATCCGTGATCCTCGGTATTTATGCCGATCTTGGGGCACTCCTGATCGCCATATTTGCCATTCCAACTGCCCTGATAATGCACAACTTCTGGACGCTGGAAGATGCCACGGCCAAGCAGGCCGATATGAGTGCTTTCATGAAGGACCTCGGGCTCGGCGGAGCGGCTCTTATTCTCTTCGTGCTCATTGCCAAAGGTGCAGATTTTGGCTGGGTAATAGGCCACTCAGCGTTCCATCTGAAGTAGGAATTCACGTCGGCTAGAGGTGCTAGCTCCTGGCTTCTTGAGTTGCACCTCTAGCCGAATCCAAAAGCGATGACCAAGAGGTCCCGACATTGCGACAGGTCGCTGCCGATGGTGCGTCTTTGATCTGCAATAGCCAGAGCGAGAAGTCGGCAAAAGAGACTTTCCGCGACTCGCCTAGATATGCCCTAACGAGGGTGACGATCTGATCGCGCTGCCACTTCTTGACGTAGTCCCGCTTCGCTTCCCCAGACCTGACACCGGCTGCCTCACAGGCCGCGCTCCAACTACCAAAGCGCTGGATTAGACGAATGGCGCTAGGCCCTTCAAAAGTGGCGCGGATCTTGTCGTATTTGCCAACGCTTAGCGGCTCACCCGCAATTCGGGCGGCTGTTCGAAGTGCCCTTCCTATCTCGTGGTCGGTATAGCGTTCATTGGCCATTTCCGCCTCCCCCACTCGAGACTCATTATGCTAGGCCACACAACACAAAAAATTGTGCACCCGTAGCTGTCACCCTTTGGAGTAGAAAAATGCTCAAGTCAAACGTCACTATCGAAAAACTCGAGGAACTCCAGTCTGAGTCTGGGTGCGCCTGCGGCGGATCTTGTGCCTGTGGCGGCGATGGTGAGACCAAAGTTGAGATGATTGAGAACGTGGCAAGCGAAGAATCCTGCGGCTGCGGAAACGGTGGCTGCTAACGGAACGAATACCAGAGCATCGCACCGATACATAATGTAACAACGGCTATCACAACCCGATAAACGTTTAAGATTGCGCGCGAGGAGACGTACTCGCCCATGAGTCGGCGGTCGCGCGCGATGCCAAACATATAAAAGAGCAATGGAAGCAGAAGTACCGCATTCAATACCTGCGTAAGAACCAGAATGGTTATCAGCGGTGCCCCGGGTAGCAGAACCAAACCAGCGCTAAGAATTATGACGGCCGCGAAAGTCCCATAAAACAATGGCGCTTCGCGGAACTTGTCGTCGAGTCCTGCGGGTTGGCCGGTGAGATCACTTGCTGCGTATGCCGTGGACAGTGGAAGGATTGAAGCGGCGAGCAGCGCCGCCCCAATTAGACCGATTCCAAACAACTCCTTAGCCAGAGTCCCCGCGAGCGGCTTTAACGCTGCAGCAGCATCAACGGCATCAACGATAGAAATATGCTGTTTATTAAGGGTTGCCGCAGTTGTTATGACGACGAAAAAGCCAATTACGCCGGTCAGGATCGAACCAGTCCATACATCGACCCGAAGCAGTCGAAGGTCATCGCGAGTGAGCCGCTTGTCGACCGCGTATGACTGAATGAAGGTAAGTCCCCAAGGTGCGAGAGTCGTGCCCAAAGTTGCGGTCGCAATCAGAATTGAATCGTGAGTAAGCGGCATCGAAGGCACCACTAAACCTGCTGCGGCTTTGCCCCAGTCAGGATGCGACAAGAATCCAGCAATGATGTAGGCGAGAAAAACAGCCGATAGTAGGAAGAAAACCCGTTCGACACCACCAAAACTTCCACGCATAACCAAACCGCTCACCAACAGACCTGCAAGCGGTACCGATATGAATTTCGAAACTCCGAAAAGTTGTGCCCCTGCCGCGATGCCGGCAAATTCTGCAGTCATCGTCCCCACATTGGCGATGATCAATGTGCTTGCGCTGAGCACGCCGGAGCGGGCACCGTATTTCTGCCTGATCAGTCCAATCAATCCTTGACGAGTTACGACACCAATCCGAGCCCCTAAGTCTTGGAAGAGAATCAATGCGATTGTCGAGATGAGCAGCACCCAGAGCATTCGGTATCCATAGTGCGCACCAAGAATGGAGTAGGTAGTAATGCCGGCAGGATCATCGTCAGAAAGCCCTGCGATGATTCCGGGTCCCATAACCGCAAAAAAAGCCGCGAAGCGAATCGACTTACGCGGCGTACCACTTTTGATCGGTGCCTTCACGACGCACCACTGCCTATCTGCCACGGCCAACGTCGGTCAACGCCCTCGACGAGGGCATCAACGAGATCGTCGGCGAGGATGTGTCCAACAGGCTTGTTCTCATCATCAACGACGACAATCGATGAACCACGGTTATTGGTGAATTCTTCTATCACCTCTTCAAATGGTGTGTCGATAAGTACCGCAGTCGGCCAAGGTGGACCGATGATTTCACTCATCGGGGCGTCATTTTTTGCGGCTACCAGTTCCAAGATCTGAACGTGATCCAGCAGGTGCCCCGAGTCGTCGATAACTACGACGCCATCAGTTGCACCAAAAGCTTTTCGCTCAACTAATAGCGTTAGGGCTTGGGCTACGGTCTGACTCTCGTGCACGAGCACCATTTGGGTCGTCATGATTCCACCAGCGCGATTGTCAGCGAAGCCGATCAATTCACGTAAAGGTTTAGCATCTTCATCCGACATCTCAGCAAGAACGCTCTCGCGATGTTCCTCGCCAAGATCCCTCAATACTTCAGCGCCTTCGTCGGGTTCCATATGCGCCAATAACTGGGCAGCCTTCGCCGTGGTGAGGCCGCGTATGAGACCCAATAATTCCTGTGTCTCCATTTCTTCAAGAGCGTCTGCAGCGACTTCTGGCGCCAGCAAGTCGATGAGAACTTCTTGTTCACGTCCATGTAAATCCTCAATGAGATCTGCAAGATCAGCAGGTCTCATCTGTCCTAAGACGGAACGTGATTCAGCAGTGCGCACTGGACCTTCGCCATCAGCTAGCGAGGCAACAGAGGCCCAATCTAGAACGCGATCAGGAGTGGGGCGTCGGCGAATGGCACCAGGAAAAATCCGTCGCAAAAATGAAACAAATGACACGTCCACTCCAACAACTCTGAACGCGCGATCCAATTGCGCCAAGTAAAGATCCGAAGATCGCACTACTCGCATTCCATCCACATCCACGATCTGGTGATCGATCACATCAGCGTCAAGAAGTGACTCGCCGTCGCGACGAGTGAATTCTTCAAGATTGATCTTGGTCGACGAGAGACGAATTTCGTCCTGGGTCAGAGTGGCAATTTGCGAACCGTCAATATATGAACTGCGCGGTCCGACCTTGACGATCAATCCGGATACCGGCGGATAAGTGGCATCGCCGTGGCGGACGAGGATATCAACCAGTTTTCCGATATCAAGGCCGCCTTGATCGCGAACGGGGCGCCCGATAAGTCCAGCGACTGAGACCAGCGACTCTCTGACCTGTTTACGAGCGAGCGCGTACTCTCGGCGCCGGTCTAGGCGTCGGGCAACCGGACTGATCGCGGGGATTCTGGTCGCCTCCATGGGGCTACTCTACGGCCTCGTGTTAACAGGGCACTGGTTCTGAGTGACTCTCGATTCTTACTTAGCTCTCCTGCATTAACGATCGCAGATTTCCATCACTCGCGAAATTTGTTTAACAGGACATACCCGTAGCAACGAAATGATTCTCTGGCCTCTGCATCAAATGAGCGAAGCCACCGCTCAGGGTGAGCGAAGCCACCGCTCGGCATGAGCGAAGCCACCGCTCGACGGGAGTGTGCCGCTGGGAGAGTCCGCGCCGACCAGCCAGCCGAGGGCCGCCAGCGCCACTGAAACTGCGAGTACCGCTGCGGCACTAGCCAGGTGAAGGTCTTGCAAATCTGGCGGGGCCTTAAGAAGCGCGCTGACGATACCAAGGGTTGCGGTGGCCGCCACGAGCACGGCAAGCGTCGCCGCGAGGGCACGTGCTCCACGATGTGAAGACCAACGCTGCCAGGCGTGCACCGCGAATATAAGGAGTGCAATCCCCGCCAGTAGGGCGATGCCCCGGTGAACTAGGTGCAATGCGACCTCAGTATTGGGTTGTCCAGTTGGACAGAACGGGAAACTCGCACACGCTTTCTCAGCTTCAGCGTTGACCACTAAGGAGCCTGAAAGGTATAGCAAGCCGGCAGCACCAATAGCTACCCAACCAACCGAGCCAAGTCTGGGTCCGGGAGTTTCGCGCCTAGGCACCACCGTGCAGACTGCAGTGATCGTTGCGCCACCGAGCAGCGCCAGCCCAGCGATTAGGTGGGCGGCGACCGTTGGCGCTCCATTCCCGGCGATCACAGTTAGGGCGCCGAGTGCAATCTGAATCACGACGACTCCGACCGTAAAGATTGCCGGGCGGATTGTTGCAGGTCGTGTGCGGACTCGAATGGAGAGAAGAGCGGTCCCAACCACCAAGACCGTTGCTAATGCGGCTATGTAACGGTGTGTCTGTTCCATAAACGCATGAAATTCGTGGATTGGTCCGATATTGCCGTCACAGAGCGGCCAGTCGGGACACCCCATCCCCGAATCCGTGACTCGTACGTGACTGCCAAAGATGATCAGACCGTAGACGACAACCGCACTACTAATTGCGAGTACAGGCAGCCACCTGCTCGCCGAACTTGAAAAACGGGTGGGCCGACTTCCCTCTTGATTCTCCACGGACTGCACGCTACACCGGGCTGGCTCGGCCCCTCTTTATATCGTCAATCAATTACAACACCCAGACAGAATTCATGAGCCTTGTTCCGCGCCAACCACCTTGCCGATGAACACCTCAAGGGCGCTCAACCAATTCCGCAGAAACTTGGCAGTGGCTTCATCCGTGACCTGACCATCATCGGTAATCAGACCATCGTGATACTGAATGTAGGCCTCAGGATGGGCCAGCTCAGGAGAATTGACAAAGGAGAGGATGCTTCGCAGATGTTGCTGTCCTACGGCGGTACCAATACGGCCGGGGGAAGCACCGATAACCCCGGAGGGCTTCTTGGCAAAAGAATTACTCCCCCAGGGTCTGGAACCCCAGTCGATGGCATTTTTCAAGACGCCCGGAATGGAGCGGTTGTACTCCGGAGTCACGAACAACAACGCATCCACCTCAGCAATCGCTTCCTTGAAAGCCTTGGCCTCAGGCGGAAAATTCGCGTCGAGATCATGGTTGTAAAACGGGAGATCCACAATTGGGATCTCAACCAACCTCAGTCCTTCGGGGGACATGCGGATCAGAGCCTCTGAGAGTTTGCGGTTGATTGATTCTTTCGAGATGCTGCCGACGAAAACGCCAACTTTGTAGGTCACACGACTCACCTTCCAAAAGGCGAACTCGCAATTCGAGTCGCCATATCTCAATTTGTAGGCTACCAATCGATTTGTAGGCTACCAACGGAAAAGTAATGGATTACTGTGCGGGCGGGACTTTGGCCGACTCGATGGTTTTCGCAGCCTGGTTCTCGCGCGCCAAGAATGCTCCAAGTTCCCCAATGGTGCTCATCAGCGGTGCCGGGAAGACAACGGTGGTGTTCTTATCTACCCCAAGTTCTACCAAGGTCTGCAGATTGCGCAGTTGAAGGGCGAGCGGGTGGGCCATCATGGTGTCCGACGCCTCGCCCAGTGCAGCAGCGGCGATTGCTTCTCCTTCGGCCGCAATAATTTTGGCCCGCTTCTCCCGTTCGGCTTCGGCCTGCCGAGCCATTGCCCGTTTCATACCCTCTGGCAACTGGATATCCTTCAACTCCACCAGAGTCACCTCCACCCCCCACTCCACGGTGAGCACGTCGAGGATCTCCCGGATATCGATATTGATACGGTCCGTCTCGGAGAGAGTCTGATCCAGAGAATGCCGACCAACAACCTTCCGCAGCGTGGTCTGGGCGATCTGGTTTATTGCCGCACCGACATTCTCGATGGCAACCACAGACTTAACCGCGTCGACCACCCGGTAGTAGGCCACTGCGGATACATCAACGCTCACATTGTCCTGGGTGATGATGCCTTGGGACTGGATCGGCATGGTCACGATCCGAAGGCTTACTAGGTGCAACCGATCCACGATCGGAATAATGAATCGAAGGCCGGGCATCCTGACGCCGATCACCCGACCTAGGCGGAAAAGGACACCCTGCTCATACTGCTTGACTATCCGGACCGACAACCCAGCGATTATCAAAAGTAGTAGCACGATAACCAGAATGATCACCGTCAATGTGATGGCAAGGCTCATATGAACCGTCCCTTCTCTGCTCCATCTTGGCGAACCCCAACGCGTGCATCTAATGTCGACGATACTCGTATAGCAGCGGCGTGTGGAGGAGATTCGCAGACGCCTACACTCACGACAGCTCCTGAAGGTGCCGTTGGTTAATACCTCCGGAAGGAGTACAACGGATTTACCACGCAGACAGGAGGGGCGCAGTGACCGAGCAGATCTTTACAATCGGCCACTCCACGCACCCGATCGATGAATTCGTGCGGATACTTGCTGCTCACCGTGTTGAGCGGGTCGTTGATGTTCGCACGATCGCAAAGTCTCGGCATAATCCGCAGTTTGGTGAAGATGAACTTAGCCAGAGCCTGCCGGCAAACGGAATCGACTATGGCCGTCTCGAATCGCTCGGAGGTCTGCGGCGCACAGTGAAGGACTCTCCAAATGGCGCGTGGAAGAATGCGTCGTTTCGCGGATATGCGGACTACATGCAGACGCCTGAGTTCGCGGCCGGACTCGTCCAACTCATCGAGATCGCGAAGCGCGCAACAGTAGCCATCATGTGCGCCGAGGCTGTGCCCTGGCGGTGTCACCGATCATTGATTGGGGACGCACTGCTGGTACGCGGAGTTGGCGTCGAAGACATCATGAGTGAAACATCGGTTAGGAAACACACGCTGACCCGCTTTGCCCGGGTGGTGGGAACCGCGATCACCTATCCGGAAGACCCGATCTAGCACCCATCTGAGTGTGTAATCAGCGCGGGCGGGTCCACCAGAACTCGAGTTGGATGTTGTCGGGATCCCGGAACACCAGCGCCGCACCCGTAGGTGTATCCGCGACTGGAGAGTGTTCAACTGCCAGGCTCGTCAGATGAGTCTGCCACGAGTCGAGTTCGTGGCGGTCGGTCACTCCGAACCCGAGGTGATCAAGTCCGAGGTTTCTCTCATTGAAACTATCCGTAGTGGTGACGCTGTGCTGGTTCAACCCAATGATCAGCCCAATCGCCTCGTGGAGTAAGACGATCATTATGCGATCGTCGAAATCGGCGCGTCGGAGTCGGCGCAGACCCATGACCTCGCAGTACCACTTGGCACTTCTCTCCACATCGGATACCGATAGATCGATGTGCGACACGGTGTTGAAGTTCGGCATTACACTCCCTTGTTCCATTCATAGTAATCACGGTAATCACGGTAATCACGCTTGTTCCATTCATAGTAATCACGCACCAGGGGCTTTTCACGTTACATTCGTATCGGACGTAGACAGGTGTCCAACCCTTGGGGGTAATAGGAGTGATCAAACTCTTCCGTCTCTATGACCACGAACCTCGGCCGCATGGGAAGGCTTTTCTCGTTGAGAGACTCTGGCCGCGCGGCATACGTCGCGCCGACGTTACCATCGAAGGTTGGCTCAAAGACGTCGCACCAAGCACCGAGCTTCGCAAGTGGTTCAGCCATGACCCCAACAAATGGCAGGAGTTTTGCCACCGTTACTTTGCCGAGCTCGACGCGCACACTGAGGTCTGGCAGCCGCTGGTCGACGCGGCAGCCACTGGAGACGTGATCCTGCTCTACAGCTCCCATGACCGCGAACATAACAACGCCGTAGCCCTGCGCGATTACTTGCATACCCGCACTAACAAGAAGCGAAGGAGTTAAACATGCAGAAACTCTCGCTCGAGGCACTCTCCCGCCAACACCTCGGACGCGCCAGGCAGTCCAGCGCCGGACGGAGCGCCGAGACTGTCTACGGCGGGCACGAACACATTCTCCGCCAAACCCTGATCGCCCTTACCGCTGGAAGTACTCTCTCCGAACACGAGAACCTAGGCGAGGCAACGGCGCAAATCTTGTTTGGACGGGTGCGGCTTGGGGCTGGTGAAGATTCCTGGGAAGGACGCACGGGCGACCTCATCATTATCCCACCTGCCCGCCATGACCTACACGCGATCGAAGATTCTGTATTGCTATTGACAGTCTCTCGAAAGCAGTAGGAATAATTCCTCGCTTGTAATTCAACTAACACACACCAATCGAAGTCTGGGTAGCCCCAAACGCTCATTTTCCTATCGGACATCTTCGATACTTGGCTTGAATCTGGAAAAGTGCTCGCAGGTTGCGTATAAGGTCTCAGCTGGCTGGAATGTGACCCACGAAACATTTATCCCTTGGAATGTGACCCACGAAACATTTATCCCTTGGAATGTGACCAAGGGAATAGTCAAAAGGGTGTGAATTGACAAACCAAACTGACTTTTTATGAGTTCGCGGTGCGAAGATTCTCCCGTAGTAATAAGCGGTTACTCGTGTGGATAGGTGGACTTGATATGAGATCAATTTCGAAATCAAAATTTGCGAGAACGTTGGTCGTTGCTGCCGCATTTAGCGTTTTAGCGGCGAGTGGCACGGCTGCAAATGCCGCTTCAAAAACCATCACTTGCTATAAAGGAACCGCTGTAAAGAAAGTTAGCGGAGCCAACCCTAAGTGTGCGGCGGGATGGACAACTAAGAAGCCAACAACGAAACCGGTCACTAAGGGAGTCCTTGCCTTTTCTGGAACCTATAAAGGAAAGATCGCAATTCTCTGGAGTGACACTGATGTCCAAGCTACATCCGTAACGGGTAGTGGCACTGGAAACACTTTTGGTCTTGGCCAATTAACTGGAAGTGGCTCAGCTAAACCATCAAGTCAATGCTCAGCAATTAAAGGTTCAGGAGTCCTCAGTGGCAGTGGAAGTACGCTGAAGGTGAGCTTTGATCCATCGGCTAAGGGATGTGGTGCTGATTCTGCTGCTCCTACCGATGTCAATATTTCTGGTAATGCTCTGGTTACAGGTGGAACTGGCAAGTTTGCCGGCGCCACAGGAACGCTCAAAGTCAAAGGATTCTTCCCAATCACATCAACAACGGCAGGTTCTAGTGAGAGCAATGCATTCACTTTCACACTGTCTGGAAATATCAACACTAAATAGCTCTCAGGCATACACGTGCAACTAGAGATAAGAAGGAGTAGGTATATGAAGCGATTTATCTCGAGCATTGTCATTAGTGCTCTTGCCGTAGTTGGTGGCGCAGTTGTTGGAGGAACACCTGCATATGCAGCGACTACCCCAACACTTGTGCTTTCGGGTGGAAGTGCTGTTCTTGGACTTGATCCAGCAATCATCACAGCAACAGCGAGTACCGCAGGCACTGTCAAGTTCTCAGCGGTCGGCGCAGTCATTAAGGGCTGTGAAGCAGTTGCTACCGCTACAGCGGCACCATTTGTTGCAAAGTGTTCGTGGGTTCCGGCAGCAAGCGGGCCTACGGTTCTTACTGCGACGCTTACACCAACTGATGCTGCCAACTTCACCTCAGTCGATGCCACTCCATTCACCGTCAAAGTAGGCGTTCCAGTTCAAGGAGTAATTTCACCGGTTTACATGTATGTGGACACTGTCTTAGCAAGCGGATCATCTGGTCCACTCGCAGCAAGGTTCGGTGTCAGTTGCGCTGTCACCAGCCAGTACATAGTCGGTCAGACAATCGTTTTCCGTGTTTATGCAAATAACTCTGAGCGAGCTGGCGCTGCTATGGATCCGACCAATACTGAGAAGGCTTATATCGAAGTCGCAGGCGTGGCGGATCCAATTCCACTTACATATGGAAACCACAGCGGTGTTGCATTCTGGACCGGAGTGCTCAAAACCGGTACTGCTGCAGGCCTGTACAACACTCTTGGCATCATTAACTTTAAGGTGACGATGGTTGCCACTGGCCTGAACACCACGAAAGTTCTAGCTGCCAAAATGGTGAAGAAGGTTGTAAATGGCAAAGTTGTGAAAAAGAACGGAAAGATTGTTTATACGCCCGTTGCCTACTACAAAACGGTGACCGTAAGTCCTGCCCTTCCAGGCGCGGTTGGTACTTGGCAATCAAACTTCACTCCAAATTCACAATTAACCCTTTACGCAGTTCCAACTTCTTGATCTGATTCGATCCAATTCAAAAGTCTTGAAGTCCGAGTTAAGGGTCTAAATAGATTGTTGGCTCGGACTTCAAGACTTAATAAGTACTTATTGTCATAACGGAGAATGAAGGGCAAGTCATGAAAGCAAGACTCTTAACACGGCGCCAGGGAACTCTTGTTCTCCGAGTGGCAATAGCATCAATCCTTACAGTGGCAATAGTTGCTCCTGCTACGGGTGCTGATACGAATCCAACAACGCCCATTACCCTTAGCGCACCTAAGGGACTTCAGGGAGTGCCTGCACTCCCATTCACCGGGGTGAAATCAGCATCGTTCACTACCCCCGAGAAGATGGTCACTTTGGATGTAACCCCCAACCAGGGTCCAGAGGGTACCCCGATAAAAATTTCCGGCAAGGGCCTCCCAGTAAATGCAACCTTGCCATTGACCTGGTCAACGGCAGATGGCGCTTGGATTGTTGATGTTCAGCCAAATACCGTCAACTACATGGGCACGAAATACACTAAGTACAGCGTTGACATGGTGACGGTGACAACGGATGCCACTGGTGCCTTTACGTATACGACAAAGATTCCTCGTGACTTTGGAGGCGTGCACGATATTTATGCCATTAAGGATGGCACAGCTATCGCGCATGGCGGATTCCAAATGAACCCGACTCTTTCGATCTCACCATCAAAAGGCCCCATTGGAACTCCAATAACTGTTACCTATACAGGTATGGGTCCAAATCTCTACACAGGCGGCGTCTCTGTTCTGTGGGATAACAGTTTCGCTGGTGAAGCCCAGGCCCTCTGGACTCGGGGAACTGCCGTATTCAAGATCCGCGCAGCTGGGCCGGTTGGAACACATTATGTGGCATTAACGGCTGGTATCGGCGTTCAGTACATGAATATCAAGCAATCCCCAGTTCCATGGGCAAAAGGATCTTCTGCTGCATTCAAGGTAACAAAGGATGCTGGTGCTCCAGCGGCTTCAATTGAATTTCCTCCAACGGTGGAGCCATCTATCTCACAGCGCACCTTGCTTTCACAAATCGGGCTAGATCCGAACACCAAGGCTGTCGCGACCTTGTCTCAGACAAGTGGTGTGGTGGGCGACAAAGTGAAGCTCAACGTCACTGGATTGACGACTGCGGGTACATACCAAATCGTTTGGTCAACCGTTGTTGGTAACCGCGTGAATTGCACGGGGACTTGCTGGGTCTACAACGGAGTTCCAATGGCCTCCGCCACGCCTGCCAATGGAACAATTGATCAGGAAGTCACAATTCCAGATAACCTTGGCGGTTGGCATGTTGTTCAAGTCAAGCAAGGCGATGCGGTTGAAGCCCAAGTCTCGTTCTACGTAAAAGAGAGCATCTTCCTCTACAAGGACAAGAACGGCAAAGTTCTCAGTGCCGGTATTGCCAAGGCCGATACTTCCAATGCTCCTGAATTGCGTGATGGCTCAGGTGTTCCAAAATCGAAATTTAAAGTTGGCGAAGAATTCACTATTGCTATGAAGGGTGTCGGTTGGACTCAACTAGATAATACTATGGCTGTTACATATGACAATAGCTATATCGGTTATGGTTGCGGATTCAACTCCAATGGATACATGGTCGTGCACTTGATTGCGACTGGTGCTCCAGGAACGCACATCATCGACCTACATCCTGTGCTGTACACAAACCAGCCATCGTTTGCTAATACGCCATATGGAATGATCCCAGTACTTACGAACCAAACGGACATTCCAGGATTAGCACTTGGCTACCAACCACCTGCAGTTCACTTCGCGATTACTATCGTTAAGTAATTGTTAGGAGTATGCAAAGTAATTAGGTAGTTCGTAAGTTACGAGACTAAAGCCTCGCCTCTCGCTCTTCGAGAGGCGAGGCTTTAGTCCTTATCAATTTTGCAACTGAATTAGGTAGCCACCAGTTCCATCGACCAAGTAAAACCATTGCGCTTGGCAGTAGTAGGCCACGAATTATTATTGCGTCAATCAGTACGCCGAATGCGAGTCCAACTCCAAGTTGCTGCAGTCCCGCAAAATGACCAATAATCATTCCACCGAGTGCACCCACCAAGATGATTGCTGCTGCAGTTACGACGTCTCCGGTATGGGCGAGACCTTCAATAATTGCCTCAGTGTTGGTTGCTCCCCGATTCCACGCTTCTCGCATTCTCGAAATAATGAAGACTTCGTAATCCATTGATAATCCGAAGAGCACGGCAAATAGGAAGATGAGGACCCAGGCTTCAATCTGATCGAGTCGATAGGTGCCAAGAATCGACGACCCTACTCCGAATCGAAATACCAGCACCATCGATCCATAAGCCACCGCTATTGAAACCAAGTCCAGCAAAATTGCCTTCAACGGTAGAACCAGAGAACGAAATGCTCGTAGCAAGACGATGTAAGCGATGGTGAGTGCTAGTAAAACGATCCATGGAAATGATTTAACAATCCTTTCAAGAAGATCTACTCCTTGAGCCGACCCGCCACCAAGATAGATCTCTGTATTCCCAGGGAAACCGGCATTTGGAATGTACTTACCGCGGATTTCATGTACTAGTTTTTGCGAGGCTTCAGCTCCAAAGTCGTGATGGCCAATAACAAACATCCGTAGATATCGACCGGTGTCATCGACGTAAGGTGTCCTTTCACCGGTGGCAACGACGAAGACTTCAGGATTCTTGAGAATCGCCTCTGCGAGCTTTATCCGTGCTTCCTTTACGGATGGAGTAGTTGCCTGATTGGCTGTGCCGAGATCCACAACGATTTCATTTGGTGTGATAACGCCGGCACCCGCGCGTTGGGTAACCATCGAGAGGGCCCGTGCTGATTCAAGTTTCGAGGGGAGCGTCGTTGACGAACTTGGAGTTATTTGAAGCCAGAGAATAGGGGAAGCTGCAATCGCTAACGCTGTTAATGAACAAAGAAGTACCGCAATCGGTCGGCGGATAACAAGGTGGGCGATTTTTGCAAACACCCCAGTCATCAAATCTCTTCTTGTCATTAAGCCAGGGAACCATTTTGGGGTGACTCCACGTTGGCCGAGGAATGATAGTAAAGCTGGCTGAAGGGTTAGTGCGGCAATAACTGAGACGACTGGGACAACAAGTCCTGCCGCGCCGAGAGAGCGTACGAATGGAACTGGGACGAGGAGCAAGGTTGCAAGACCTATGGAAACGCTGAATCCCGAAAGTATTACGGTACGACCGGCTGTCTCCATAGTCTTCACAATTGCATCATCTACTCGGATATCGTCATGGTCCATAATTTCTCGACGGAAGCGATGAACAATGAGCAGGGAATAATCAATTGCAAGGCCAAGTCCGATGAGCTCGATTATGTTTGGAATGTAAAGAACCATCAAGATCCTTTGAGCCGATAGATAAACCACTCCTAAAGCAAGTGAAATAGTTGCGGTAGCAAAGAGGAGAGGAACTACTACTACCCAACATGTTCCAAGCATCAGGATCAAAAGCAGAAGTGCAAGTAGGACTGCAAGCATCTGGCCTCGTTGCAAATCTGAAGCGAGTACTGGAGTGACATCACGATAAATTGCTGGCGGTCCGGTTACCAAGGCTCCTTTTAATCCTTCGCTGATAAGCGCTTGTCTGAACTTTCCCGTATACGCGGCAGCATCAGTCAATTTGAAAGAAGTTCCGATATTGGCAAAGAGCACACCCCCAAGCGCTCTCTGTTGGGTTACTCTGGCCGTTGGCAGTACAGAGGTCGCAGCTGCAATCTTCGCTTCAAATGCTTCAATCTCCTTATCCGAAGCGTTTTTAAATTTAAAAACAACAGTGAAAGTGCCCTCGATATTTTCTTTGAAGTGATCAGAAAGAATTTCACCTGCTTTTGCTGATTCACTACCGGGAACGGTGAGAGAAGTCGTTAGGTGACCGTTGAGTTTTGAACCAGCAAAAAACCCAAGAATTACAAGCGCTAGCCAAACCACAATAACGGCGAATCGATTGCGAACCATCGCCATCGTCCATCTCTCGAGCATTTTGACAGTTTAACGAGATGGGACTGCTGGAGTGAGGCGGCCGGAGACGTTCTTTTGCAATAGGGTCTATCCATGGCAGACATTTTTGATACGCCTTCTGTCCAACGGGTAAGAGCAACGTTGGAGAAATCCGGCTTTACCTCGGAGATCCGTGTTCTTTCTGAATCCGCGCGTTCGGCAGCGGAAGCGGCAACAGGCCTTGGTATTGAGGTGGGTCAGGTAGCTTCCTCAATTGTCTTTAAACTGCCCACTGGGGATCCCTTATTGGTCATTACGAGTGGGCGTCATCGAGTCGATACTCATTTAGTCGCGGATGAATTGGGTGTTGAAAAGCTTCATAGAGCCGATGCGGATTACGTGAGGCAGGTTTCGGGGTTTGCCATCGGTGGGGTGAGCCCAGTGGGCTGGACAAGCACTCCAACCATTCTCATTGACATCGCACTTAGCGACTACGAAATTGTGTGGGCAGCTGCTGGCCATCCACATGCAGTCTTCTCCACGACTTACGGTCAACTCATCTCAATAACCGAAGCGAGGCCAATGGTGGTTGGAGAGTAATGAACTCGCGCACCTAAAATTGAAAAGTGGATCGACCATAAGCAGGAATATCAATCCACAGGCAGAGCGTCAAACTCAACCCTGCGTTCAGCCATCCATGCCTCCATAGCGCCTTCGGTTTTCATGAGCTCCATCATTTTACCCATGGCTTCCATATGCGCAGCATCGTTAGTTCCAAACATATCCTTGACATGGTTTTGACTTTGCTGGGCAAGTTCATCAAAGGAATTACCAGTGAAGACTAGGTCACAAGCGCCACCCAGTTGATTACAGGTCATTGATTTCAAAAGATCTCCTTTTCTTAAGTGAAAAGCCTCTCAATCCACTCCATATTGGTCAAGTATGGATGTTGGATTCCGTAAACTATATAAACGATCTTCGAAACCGCATTGTGCGACTGATGGTGGTTGGAGAGTAACTCCCAGGCCATTGGTGCTCGGGATCGAATTTGTTCTTGCATTTGTGCAAATTGTGCATAAGTGCAAGAATATGGAGATGACCAAGGTCCCCCTTTCCATCCGAGAACGCAATCACCTCGGCACGTGGTCGTCCATCCACGAAGCTGCCGCGCGTATTGCCCTCGAAGTCGGGCTATCGAACACGACCGTCCTTGCAATCACCGAAGAAGCCGGCATCTCGATGCGTTCGTTCTTCAACTACTTCCCTACCAAGGAGGACGCAGTCCTCGGCGTGCGCTCAGGAACGATTTCACACGAGGCGCTCGTCAAGTTCCAGACGAACGACGCGGATGCACTGCGTCGCGCCGTAATGCTCATGGTGGATGTCATGCGCTCGCTCACGCCAGATAGTGGTCTATCCACGCAACAGGTGAGGTTGATCCGTAAATTTCCAGAACTCCGCGCACGAATTACACAGCACATCGTTGACGCCGAGAAACTAATCCTGCCTATCGTCACAGAGCAGATTAAAAATGATCTGACTTTTGCTCCTAATCTGAATAGGGCAATACCAGACGAAGCTGCACGTGCGCTTGTAATGCTCGCCGGAGTAACCGGCCGCCTTGCATACAACAAAGCTCCATCGAATTTCAGTATCGATCCAAAATCACTGGACCACGCAATCGCCTTATTCAAATCTGCTATCGAGGAGTCGTAATGCGCAAAACCGCCACCGAAAAACCAGAATCCGCGGAACGGCCGGTCAATCACCTACCACTCCTCTTTGTAACGCTCATGATTGTCATGCTCCTTGCATCGTTAAGCCAAATGATCCTGTCCACGGCGTTGCCGACAATTGTCGGTGAGTTGCATGGCGTCCAAAACATGATGTGGGTCATCACCGCCTACATGTTGGCATCGACAATCACGATGCCGGTTTACGGCAAACTCGGTGACCAACACGGTCGCAAACCGATGCTGCTGGTTGCAATCGGATTCTTTTTAGTTGGGTCCGTCCTTGGTGGATTTGCACAAGATATGAACTGGCTGATCTTTGCTCGAACTATTCAAGGTCTCGGCGGCGGCGGTCTCATAATCTTGTCGCAAGCCGCGGTTGCCGACTTCGTTCCAGCCCGCGAACGCGGCAAGTTTGCCGGGGTGATGGGTGGCGTCTTCGCCGTCTCATCGGTGGCAGGACCATTGCTCGGCGGTTGGTTCACTGAAGGACCAGGCTGGCGCTGGGCATTCTGGCTCAACATTCCTTTGGCAGTGCTCGCAGTGCTCGCGATCATCACACTCATGCCTTCGGTCCAAAACACAGCGGCGAAAACTGCACGCGTTGATCGCCTGGGCATTGCGTTCATGTCCTTGGCTACTACCTCCATCATCCTGATTGCGATCTGGGGCGGTCATCAGTACGCATGGGCCTCACCGCAGATCATCGGATTAGCCATAGGAGCCGCAATAACCAGCGTGCTATTCGTACTCACGGAGAATCGCGCTCAGCATCCGGTGATTCCGTTGTCGTTGTTCAAAAACAGAAACTTCGTGCTTACCACAACCGCTGGACTTGCAACCGCCGTCGCGATGTTCGGTGCGATCGGGTATCTGCCCACATATTTCCAAATGGCTGAAGGAGTTTCGGCAGCTGAAGCCGGCCTACTCATGATTCCAATGATGGGTTCGATGCTCGTTACCTCGGTTATTGTTGGCGCACTGGTGTCGAAGTCTGGACGCTACAAGCTGATGCCAATCATTGGATCCGGCATTGTTGCCCTTGGCTTGTGGTTGTTGTCGACGATCACCGTCGAGACAACACTGGCCACAATCTGCGTCTACATGGCCGTCTTAGGGCTTGGTCTTGGTGCAAGTATGCAGATTCTTACCTTGATCGTTCAGAACGAATTCCCTCACCGAATGGTGGGCACCGCAACAGCCGCAAATAACTACTTCCGCCAAGTGGGATCAAGTCTTGGCTCGGCGGTCGTCGGCTCAATGTTTGTCGCTCGATTGACTTCATTGCTAGTAGAGCGGCTTCCTAGTGGGGCGTTAAAGTCCCATGGATCGCAATCGCTGACACCAGCGCTCGTAAGCTCACTGCCCGTATCGATAAAGCGCATCATTATCTCGTCATACAACGAAGCACTTGTGCCGATCTTCATCTACATGGTCCCGCTCGGTCTACTTGCAGCGGTCTTGCTGCTATTCGTCAAGGAAACACCTCTTGCTACCGAAATCGAGCACGAAATTTCCACCGAGTCGTTGGCGGAGGGACAGGTACTCATCACCAAGTTTGAAGAAGACGATGTCCACATGCAGCACTGAGCAATTGATCTCAGGTTCTCAATTTCTTAGGGTTCTGTTTGTTTTTATCGGTCGATCGTTTCGTGCATTTCCCAGACGAGAGCCTCCGCTGGCTCCAAGGCCGTGAGTTTCTGACCACCAATTGCCGAGGCATCGCGGTGTGCATCCATCCCCGATGCGACGGATGTCCATTGAATCCTGATGTACCAAGGAACCACGGAGTACCTAAGCATGGAGGTCGACGTCGACGTCTAAGCCTCCTGGCTCTGATCCAGTTATACGTCACAAGAACTATCCTTGAATGTGATTTACTCCCAGCGCTGCTGCCTATCAGATGAAAGGTCGATGGAATGAGCACAATCGTAAGAGACAACGTTGAAAGTAACCGCTACGAAATCTACGTGGATGATCGATTGGCGGGGTTTGAGGATTACTCCCTCACTCCAGGCCGGATCGCCTTTAACCATACGGAGGTCTTCCCAGAATTCGCAGGTAAAGGTGTCGCACCCAAACTTGCCACCGAGATTCTCGAGGATGCCCGGCGCCGCGGGCTAAAGGTTCTTCCTTATTGCCCATACGTAGTTAAGTTCATCGCAAAAAACGTCGACAAATATCTTGACTTAGTACCGGTTGAAAATCGCGAAGAATTTGGCCTGGCAGAAGGTCGGGTCGCCTCTGATCCATAATCGTGAGAGATTAAGGATCTCCAGATCTCAAGGGGGCACCGGTGCTAACCCAGTATTTATTGGCTCGTGATCTACGAGCATGAAACTCGCATTTACCCGAGAAGGCTCCGGGCCGCCCATAGTTCTAATTCACGGTTTAGGTTCTGCTGCTACTGCCTGGCGTCTGATCATCCCCAACTTGGCGAGAGAGTCCGAGGTAATCGCTTTTGATCTTCCAGGGCACGGACAGACTCCTTATCAGCGCGGGTTGAAGATGGATCCGAAGTCTTTAGGTGAACTCGTAATCGAGAACCTAGATGGTCTGGGAATCGACAAGTTTGATCTCGTTGGAAACTCACTTGGCGGATGGGTCGCCTTAGAAATGGCTGCGGCACACCCCGATCGAGTCAACTCAGTCACCGCTCTGGCCCCGGCCGGCCTCTGGCACAATCCATTTACCGAAGCCAACAAGTGGACGGTCATCAATCGCCCGATGGCGGTGTTGACTCGACCCTTCCAACAGATGCTGATCGGGAAACAGTGGGCCAAACGCCTCGCATTCGAAGCCACTTCCCCACGTTGGCGCCAATTGCCTGACGAGGTATGTCTTGACGCCGGACAAGCGATGGGTAGATCGCGGGGTTACCTCCCAGCCTTGGAATCAACTCTGCGTCGACGCTTCGATTCGCCGATCGACCCGCGAATCCCCGTCACCGTGGCCTTCGGCGATTCGGACAGGACTCTCCCACCGCCCTATTGTCAAGAGCGCTCGCTCGCTCCCGCCCATGCCAAATGGGTCACTCTCAAGAGCACTGGGCACGCTCCAATGTGGGACGAGCCTGACCTCGTCACTGATCTGATCAGGGAGGCGCAGAAAGCGGCAGCAAAATAGGGAAGGATGACGGCGTGACCCTTCGCATCTATCAGGGGTGGGCTCGCCATGCGGAGCGTCCATCACGTCGTTATCTGGGCTGGCTAACTTGGCTCGCTCTACTCATGACGTCTCTGGCCCAATTCCTCTTTCCCTTCTTCACTGATACGAGTAAGACACTCCTCCTTATGGTCGGTACTTACTCAGCAGCCGGGCTCGCCCTGTTCCACGCGTTCAGAGAGTTTGGTGGAAAGTACTTCGCCCGACTTGGTGTCAGCACTCTTCTTTTCGGCTTCCTTGTATTCTGGTCAAGCGCTCGCACCTCGTGGCCATTTGGACATGTAATTTATGCGTCCTCGCTCGGAGCGAGGATCGATGGTGCGCCGGTGCTACTCCCCTTCGCACTTCTGGCAATGGCCTACCCAATGCTCCTCGTTGGGCGGCGTCTAACCGAGCGCTGGCCGGCAATCGTCGGTGGCATTGGCTTTCTGGCCGGCGATCTACTCGTAGATCCCGTGCTTAATCAGAATGGTTACTGGCGGTGGGATCTAAATGTGACCAGGACTCCTGGTATCCCTGGAACGCCGCTGTCAAATACTGCAGGCACGTTGCTCGTCGGGATAGCAATCATTCAAATTTTGCATTGGCTCTTCCCTCGGGAGAGAGGTCGTGGAGACCGACAGATCTCCAGCGCACCGATAGATTTGCTGCTTCTTATCGGATGCATAGCGGGGATCTTCAACAACCTGTATTTGGGCAACACGAGTGTTGCAATCGTGGGCGGAGCTCTCCTTCTAATTATCCTTATCCCCTACATGGCCTCGAAATGGCTAGCCCGCGCCTAGGGATTAGGGTTGATGTCGTGCCAATACCTGAGGATGCGGGTTCTTTTGCAGATTTGCGCACTCAAATCGAAAACGAACTTGGTGTTTTCCTTGCCAACCAACGGACCCAACTCGCGGCCATCGGAACTGAGCTAGATCCGGTCTCGATAGGTCTCGCTGAATATGTTCTAAATGGCGGGAAGAGACTTCGTCCGCTCTTTGCATACTGGGGATATCGCGGCGCGGGTGGCGTGATCAGCCGTTCTATAGTTCGCGCGTGCGCTTCCCTTGAACTAATCCAAGCCTGCGCTCTGATACACGATGACGTAATGGATGGTTCGGATACCAGACGCGGCTATCCAGCAATCCATAAACGATTCGCCACTCTCCACCGTACCGAAGGTCTCTCCGGTGATTCTGACGGGTTTGGGCTCTCATCAGCGATCCTCCTGGGCGATCTCGCACTGGTCTGGGCGGACAAAATGTTTCATACGTCAGAGATTGAATCCGTCGCACTCTTACGTGCCCTCCCCATTCTTGATGAAATGCGCATTGAGATCATGGCTGGACAGTATCTTGACGTTCTGGAACAGGCGCTTGCGTCGCAGAGCGTTGCACGTTCGCTGCGCGTAGCCCGATTGAAATCAGCTAAATACACGGTGGAGCGCCCTCTTCACTTTGGGGCGGCATTGGCTGGAGCCGATGCAGAGATTCTCGAGTCTTACTCTCGATATGGGATGCCGCTCGGCGAGGCTTTCCAACTTCGCGACGATCTGTTGGGTGTCTTTGGCGATCCTGAAGAGACAGGCAAGCCTGCTGGCGATGATTTACGCGAGGGTAAGCGAACAGTGCTGATTGCGGCCACTCTTGAGCGCGCCAGCGGAACTCAAGCAGCCTTCATCGAACAACATTTGGGGCGGGCAACCCTTGGCCAGAGTGACGTGCTCAGCATGCGTGAGATCATCACTGACACGGGGGCTGTGGGCGTAGTAGAAGAGATGATCGAGAACGGCCTTACAGATGCACTGGCGGCGCTTGAGGGCTCCCAAATCGAGCCGAGTGCGCGCGACCGACTAACTGAATTGGCACTGGCCGCCACCCGGCGTCGCATCTGAATACCTGTCCGACCCACAGCGGTAAAGAATCTACGCCAATCGACGCCTGAGTTCGGCTGCCGCCCGCTCTGGATCTGACGAATCGGTGATAGCTCGGACAACGACGATTCTGCTCGCCCCCGCCTCGAGCACCTGTTCAAGATTTGTTCCGTCAATTCCACCGATGGCAAACCACGGTTTAGCCGGTGCGAATTGAGCCACCTCCCTCACCAGTGAGAGACCGGGTGCAGGTCTCCCGGGCTTGGTGGGCGTTGGCCAGCAAGGGCCGACTGCGAAGTAGTCGACTCGGGCGTCATTCGATTCTGTCTGTGCTTCTTCGAGACTATGACTCGAGCGACCGACGATTGTCGATTCCTCGACCAACGCGCGCACTTGCCCCGCACTCAAGTCGTCCTGCCCGACATGAATGATCGGCGATTTAGAAAGCACCGCAATATCGGCACGATCGTTTACCGCCCATAGCGCGCGGTGACGCTCGGCTGCCTCGGCAAGAATTTCAAGAACCGCAAACTCAGTTAGGACATCGATCTTCTTATCCCGTAATTGAATGACATCGACGCCGCCTCGAAACGCGGCTTCAACAAACTCCCTAAAGTCACCGCGTTCTTCACGCGCATCCGTGCACAGATAAAGGCGCGATGCGGCCAGGTGTTCGAGTGTTGAAAGCATCGGCTACAGAGCTAGGGCCTGAGCTCGACGTTTGACTTCAGTGCCCCGGTTCTCTCGAAGGGCTTCGATGGGTGATCCCGGGAGAGATTCATCAACGGTGAAGAGCCATCGGATGGCCTCAGGTATTGAATAGCCAGAATCTGATAAAACAGTGAGGGTGCCACCCAGGTGTTTGACCACGTCACCATCGGCAAGAAAGAGAGCAGGGATCGATGTGACATTTCGCTCACCGCGACGAACCGCCGCAAGCTCACCTCCTACTAGGAGTTGTCGGACCCGGTTGACTTCAACCCCGAGCACCTGAGCCGCGTCGACGAGCGTAAACCAATCCTTAACTAGGGCTTCGAGCTCTTCGACAACCGGATCGATCTCTGTGTTCACACTGCATACCTTGCCAGGTGAGATGGGGTCGCATCCAATCGAGAGCAGTTCTATAGTGGAAGCGACACGGGAGCCCACCCTGGGCTGAGAGGCAAGAACTTCTTGCGACCGTAAGACCTGATCCGGGTAATTCCGGCGTAGGGAGGGTTCTGGTGAAAATAGCAATCATCGGTGGCGGTTTAGCGGGTCTGGTCACTGCTTGGCGCGTTGGACAGGGCGGCGCCGACGTAACGGTAATCGACCCTGCTCCCGGTAGCGGCGCCTCCAATGTCGCAGGTGGCATGTTGGCACCCGTGAGTGAAGCCTGGTTCGGTGAGGAAAATCGACTTGCCCTTGATGTGGCATCGCACGCCCTCTGGCGAGATTTTGCTCGTGAGCTTGAAGCCGATAGCGGGGTGGAGATTGGTTTTAGAACCGAAGGCACTATTCAGTTCGCCTTCAATCAAGATGATCTTCGAGCCCTAGCGCGCACGCGAGATTTTCAACTCTCTCTTGGCCTAGATGCCATCGAATTATCCGGTGCGCAGGTGCGTGAACTCGAACCTCTGCTATCACCGAATGTACTAGGTGCTTCGCTGGTGAAAAGTGACCACTCCGTAGATAACCGCGCATTAGTCGTAGCCCTTATCGCCGCCTGCCAAGCAAACGACGTTGAGTTCGTAAAAGAAAGAGTGATTGGCATTGAATTTGAAACCGATTCAGTAGGAAAGAGGGTCCATGCGGTCCGCACCGATCGACAACTCATCCCTGCTGAACGCATAGTGATCGCGGCAGGAGCTTGGTCCTCCAAGATTTTAGGAGCCGAAGCACTCGGTGTCAGACCCATGATGGGAGAAATATTGCGTGTCGCGCCGAGAAACGGTACGCCGCCCACGATCACCCACACAATCAGAGGTTCTGTTCGTGGATTTCCTGTCTATCTAGTGCCTCGGATCAATGGCGAAATAGTAATTGGTGCCACCGAACTCGAGACTGGTTTCGACATCGAACCAACGGCTGGTGGAATCTTCCAGATACTTCGTGATGCACGTGAGGTATTCCCATACCTGTCTGAAATGCGAATCGTCGAACTCATGGGAGGTCTCCGCCCCGGTTCGCCAGATAATGCTCCGCTTCTAGGCCCCATGGCAGATTGCCTAGGTCTCTATGCGGCCACCGGTCACTATCGCAATGGGGTGTTGCTGACGCCAGCCACCGGAGATGTGATGCGCGCTTATCTAAGCGACACCGCGATCCCAGAATATGCAAGGGCTTTTACTCCGAACCGTTTCACCTCATTAACTGGGGCGCCTAAATGATCGTGATCATGAATGGGGCAGAACAAGAGGTTTCAGAGAGAGCGACCCTTGCTGAATTGGTTGCGAAAGTTAGCAGCGCACCGAGTGGAATAGCAGTGGCCCTAAACGAGGAAGTGGTTCCACGGAATTCTTGGAACGCCATAACCCTAAGTGCTGGTGCGCGTATTGAAGTGTTGACGGCGGTGCAAGGTGGCTGACAAGTTCGAACTGGGTAAGAAGATCTGGTCGTCCCGACTAATTATGGGTACGGGCGGCGTCCCGAGTTTGGCCATTCTGCGTGAGGCGCTGATCGCTAGCCAGACAGAAATCACGACGATCGCTATGCGACGCGTCAACCCCAATACATCGGGATCAATTTTTGACCTGCTGAGAGAATTAAAGATCGCGCCATTGCCAAATACCGCTGGCTGTTACACCGCAGGCGAAGCGATACTCACAGCGCAGTTGGCGCGCGAGGCGCTCAATACTGACTGGATCAAGCTTGAAGTGATCGCCGATGACTTCACCCTCATGCCGGATTCAATAGAAACGATGGCTGCTGCCACCCGTCTGGTTTCCGATGGCTTTACTGTCCTTGCGTACACCAATGACGATCCGGTCTTGGCTGGCAAACTCGAAGCTGTCGGCTGCGCTGCGGTAATGCCGCTTGGCGCACCGATTGGCTCTGGACTCGGAATTAGAAACCCTCACAACATTGAACTGATGCGAGAGCGTATCCAAGTCCCCATCATTCTCGACGCGGGAATCGGCACTGCCAGCGATGCTGCTCTCGCGATGGAGCTGGGGTGTGATGCGGTACTTCTAGCTAGTTCGGTGACTCGAGCGGAGCAGCCGAGACTAATGGCGGAAGCGATGAGGTATGCCGTGCTAGCTGGGCGAAGCGCCTACCTCGCCGGGCGAATACCCAAGCGTTGGCATGCCAAAGCGTCTTCGCCGGAGCGCATAGCGAGGCAAATTTCAACCCCAAACCCAATAACGACAGTAAACGCAGAGAAAGATCACCGCGAGTCACCACTCTTCTAAAACGCCCGCGACCTAAGATTTTTTATATGTATGACCTGACTGGCGTGCTCCTCGATGGCCGATATGAAATCAGAGCCATCCTCGCGCGCGGCGGAATGGCGACTGTCTACTCCGCTCTCGACACCAGATTAGACCGCCTCGTCGCGGTGAAAGTCATGCATGAACACTTAGCAAATGATGATGATTTCGTTGATCGATTCATCCGAGAGGCGAAGTCGGCAGCCTCACTTACCCACCCGAACATCGTCGCTGTTCATGATCAAGGGTGGAATCAAGGTGGTCCGCCCGCCGTCTTCCTCGTGATGGAGTATGTAGAGGGACCGACTCTGCGCGAAATCATCCGAGATCGTGGTCCATTGGCTCTCACTACCGCGCTCGAGATTACCGAGGCGATCTTGAGCGCACTGGGTGCTGCACACCGGGCGGGGATAGTTCACCGCGATGTCAAACCTGAGAATGTGATTATCGCGAACGATGGACGAATCAAGGTGGCTGATTTTGGTCTGGCCAGAGCACTGTCTAGCGCCTCGACGATCACCGCAGATGCCGGGGCACTCCTTGGCACCGTCGCGTATCTCTCCCCCGAACAAGTACAACGCGGAGTTGCTGACGCTCGCAGTGATGTCTATGCAGCCGGGATCATGCTCTTCGAGATGCTGATTGGCACTCAACCATTTATCGGAAAGAGTCCGATCCAAGTCGCATTTAGCCACGTCCACGACGTAGTGCCACCACCATCCTCGCTAAGATCAGGTATCCCGCCATCGATAGACGCTCTAGTGGCCCATGCAACGGCCGGAGATCCAGACCTTAGACCTAAGGATGCCAACGAATTCCTGCGCGAAGTACAGAGCGCACATGCGGGATTGGGTGCGAGCGAGCTCAACCACGAGAAGAAGGAGCAGCCTCAAGTGATGGCCAAGAAAGTTGACCGTGAATCGGCACGGCCCGGAGCACAGAAAGCCGCGGCCAAACGGAAGACTAGATCCAGGCGAACCCTTTTCGTAGTGGCTGCTCTCATCCTCGGCGCTCTCGGTTGGTACATGTCGATTGGCCCTGGTTCTGGAGTCACAGTTCCATCTGTAGTCGGCATGAGTACTACAGATGCAAGCGCCGCACTTACCAAGATTGGGCTTCAGATGGTTGTCGGAGGCCGCATTTTCAGCGAACAAATCCCGGCTGATCAAGTGCTGAGCAGCAAACCCGCCGGGGGCGGCCGCCTAAGTGACGGTGGAACCGTGACAGTTGAGATTTCGAAGGGTCCAGAAAGATTCGTAGTTCCAATGTTGAACTCGCTATCGATTGCCGAGGCGACAAATTTGCTAACACCACTGCACTTGACCCTCAATCCACAGACCCAAGTCTTCAGTGACACGGTTCCAAATGGCTACATCATTTCCACCAAACCTGTCGCTGGGACGAAAGTGACAAGAGATTCGATAATTAGTGCAACAGTGAGCAAGGGAGTTGCACCCATAGCACTGGCTAGTTACGTCGGGAAGGGCAGCGATCAAGCCCTCACCGAGTTAACCGCTGCTGGGCTCAAGCCCGTGGCGAAAATGACCTACAGCGATACGGTCGCAGCAGGAATCGTTATTTCACAGACTCCAGCTGGTGGCACAAATCTGAGCAAGGGCGCGGTAGTAAAACTGTTTGTTTCTCAGGGACCTCAGACTATAAAGGTGCCAAACGTCGTTGGTATGACTGCAAAGGAGGCCGGCAAGGCACTTGAAGATGTTGGATTTACCTTCAAAATAAATCTCCTGTCGAACCACGGAACTGGCAGAGTCGTCGGTCAGTTCCCCAAAGGCGGCGATCGAGCCAGAGCTGGTTCGCTTGTGAACTTGGACGTTTACTGACCGTGAAAATTGAGCCACTAGCCCGGGTAGGCGCACATGTGCCAGCCGCAAGAGCCTTCGCCTATGCCTGCCAAATCGAGGCAGAGAGTATCCAGATTTTCGTCTCTAATCCACGCGGTTGGGCAATGCCCGTCGTCGATCGAGGAATCGATGAAAAATTCAGAGAACAGGCGTCAGCAGTTGATCTAGTCACCTGGGTGCATGCGCCATATCTAATCAATTTGGGCTCGCCAACGGAGAAGACTTATCTGAATTCGCTTGCATCTACCGCCTACTCACTAGAACGTGCTGGACGCATCGGCGCGCAAGGCGTAGTGGTGCACACGGGTTCGGCGGTTGATCCTGGGTATCTTGAAACGGCCTGGAAACAGATTCACGATGGTCTCCTTCCCATATTGGATTCGCTGTCGGATTCATCTCCATACCTGCTTCTCGAACCGACGGCTGGACAGGGCCAATCTCTGGTCAAACGTCTTGATGATCTGGCTTACTACTTCAAAGCCCTTGAGAACCACCCGAAGGTTGGCATCTGTTTAGACACTTGTCACGTTTTTGCGGCAGGTCATGATCTCACTGCGCCGGGTGGCGTAAAAGAGACGCTGGATCTACTCGTCGATGTCGTCGGGGAGGAAAGACTGCGCCTGATCCACGCCAATGATTCAAAAGATGTCTGCGGTGCACTCAAAGACCGACACGCAAATATCGGGACTGGTGCGATCGGAACCGAACCTTTTGCCGATCTCTTCACTCATCCGGTCGTTGCAGGCGTTCCACTTATTCTCGAAACGCCAGGGGTGGAATCCGATCATCAGAGAGAGGTCGCATTACTCAAGGGACTGCGTTCTAGAGCTAGATAGGCCAGATAGTGTTACCTGGTGGCGACGAGCAAACTGGGGAGTTCTACTACTGCCGCAACGGTTGCCCTGATCGGAGTCACTGTAGTATGGGGCTCCACTTTCATTGTCATGAAAGCAGCCATCGCAAGGCAACCTGAATCCGATTTCTTGGCCACCAGATTCACCGTCGCCACGATCTGCATGATTTTAGTCAGACCGAGAGTTCTCCGTAGATTGAACCGAGAGATGCTCCTGCACGGATCACTTCTTGGTATAGCTCTCGGTCTTGGCTACATCTCACAGACCTATGGTCTACGGATAACTTCAGCCGCAGTCAGCGGCTTTATCACTGGGATGTTCGTCGTCTTCACCCCACTAATCGGGGCAGGAATACTTAGACGTCGGGTAAATAAGTGGACCTGGCTGGCGGTAGCACTGGCAACGATCGGCCTAGCACTGCTCTCATTGCATGGCTTTTCGATTGGCCGCGGCGAAACTCTCACCCTGCTCTGCGCATTTGGATTTGCCCTGCACATCGTTGGCCTAGGTGAATGGAGCGCGCTTCACGACTCATACGTGATCGCGATTATCCAACTAGCGGTGGTGTCGACCCTCTGTTGGATCATTGTGCTAACCCATGGTTACCAAGCTCCACCTGACTTCGGAGTCTGGGGCGCGGTCATACTCACTGCCATCTTTGCCACCGCCCTAGCTTTCCTAATCCAGACTTGGGCACAGTCGCTCATGGCACCAACAAGGGCGGCAGTAATCATGACCATGGAGCCAGTCTTTGCTGGATTCTTCGCAGTTCTACTCGGTGGCGAGCACCTAACGGCCAAGATCGTCATTGGAGGTTTCTTCGTCATCGCCGCAATGTATCTCGTGGAGCTTGGACCAAAATCGACGCTCCCAGTTGTTCCACATTTGGAGTCATGAAAAACTCCCTTGCGAAATCGGTTCAAATGGATGGCAGAATGTCGCGTATGCATCTAGTAGATCTTCGCTCTGACACACTCACCAAACCATCGCCTGCCATGCGTCAAGCAATGGCGGATGCCGAGGTTGGTGATGATGTCTACGGCGAAGACCCGACGGTGAATTCGCTCGAAAATCGTGTCGCAGAACTACTGGGACACGAGGCTGGCCTATTCGCGCCGACCGGCTCACTGGCCAATCAGTTGGGTATGCGTCTGTTGGTCAACCCTGGTGAAGAAATTCTCGCTGATGTGGATGCGCATGTATTACGGGCCGAACTGGGTGCGGCCGCCACGTTTAGTGGGATTACATCGAGAACCTGGCACACAAAGAATGGAATCTTTGATGCAGACGTCGTTCTTAACATGATGCGGCCGAATGCTGGACCACATTTAGTTTCGACGAAGGCGATCGCGATTGAAAACACCCATAACTTTGGCGGCGGTACGATTCAATCTCTTGGTTCCATAGCGAAACTACGAAGTGAAACAGCGCAGGTCGGCATTTCAATGCACCTTGATGGTGCCAGGCTCTGGAACGCGCATATTGCCACCGGAGTGGGACTTGCGGAGTACGGCGTTCATTTCGACACGGTCAGCGTCTGCCTTTCAAAGGGATTAGGCGCCCCGATTGGATCGATACTGGTTTCATCCAAAGAGCGGATTGCACATGCCCGTGTTTGGCGTAAAAGGTACGGCGCTGGAATGCGTCAAGTGGGAGTGCTAGCCGCGGCCGGACATTACGCGCTAGACCACAACATCGAACGCCTAGCTGATGATCATCGACGCGCACGGTCAATCGCTCAGGCAATTGCCAAGGTCGCACCCTCAATTATCGACCTCGATTCGGTGATGACGAACATAATCGTTCTCAATATGGCTGAACATGAATTTGATTCGGCGATGCTCGCGGCCAAGGCCAGAGAGCGAGGCTTGGTCGTTGGGGCTCTTGGCCCACAGACGGTTCGCTTGATCACTCATCTCGATGTAAACGACGAAGATGCGGCACTTGCAACCAGAGTGCTGGTGGATCTGCTTAGTTAGAGCGCACCTTCGTGTTTGAGAAGCCAAGTCTTGGCGGGAAGCCCGAAACCGTAACCGCCTAAAGAGCCATCACTTCGAACGATGCGGTGGCACGGGACGATGGGTGCGATCAGATTGCGAGCACATGCACTGCCTGCGGCACGTACCGCGGCTGGCGAGCCGGCGTTTGCCGCGAGGTCGGCGTACGAAATCGTTCTGCCTGGTGTGATTTTCCGCATCGCGTTCCAGGCGCTCTGACTGAAAGGCCCACCTGGTTGTTTAACTTTTATCTTGTCAAAGGCGCGCAGATCCCCATCAAAATATCGCCGGACTTCGTCGCTGATTCCGGGAATGGACTTTACGTTTTTAAACCCGCGTTCAATCAAGACCGGGCCGAGTCGCGCTTGAAGCGATGCAAGATCGCCAAATTCAGCGCCAACCAGAGTCGAACCGTCACTAATCAGGGCAAGAACACCAACTGGCGTCTTGATGGAATTCACCTGGAGTGGTTCTTTCATAGGCGCAGGTTAACGGTCACGCAACATTTCAGCCACTAAAAAGGAGAGTTCGAGCGACTGCGTGTGGTTCAAGCGCGGGTCGCAGAGCGATTCGTAGCGGGAGGACAAATCCTCGTGGGAGATCTCCTCGCCCCCGCCGACACACTCAGTCACGTCATCGCCGGTCAACTCGATATGGATGCCGCCGGGGTGGGTACCGAGCGCCTTATGGACTTCAAAGAACCCGGTCACTTCGTCCATGACATCATCGAATTTGCGAGTCTTGTACCCGCTAGGCGCCTCGTAAGTGTTGCCGTGCATTGGGTCGGCGACCCAGAGCACCTGCGCCCCCATGGCACTCACCGCCTCGATCAGCGGCGGCAAGAGGTCGCGAATCTTCCCTGCCCCCATCCGCGAGATAAAAGTAAGTCGCCCAGGCTCACGTTCAGGATCGAGTCTGTCGATCAAGGCGATCGCATCGGCCGGCGATGTCGTAGGGCCGAGCTTTACTCCGATCGGGTTGCGGATCTTCGAGAAGAACTCGATATGCGCGCCATCTAGCTGCCTAGTGCGCTCCCCCACCCAGACAAAATGTCCAGAAACGTCGTAGGGCAGACCGGTACGGGAATCGATTCGAGTTAAGGCACGCTCATATTCAAGAATCAGTGCTTCATGGCTTGCGTAGAAATCAACGGTACGTAGCTCCTCTGGCTCAGCACCTGTCGTGCGCATGAATGCCAAGGCACGACCAATCTCATTGGCCATCTGTTCGTATCGGTCGCCCACTGACGAGTCGCGGATAAACCCCTTATTCCATTCATGTACTTGGCGTAAGTCGGCAAATCCGCCTTGGGTAAATGCGCGAACCAAATTGAGAGTTGCGGCTGAAGTGTTGTAGACGCGAAGGAGGCGCTTGGGATCTGGCGTACGAGATTCGATAGTGAACTCATGGCCATTAATTGCATCTCCCCGATATGCAGGAAGGGTTACGCTATTGCGCGTTTCGTTGTCGCTGCTCCTGGGTTTTGCGTATTGGCCAGCCATCCGGCCAACTTTGATGACTGGCAAACCGGCCCCGTACTGTAGAACGGCGGCCATCTGGAGCAGAGTCTTTATCTTGTTGCGGATGGCATCAGCGGTCTGTCCGACGAATGTTTCTGCACAATCTCCGCCTTGAAGGAAGAAAGCCTCGCCCGCTGCCGCGCGTCCGATCCTGGACTTTAAGTTGTCGCACTCTCCGGCGAAAACCAACGGTGGCATGGTGCGAAGCTCTGCAACTACCTTTTCAAGGTCATGGTTCTCCGGCCACTTCGGCTGCTGGGCGGCCGGCAACCCACGCCAAGTGTCAATGTCAGCCAATGAGGTCATAGCACCAGCCTAGAGATTTGCATTCATTGAAGAGGAGTAGTTTCCTGGGCCGCACGACTAACCAAAGAAAACTTCGGCTTCGGCATACTGGGCCGGGCTGACAAGTTTCAGCTTCGCTGTGGCATCCGCCAAAGGTACGCAGACGATCTCGGTCGACTGGAGTGCGACCATCTTGCCCCAATTTCCTTCGTGAACTGCCGTTATCGCGTGGAGGCCAAACCGGGTCGCTAAGACTCGGTCAAAGGCGGTGGGAGTGCCACCTCGTTGAATATGACCAAGAACTGACGTGCGGGCTTCCTTACCGGTTCGTTTTTCGATCTCTTCGGCTAGCCATTCACCAATCCCAGCCAATTTGACGTGCCCAAAAGCATCGAGGGCGCCGCCTTTGACACTCATATCGCCTTCAATCGGAATCGCACCTTCTGCCACAACGATGATCGGTGCGTAATTTGTACGGAAGCGAGACTCGACGTATTCGCAGACCTTTTCGACGGAGAACTTGAGCTCTGGGATCAAAATCACATTTGCGCCACCAGCGATGCCGGCGTGGAGTGCTATCCATCCGGCGTGGCGCCCCATCACCTCGACAATCAGGACGCGATGATGGGATTCGGCCGTTGTATGGAGACGGTCAATCGCCTCTGTCGCGATGTTGATGGCCGTATCGAAACCAAATGTGTAGTCGGTCGCGTTTAGATCATTGTCGATGGTCTTTGGGACCCCAATCACTTTGACGCCCAGCGCATCGAGTTTTGTAGCCACACCAAGTGTGTCCTCACCACCGATGGCAATTAAGGCATCGACACCGTGAGCTTCAAGATTTGCCTTGATTCGCTCAACGCCATCATCAATTTTGAAAGGGTTGGTGCGCGAGGAACCAAGAATGGTTCCGCCTCTAGGGAGAATGCCACGAACAGCATTGATGTCCAGCGGCATGGTAAGGCCCTCAAGCGGACCTTTCCAGCCATCGCGGTAACCGACGAATTCGTGCCCATAAACCTGAACACCCTTACGCACTACCGCACGAATTACTGCATTCAGACCTGGACAGTCTCCCCCACCGGTCAAAACTCCGATGCGCATGGCACTCCAATCACATTCTCTTCGAAATTTTATCTATTACATGAGATACCACAGCGCTGTGGGTCTAGGTGAAAGTCTAGTCGCTACCTTCACTCTTCTCTGCTTTAGCCCTTGATGCGTAGATATCCACGTACTCCTGACCACCCAACTCCATCAGCGCATACATGATTTCGTCTGTTATTGAACGAAGTACGAACCGATCCTGGCTCATCCCGGTATATCGATCGAAGCGGAGTGGAACACCGAATTTGAGGCCAACGCGCATGATCTTTGGGACCACTCGCCCCGGGGGCTGAATCTTGTCGGTATTGATCATGGCTACTGGAATGACTGGCACCCCAGACTCTAAGGCGAGACGAGCAATTCCAGTCCGTCCTCGATAGAGCCGACCATCGGGTGAGCGCGTCCCTTCTGGATAGATGGCCAGCAAATCGCCCTGCGCCAGAATGCTAAGGCCAGTTACGAGCGCCTCCTCCCCCGCCCTACCGCCGGAACGATCAACAGGGACCTGGCCTAGCGCTCGGAATAGGGTCGCCGTCGACCGTCCTTTGATTCCCTTGCCCGTGAAATATTCACTTTTGGCCAGAAAAGTGACTCGACGGGTAACGACCAAGGGCATGAAGATCGAATCGCTAAACGAGAGGTGATTACTGGCAATTATGGCCGGGCCCTCCTCTGGAATGTGCTCGAGACCCTCTACCTCCGGGCGGAAGAGAACGCCCAAGGTAGGTTCCAGAATCGACTTTAGAATCGCATAGAGCACCACTCAACGATAGTAGGTGTGCCACGATCAGCCCATGCACAGTGAGCCATACCTCGTCCAAGGGGGTAGAACCGGTGTCCTCCTGTTACACGGATTCACCGGATCGCCAGCCTCAGTTCTGCCCTGGGCGCAGTTCTTGGCCGATTCTGGCTACTCGGTGGTCGCCCCTCGACTTCCTGGACACGGCACCCATTGGCGAGAGCTGAATGGCACCACCTGGCAGGACTGGTATGGCGAAGCCGAGCAGGCATTGATCGAGTTGTCGGCCAGAGTTGACCTGATTTTTCTTGCTGGTTTTTCAATGGGCGGAGCACTTAGCGTCCGCCTCGCCGAACGCCATCCTGAACTAGTTACCGGTTTGATCTTGCTCAACCCGGCACTCTTGGATCTGCATGGCATCATCAGACGCGCCAGCGTCCTCCGCTACTTCAAGGCAACGCTCAAACCGAGCGCCAGTGATATTGCCAGAGCAAACCCACCGATTCATGGGTATGCGGAAACTCCTCTCACTGCCCTCCATTCGCTCAGTCGGCTGCTTCAAGACATCAGACCGCGAATGGGTAGAATCGATATGCCAATCTTGCTTATTCGATCCATTCAGGACCATGTCGTGCCCGCAGTGAGTAGTGAGGTGATACTCCACGAAGCAAAATCCACCGACAAGGAATTGGTGCTACTTGAGAATTCATATCACGTCGCTACGCTCGACTATGACGCGGAAATAATTCATCAGGAATCGCTCGCCTTCATCCAGCGCCTTGAACGGGCCGCCAAGGAGAGAACACCAGAATCGGATTTGGAAATTTCTAATGAGTGAACCCCATCTGCCCGAAGGCGCAAGAAGCAATGGTCTACTTGCAGCTGACTGGGTCGTGGTCGCCGCCACGTCGCCACCGATCGCAGACAACCTTCTTGTCGCGCTGAGAGAATCGGGAATCGCCGCATTTGCGTTGCCCCAAGTCGACGACTCCGTCTATCGAGGACTCTCGCTATCTTCGCCTCTCGCTCAACGCCTCTTCGTCGATCGGGAGAAAAGCGAGATCGCAGCCACGATAGTGGCTAGAGAGCAATCTGACATTGAAGAGTCGAGCGGGAGGACGGACTTTGACCGGATCGTCGCGCAACTTTCAATGCCATCTGCAACCACATACCTAGACGAGTTGGACAGGCTCGACCATTTCGAACCTGAGGCCCCTGGCCCGCTTCCACAATTGAGCAGAGCGACCAAGATTGCTCTGCTAGGTGTCATCGGTGGGCCGATACTCCTGGTCTTGATCGCAATAACCCACTTTGATCCAACCGGTTTCGGCACCTGGCTCGGAGTAGGCGGCTTTCTTGCCGGTTCGGTGGCGCTTCTACTGCGGACCAAGAATCCCGAAGATCCACTGCCACCCGATGGTGGGGCTGTCGTTTAGATTTCTTATCGTCTGGCTAAGTCGGCAACTCCAACTAGACCCGCATCATTTCCCAACTCCGCTGGCACGATCGTAGGTATTGGACGTTTCGCGACGTATGGCAGGTGGCGCATGAGTGCATTCCGAGTAGGCACAAGGAGTAGCTCGCCCGCCTCAATCAGACCACCACCAACGATGACCCGTTCTGGATCCAGTACCACGCTGAGCATCGCAATCCCGGTGCCCAGCCATTCGCCAATTTCAGCAAAGGCGCTGAGGGCTGCCTCGTCGCCAGCGAGCGCGGCCTGAGTGATGTGAGAACCTCGAATGCCACTCGGCGTGCCATCGCCTAGGGCGAGCAGTTTCGCTGCTCTATTCAGATCTACCTGCGCTTGTTCCTTGGCAACTCGCAGGAGGGCGGTACCAGATCCGTATTTCTCGAAACAGCCATCGCTTCCACAACCGCAGCGAAGACCATTTGGCACGATACGCATATGACCGAATTCGGCGGCTAGGCCAAAAGCCCCTCGATACAACTCGCCATTTGTGACGATGCCACCGCCAATTCCAGTACCGACCGTCAGAAGCATCAAGTGCTCGCAACCTCGACCTGCACCGAAAACGGTCTCACCCCACGCAGCCGCGTTGGCATCATTTTCGACGCACACTGGCAGTCCGATCGCCTCCTCCAGCAGCCGCTGCAACGGCACTCCGTCAAGATCGGCGATATTTGGAGTGGCCAACATCGTAGAGCGGTCGGAGGAAACAAGACCGGCAATCGATAGGCCAACAGCTTCGATTTTCTCCCTTGCCGCCAATTCATTAGCCACTGCAGCAATCGCAGCCAACAAGGCCACGCCACCTGCAGCAGGAGTAGGTTGCCGAGCTTTAGCTAGCACTCTCCCATCAGCGTCGACGATTCCGCCGAGAATTTTGGTGCCCCCAACATCAATACCGATCGTCAAGGACATTAGGCTGCTTCGACTCTTTTCTTAAGTTCTTTTAATGCCACGTCTACGACTGCCTTCTCGGCTTTTCGCTTCAACATGGAAAGCATCGGCATCGCTACATCGACCTCAAGGCGGTAGGTCACATCAGTCGATTCATCATCAACTTCCGTGATTGTGTAAGCACCATCCATGGCCGTGAGGAGTTCAGCTTCGAGCAGTGTCCAACTCAATTGGCCTGGCGCCATGGACCAGTCGTATTGGAGAGTGACAGTATCTCGCAGTGGACCAGCATCTACGGTCAACTTTGCTTTACTCGGTCGGCCCTCGGCATCACTCTCGATCACCTCTACCCGCTTTATCGAACTGGCCCACTCTGGATACTTCATCAATTCGGTAACGACTGCCACCACGTCAGCGAAGGGTGCGTCAACCCTGATTGTTGATTCCGTTGCCTCACTCATAGCAACAAGGCTAGTCACACCCCTGCCGGTCTGCGCACTTGGGCGCTAACGTGGCTCTGGCAATATTTCGACGACGATGTAAAGGGGACCTTGTGCTTGAGTTCGCCACACCTGCCATCTCGCCCGCACCGACGGCCCAGAACCTGAGTGATCTGATCTTTGACCACGCCCACCACACTCCCGAGCACGCAATGCTTAGCCGCAAGATCGAGGGTAGCCAAGATGAATGGCAGCCAGTCACGGCTCGAGAATTCAAAGATCAGGTTAGCGCCAGCGCCAAGGGGCTAATCGCCGCTGGAATAGCGCCCGGTGACCGCGTCGCCATCATGTCTCGTACTCGTTACGAGTGGACGATCCTGGATTTCGCCATTTGGACGGCAGGGGCCGTAGTGGTCCCTATCTACGAAACCTCCTCAGCAGAGCAGGTGCAATGGATTCTAAGCGATTCGGAAGCCACCGGGCTTTTCGTCGAAACGGCAACCCATCGTGCTCTAGTCGATTCAGTGAAAACGTACGCCCCAGCACTCGCCCACATTTGGGGCATTGAAGAGGGTGGGCTTGCCCAACTTCAAGTCGGCGGAGTCAACGTCAGCGATGAAGAAATTGAGCGGCGTCGCAGAACCCTGACTCTTGAGTCCCTGGCCACCTTGATCTACACCTCAGGCACAACAGGACGGCCCAAGGGCTGCGAAGTCACCCACGCAAATTTCATTGCCGAAGCACATAACGTCAGCCACGCGGAGGCTGACCTATTTTATGCAGAAAGTGGCTCAACCTTGCTCTTCCTGCCATTGGCTCACGTTTTCGGAAGGATGATCGGCGTCGGGACCGTTTATGCCGGACTTCGATTGGGACACTGCATTGACCTCGCGCAATTGCCGCGCGATCTAGCCTCCTTCAAACCTCGGTTTATCCTTTCAGTGCCACGCGTCTTCGAAAAAGTCTATAACGCGGCATCAAGCAAGGCTGAGGCCGAGGGCAAAGGACGTATCTTCAAGGCTTCTGCCGCTTGCGCAATTGCGTACAGCAAGGCTCTGGATTTGGGAGGCCCCAGCATTGGCTTGCGCCTCAAGCACTCGCTTTTTGATCGGTTGGTCTACGGAAAACTCCGCGCCGCTCTAGGAGGCTCGGTAACGCACGCAATTTCCGGGGGTGCACCTCTCGGCACACGACTTGGACACTTTTTCCGAGGGGTCGGAATTATCGTGCTCGAGGGCTATGGCCTAACTGAGACGACAGCGGGCGCGACGCTAAACCTGGCTGACAAGGTGAAGATCGGCTCCGTCGGACGCCCGATTCCTGGCACCACGATTCGCATCGCGGAGGATGGCGAAGTTCTAATCAAAGGTCCGATCGTCTTCCGTGGCTATTGGAAGAGTGAGAAGGCGACGAAAGAGGCATTCACCGAGGACGGCTTCTTCAGAACTGGCGATTTAGGACGACTCGATGACGAGGGATTTCTATACATTGTGGGACGTAAGAAGGAACTGATCGTCACTTCTGGCGGCAAGAACGTGGCACCAGCAGTTCTTGAAGATCGTCTCAGAGCCCACTCATTAGTGAGTCAATGCGTGGTTGTTGGAGATAACAAGCCATACATTGCGGCCTTGATTACCTTGGATCAGGATTTCCTGGGCCCTTGGCGAAAAGCAAATGGTAAGGAACAACTTTCCATGGAGGAGTTGACCAAAGATCTAGACCTTCACAGCGTGTTGCAACTGGCAGTTGACGACGCAAATAAAGCGGTTAGCAAGGCTGAGTCAATTAGGAAATTCGCTGTCTTGCCAATCGACCTCACAATTGCATCCGGGCATCTGACGCCGAAGTTGAGTGTCATACGGAGTGTTGTGATGCGCGATTTCGCCGAGGAGATTGAGTCGCTCTACTCTTGAAAGAACGGTCGCATGCACTCACAATGGCTCGCGCCTCGGCGGGGGCGCAGGAGCGTGCGCGGTTAGCCAGAGAGATTCACGATGGTGTGGCCCAAGACCTGGCAGGACTTGGATATCGATTAGATGACCTTGCAACTGCTCCTGGTTTGGCCCCAGACGCACGCAGTGAAATCCGAGAGGTTCGAATGGCGCTATCGGAGTCGTTAAGCCGCCTCCGCCGCTCGATCTTCGATCTTCGCAACTTAGAGATCGACTTCCTCGTCGAAGTACGCGACCTTCTTGATGAGATCGAATCCGAGGGTATAGAAGTTTCTTTCGAATGCGATGCGATGGTTACAAATCTAGACGCAACAACGACACGACATCTTCATGCCATTGCCATCGAGGCGCTGTCCAACGCAGTGCATCATGCCAAAGCGACCAGGTTAGAGTTCACTTTTGCCAATCGCGAAGGCTTCTTTGAGATGACAATTGAGGACAACGGGATAGGAAATGTCGAAGCGAAAACATTTTCTTACGGTCTGGCGTCTATGAGCGAGCGCTCCGAATTGATCGGCGCCAAATGCACAATAGGAAGTCCAGAATCAGGCGGGACAATCATCAGAGTCGAGTCGATACGCCAATGACAATTTCAATTCTCCTCGTCGACGACCACCAATTGATCCGCGAAGGGTTAAAACATGCCTTTGAAAGATCCGCTGATTGCCAGGTCGTAGCCGAAGCTGCTTCGGTGGGCGAAGGCCTAGCGCAGCAAAGCCATCATCATGCCAAGGTCGTGATTACGGATTTGCGTTTGCCAGATGGATCCGGGCTTGATCTAGTCCGCAATTTACGGAAATTGGATCCCGATCTTGGTCTGGTGATTTTGACAATGTATCCGAGCGATGAACAACTCTTCCTGGCAATCGAGGCGGGTGCATCTGCCTTCCTTGCCAAGGACCTACCCAGCGATGAAGTAGTTCGAGTGGCCAGAGGCTCGGCCTTCTCACCGAGATCGTTCACAACGTTGAACCTGGATTCGGCACTAGCTCGAAAAGATTTGGTCCCAAAACCTCGATTGTCACCCAAAGAACGGAATGTTCTTCAAATGATGGCAAATGGCGACACGGTCGATGCGATCAGCAGAAAACTTTTCATCAGCAATTCAACAACCAAAACACATATAGCTCGAATTTATGAAAAGCTCTCCGTTGGCAATCGCGCCCAGGCAGTAATTGCCGGCATCCGTCTGGGGTTGCTCGACAATCCCATTGAAGTAGACCGATCGATTCCTTGAAAAAACTCCTCGCCAGTTTGAAATTCGCCCTGCCGATATCACTCGTAGTCGCATTCGCGCGCGTCAATCGGAGTGGAGTCGGCGACTTGGACTCTTGGTGGCATGTCAAGATCGGGGATCAAATTCGCGCTGGGGTTCCATTCAACGACCTGGGCAAGTCCTGGAGTCTCTATTCGGGGAAATGGCAGACCTCTCAGTGGTTGAGCGAAGTTCTCATGTCCTTGAGTCATCAAGCATTCGGTTGGCGAGGCCTGCTCTGGTGGCGACTGATTTTCGGACTCCTTCTTCTATGGGTCTTCGTTGCCTCTCTCGCTAGAAGGAATCGCACCCCTGCAGTTGTCGTCACGTCAATAATCACTGCATGCGTTCTAGTCCCTTCGATTCAGGAACGGCCAGCGTTAGTCGGCTTGATCTTCCTTGCGGTGCTCGGAGCAAGCAGCAGCGAGATCGTGCTCGATAATCACCTGCCGAAATCGGCCTGGTACTGGATACCTGCAACGGCAATCTGGGCCAATCTCCACGGCTCATGGATCTTGGCGCCGGTTGCTCTTGCTCTTTCTTCTCTCCTTGCCCTCTCTCATGTCCGGTCAAGTAAGTTTGCCGCAGAGTCTTCCTGTCTTGTTTTTCTAGTGACCGTCGCTGGTTTCCTCACGCCACTTGGTTGGCATGGACTACTGCTCCCATTCAAACTGCAAGCGACTGCAGGAAAGTTCATCACAGAATGGCAACCGACAACGCTTAACGATCCACTCATCTATGGACTGCTGGCCTTATTGGCGCTACTCGTTCTTTCATGGGGTCGACGTAAGGGGCGCCCAACCGTGAGCGAGCTACTCTGGGTTCTCGCCTGGACGCTTTTTGCCTTTACTGCCTTTCGAAATGTTGGGCCTGCCATTCTGTTCGTTGCTCCAGTCGCCGCCCACCGAATTGATCAATGGTTTAACGGTCGAGTGGTGAAGGAGCATCTCGGCACGCCTGCGTTCCTAATCTCGCTTTCTGTGGCCGTTGGGTTCGCAGTTCTATCAACTTCATTGCTTGATCCGCTCAAGGGCGTGACTCCACGGTTCATTGCCCAACGTCTAACTAACTCCAGCAGCGATCTACGAATCATCAACGACTACAACGCGAGCGGTGTCTTGCTAGCACTAGGCGGAGACCGAGTTCACCTTGCCGTGGATGGGCGCGCCGACCGCTTCGATCCCAAATGGCTCGCCCGATATTTCACAATGCTCAAAGAGCTGAATTCGAATTACTACCTACTCGACCAACTTCGACCGAACGCCGCTGTTCTCGATTCCAGTTCGCCCTTGATCTGGCGACTTATTGAAGATCGGCATTGGACGCGAGTCATGACTGATGGACCGTACGTACTAGTTGTGGCACCAACGATAAGATTATCGCCTTGATTAGCTTTGAAAGTTTTGCCCAGAATCTATTTTCAATACAAAGTTTATGGTATCGCCGACCCTAATATCTTCCCGCTTTCGTACATCAGCCTTGAGCGGTAGGACATACGATCCGGTCTGTTTATCCGGGAAAATAGAAGTCTTCCAAATTGTTTTGCCGATAGTTATAACCACGGGAAGCGAACCCCATCCTCTTTTCATCAACCCATAACGATCATTAATCTCGTCACAGACTTCTTCGGGGATGGACACAAAGTGCCACGCGGCCCTACCCGGATAGAGCCACACCTTTGCACTCGTTCTAAACTCATTCTCGACCATAGATAAAACTAACCGATGTTCCCCAGAAGATGCTACAGCTAGTCGTGCAGCATTGCCTGGTGACGCTGGACGATCTCGTCCCACCGCCACTTCTCTTCAACAAACCTCCGGCCTGCAATGCCCATTCGTTTAGCGAGTTCGGGATTCTCAAGTAGAGTCACGATCCGATCGACGAGGGCGCCTTGATCCTGACCGTCTACAACAAATCCAGTGATGCCTTCTCGAACCGCATCGGGTGCTCCTCCTGAATTGCCAGCAATCACCGGTATTGCACATGCGCTCGCCTCAAGATAAACAATTCCAAGTCCCTCGACCTCAAGACCGCCTAGGCGATTTCGCGAGGGCATGGCAAAGATCTGCCCAGCATTTAGATAGAACGGCAATTCGGCTAGGGGAACTCGTCCGACCAACCTGACGTGCTCAGTGAGGTTCAATTCTTTTATTTTACGTTCCAACTTAGCCCGATATGGTCCTTCGCCAATTATTACTAACCCGGCATCTCTTACTCGTCTACGGATCGCTGGCAGTGCTTCAATCAACCGATCTTGGCCTTTACGGGGAACTAATCTCCCCACGCACACGATCAAGGGTCGATCCTTGAATCCCATTTTTTCTACAATCTCGGCAGCATCCAACCCTGGTCTAAAGAACACCTCGTCGACTCCAGGGGTTAACTGCGTCATCCTGGCTCTGGCATCTTCTGACAACGCGGCACCGATCCGCTCTCGCGTGTACTGGCCAAGATAGGTGACCACGTCGGTTACCTCGCCTACCCGATGGAGCAGTTGCCTGGTTCCAGGGGTTCGTGCCCACCAGACCTCATGGCCGTGAGTTGTCGCAACTGCCCGAGTGATACCAGCTCTTCGCAACGACGGGGTCAATAACCCAAGTGGAGCAGCTGCACCAAACCAGACGGAGGAGCAGTCAAACTCACGCGCAGTATTTGATACGCGACGCGCAAGTCCTGGTGTCGGCAAGAGCATTTTCATCGGGTCACGAATAACCCGAACCCCAGTTCGGACAAAAAGGTCCGCATCATATTCGAAGTCGCCATCTTGGCTGCAAGCATGCACCACGACGCTATCTCGCGGAGCCCGTTCGACGAGGGCACCCACAAAAGATTCGATGCCGCCCGTTCGTGGTGCGAAGTCATTCGTCACCACCAGAGTGCGTTTCACGGTGCGACCTTATCGACTGTTGATCGCTGGCGGTTCGACTTGGTGATTAAGCCGCGCCCATGCGCGCGCTATGCCAATTCGTTGCGGTGGAGTCGGATGCGAGGCCAAGAGCCAGAAGATGAATTTATTGGGGTTCGGATCTGACAGGTTAGAGATTGATAATGTGCGTTGCATCGCAACGAAAGCGTCTGGGTCATGAGTCAAATCAAGTGCGTGAACGTCAGCACGCGCCTCGATGTTTCTAGACAGAAGAGATGAGATTGGTAGTTGGAGCAAGGTCAAAGTGGCGATTATCGCCAGTATCAACGGAACACTCCTGGGATCTGCCAGCGGATTGGGATTTGGTTCCAGCCCCGCCCGCACAAGTACCGGCCGCCAGCCAAGGAGTAATGCAATCAACGCAACTCCCAGAGCTGCAGAAAGTGCGCCTACCAGCGTGTAGCGACCCACATCGTTTGACTTGGCATGTCCCAATTCGTGGGCGACTACGAGCTTTACCTCGCTAGGAGAAGCACTAGTCAATAACACGTCGTAGAGGACGATCCGACGAGTCGCGCCGAAACCGGAGACATATGCATTGAGAGCAGTAGTGCGACGCGAAGCGTCGGCAATCAGGATCTGCTTGACCGGTACGCCATCTTGAGCCGCCATGGTCATCAACTCGTCACGTAAGGGAGAAGATGCCATGGGCGTGAACTTATTGAAGATCGGCTCGAACACGAGCGGATAACCGAATGAAAGAACGATGACGAGAAGTGCTGCCCCCGCGCCTCCGACAATCCACCAACGTTGGCCCAGGATCCGTGCGCAAAGAACAAGCAACGCAAGACCGATTCCAGTAAGCGATGTGCCGATAGCGAAATGCTGCAAGCGCTCGACTATCCATCCGCGCCAATTCAACGTAGATAGGGCGTAGACGCGGAAGACCTTTTCCCGCGCGACATCAAATGGTATTTCGGTGATGTTGATTGCCAATTCGATGGCAACGACGCCTAGGAATGCCTTGAGAAAGAATGGGCCAGGAAGTAGAGCAAGAAATCTCGATCCAAAACTAGTGAACCCGACAAGGCCAGTGAGTATCAGTCCAAGCACCCAAGAACTCATACCCCAAGGAAGAATGGCAGCGTGGAAAGCCTTGGCACGTGCAATATCAACTGTGTTGAAATCGTTACTGGGAGAAACCGGATGGACCCCAATCGGCAAGGCGTGCCATGGGGTCAGCAGGCCGATCAATCCGATCAGAACAACCGAGAGGAGACCAATCGCGATAAGAAGCCATGACCGGTGGGACATTTAGAGACGGACAGCGCCGGCAAAAGGCATCGAATTGACGGGTGATACTCGGACGTTGCGCCCGGGGCGAGGGGCATCAATCATCAAGCCATTGCCCAGATAGATTCCAACATGGGTAACGGCTCGATAGAAGAAAACTAGATCGCCAGGTTGGAGTGACCCGCGCGAGACCTTCCGCCCGTACCGAATTTGCGCCTGAGACGAGTGTGGCAGTGAGACACCAGCCTGGGCGAAGGCGACCATTGTCAGTCCAGAACAATCCCAACGAGATGGTCCAGCAGCACCGAAATAGTAAGAGTCTCCAATCTGTTTCAAAGCAAAGCGGAGGGCGATTCCGACTCGCCCTGAAACCTTGTTTCCCAACTTGGCTGATGTGAGCGAACTTTTCCGATCCGCCTTATCCCTAGCCGCTTGCGCCGCTAAATAGCGCTTCCGTTGGACACCCTTGAGTGATTTGAGCAATCGCTCCGCGGCCATCAACTTAGATTGAGCGAGCGCTGCTGACGCCGCCAATTCGCGTTGAGTTGCTTGAACCTGCTTTACCCGGTCACTCACCACCAGCGAGGTCTGATGGAACCGCTGTTCGGCAGCGGTGTAACGGCGGAGTTGTACCCCTTGAGATCGGGTCACCACCTCGAGCGCACCAGCACTGGCCAAATACTCAGTCGGGTTCTGCGCGAAGAGAAGTTGGATACCAGCACCAAGTCCACCATTTTTGTAGGCGCTGGCCGCTACGACACCGAGGTTCTTCTTCAAAGTCTGAAGAGCGGCGCCTTCAAGGGCCTGCTGGCCTTTAACGCCGGCCAGGGTATGGAGGAGCGCGGTCAGTCTGACTTGGGCGCCATTTGCCGCTTCGGCGGCGTCCGCAGCATCAGACCGCAACTGATCGACCTGGCGCTGGACTGAGGAAAGCGAGGGGCTCGGACTGGCATTGGCCACCCCAGGGACGACGGAGAGCAAGAGAGTCAAGGAGATAAGGATCCTTAATCCACGCAGAGACACCCAGGCAGGCTAACCGCGTCGATGGAGCCGAGACAACCTGAGAGGTTGATCTGAAGCAGATTCTCAGTCTCCAGCAACTCTCAGGCGGAGTGGAGGAACCAGGCCAACCAGAGCCAATGCCGCCACCGCCCGCTCCTCGGCCCGATTGAACTCTGCCGGGGTGAGCAAGAAAGTAACCACACAATCTTGACATTCCGGACTTTCGGGACCGTGTCCACTCTGCCGGATAACACAACGCTCACAATCGATAATCACCTGGATCTCCTCTCGTTCAGCAGAGAGTAAGTGAGAGCACTGACAGGGATCCTCCAAAGTGACGATACTTTTGAGACGCTTGGGGATGAGGGAGTGTCTGGAGAGTTATTTCGACTCCCTGGCATCCTTCACGAATAGCGTCGGCCCTTCGTAAACAAGTGGTGAGCGAAGCCACCACTCGAGGTGAGCAACGCCACCGCTCGGCGATAGGGACTTCGAATACTCACAGGCACCACTGCCATACTCCAATTGTTGAGACGGTTTACTAAGGAGACCGAACCGAAAGTCTTGAAGATAGGCGCGCTTTGAAGATTGGAACCCAATGCGGTTAAGAGCGACAACCACCCTTCTCTTGGTCGCCTCGCTGCTGCTCCTGTCGATACCAGCCGCAGAAGCCGCGACTACCCCTCGACTGTCGCTATCAATAAAGCAGACGCCTAGTGCATATTCCACGCTCGTCACACTCTATGGAACGATTACGCCAGCCAAGAGCAAGGTCTTGGTCACCATCCAATCCAAATTCGCGGGCAAGTGGATCAACACGAAACTCACAGCCAAAACTACAACCGCCGGCACCTGGTCGATCCGACAAAAAGTTGGCGCGAACACTTCCACGATGTCGTATCGAGCTAGTGCAACGGTGGGCCGGGTCAAGACGCTCTCTCCGATTAGATCTATCACTCTTACTGCCCTGCCCGCAGGTCCCTTAGCCATCGATCAATCAGGTCCTGGCGGCCGAATTCTGGGTGCCGATATCAGTCGCTGGCAGCACTCTGGCACCATTCCGATCGACTTTGTCAAGATGTACAGCGCGGGTACTCGATTTGTGATGATCAAAGCATCGGACACGCACGATGCGGCCGACCTAACCGCCACGAATTACTTTGCAGTTGATCGACTCGCCGCACAGGCCGCTGGTCTGTACACAGGGCTTTATCACTACACGTACCTACCAGATACTACCGACCCCGCCGCAATTATCGCGGATGCAAAAGCACAAGCTGAGAAGGCCATCTGGCGCTTGGCCAGTGTCGGCGGCTATACAGCAAACGACCTGCCCTACACGCTCGATCTTGAAAACAACTGCGCAAGAATCAGAGCTGATGGCGGATGCGCGAAGTACGCCTCAAAGGCAAATACGACTCTCTTCGCCCTTACTTGGTTGACGACAGTCCAAGCGCGGACTGGACGGGCACCGATGCTCTACTCGTACCCAAGTTTCCTTGAGGGCGCTATCGTGCGCGATCCGGCCTTTCGAGGCTTCCCACTCTGGATTGCCCACTACGGCGTCAACCCAAGTGATCCTCTAGCAAATCCAGGTCAGCGTGTCCCAGGATGTTACGTCACACCATGGACTCAGAACGATTGCACTGCACAGTGGGCAGTCTGGCAATTTACCTCGTGCGGCTCTGGTGCAAAGTACGGAGTATCGAGCACGCGCCTTGACCTCAATGTCTTTCGCGGCAGTTCCGATGATTTTCTCGCTCTGACGAAAGGAACTTGGACGCCTCAATCAGGTGATTTCTTACCAGTCAACGAACCGACCACCATCAACATCAGTCAGTTGAATCCGACCACCACTGATCTACCAGTAACAATGAAGATAGATGTCGTGCGTGCGACCGGATTGCCGGTTGTCACCGGTGGTGTCTTTGCAACAATCAACCCTTCCGACACACAAATGCCGATTAGTGCGCTACTCATTGCTCAGAGCGCGGTTAGAACGGCCAGCGGCACTTGGAGTCTCAGCATCAGCGGCCTCGCTCCAGGCACTTGGAGTGGAACGATTAATTTCAAAGATCCAACTGGAGTCCACGCTCCTTCTACCGCACCAATCACTTTCGTTCTTGCTCAAGGCGTCAAGCCAATTCCTACGCCAACGCCTACCATCACCCCCAGTCCAACTCCAACGCCCTCACCGACACCCACTCCAACGCCCAAGCCAACCCCTAAACCAACGCCAACCGATCCCTGCCTAAGCCAATTTCCTTATTGATCCGATTTAGAAATACCCGAAGTTAGAAAGCCACTCAGAAACTTCTTGTTCTCAGGCACCGATTGGATCGAAGCCAAACCAACGGCGGGTGGGAAACCAAGTGCGCCAGACCACGATTACTCCAACGTAGATGGGAGCAATCATCAGAACGACATAAGCCCATCGCGGGCCATTCGGGTACGCCGCTGAGAGATAAGTCAGTGCGACCAGATAAATAACAGACACTGTCAGCGTCATTGGTCTCATCGCTTTCACTCGCATTAGGTGTGGGAACTTGATGGAGGTCAATTGAAGAGCGCTGAGCAAGATTGAAATTGCTACTGCAACTGCGGGGCTGGTCCCAAGAATCAGGAATGTTGGAATAACAATATTCCAGGTGGCCGGAAAACCATTGAACCAGTTGTCCGCAGTCTCCTGATCGCTGCGGGCGAACCAGAGCGCAGAGGTGAAGATGATTAGTGCTGCGATCCAAATCTCCCAACCAGCCGGTACCAGATTCATCCGGAACATAAAAGCCACCGGCACTACAACGCACGCAACAAAATCGACGACCAGATCCAAGATGTGACCGTCGATGTGCGGCGCATGAGTGACCACGTCGATTTTGCGAGCGATCGAACCATCAACGCCATCGAGTACTTGGCAGACGATCAGCCAGAGGAGCGCCGCCCGAACGTGCCCGTCCATGACCGCCTGCAGACCCAGCAGGCCGGCAATGGCGCCACTTGCGGTGATGGCATGGATCGCCAGACCCATTAAATGCCGACGGCGACATTCCGACTCACTCAATAAGCCCAATGACAGAACTTGATTCTCAACAGCTTTCAACGGATACCTCAACTTTTTTTACGAGATCTTGGGTGGGATTGCGTGGCAAGGCTAACCCAGGCTGGCCATCTGACGATTTTCTCGTGCAGGTACGCTGAATACATGGTCGCCCGTAAAGCCGATACCGGCGTCCACCGGAGCAGCCGGGAAACCTTATGGGAACGAGTCTGGGCCGGGCTCCTTGTTCTCTACAGCACGGGAGCTGCTTACCTGGTCTGGCGTACCCTCAGCAAGTACGGCGTCAATCCCATCGTCTTTCTAGTAATCGACATGGTCACCTCATGGCCCTATGGATTGGCAACCGCACGGATAGTCGTAAATGTCGTTAAACGTCAATGGCGAGAGGTGCGAAAGTGGTCCTGGGTTGCTGCTATCACTTTTATCGCCCCTGATATCTATGTGCTTGCCTCTGCCCGCCATGTTCCCCGAGATGTGTATTTAATTCTGATTCTGGTGATTACCGCGCTGGTTCTCTTTGCAGTCCTGAGCGTTGTGTTGCAGATTCGAAGCTGGGGCAAACTTGCGGTTAGCGAGTCTGAATAGGTGGTGTCAGCGACACCCTTTAACGTTGTCACGTGTCGGCGATTCCAGAGGTCTCAACCCAACTTAGCCTTGATGACTTAGGTAGCCCGCTCCGACAGACCACATTTGTCGTAGTGGATCTGGAAACCACTGGCGGCTCTCCCAAGGCGGGCGCAGGCATCACGGAAATTGGTGCAGTCAAAATCTGTGGCGGAGAAGTTTTGGGCGAGTTCCAGACTTTTGTAAACCCAGGTAGTTCGATCCCGCCTTTCATTACCGTCCTGACTGGAATAACCGATGAGATGGTCAGGGAAGCACCCCATATCAACGCTGCGCTGCCTTTCTTCCTGGAATTCTGTGGAGACCCAACCTCCACTGTCTTAGTCGCCCATAACGCCCCCTTCGATTTGGGCTTTCTCAAATCCGCGGCCCAGGACATGGATCTTCGGTGGCCGCCGTTCGCTCATATCGATACCGCCAGGCTCGCACGCCAGATACTTCCGCGAGATGAAGCACCCGACTGCAAACTAGCCACGCTCGCATTGCTATTCCGCGCGGATACGACACCGAACCACCGTGCCCTCGATGATGCTAGAGCGACGGTCGATGTTCTGCATGCGCTTATCGGCCGACTTGGAAACTTGAAGATCACCACGTTAGAAGATCTCCGTGATTTCTCGATGCGCGCCACAACAGCTCAGCGGAAAAAGCGCCATCTGGCCGATGCAATTCCGAGTGGTCCTGGTGTTTACATTTTCCGCGATCGAGTTGGAACCCCGCTCTACGTCGGCACGTCAAATAATTTACGGTCACGCGTTCGCTCCTACTTCACCGCCAGCGAGAAGCGCAAACGCATCTTGGACATGCTCAACCTGGTCGAATCGATCACCACCATTCCTTGCGCTACGACACTCGAAGCCCAAGTGCGCGAACTCCGGCTCATAAACGAGCACCAGCCAAATTACAATCGACGCTCCAGGCGACAAGATCACGCAGTCTGGCTGACACTCACCGACGAGATGTTTCCACGGCTTTCGATCGTCCGCGGATCGGAATCCCTACGCGATGATCGCGGTTGGATGGGTCCATTCTCCAGTCGCCTGGAAGCCGAGGGGACTGTTTCGGCGATCTATGACAGTCAAGCTATTCGACAGTGCACGCAACGTATCACCACAAGATCTCAGAAGAATGCAAGCACTTGCGCACTATTTGACATGGATCGTTGCGGCGCACCTTGTACTGGCGAACAATCCCCAGACGACTATCTTGAGATCATCGAGCAGACACGTAAGTTGATGCACGTCGATCGTTCTCCCGTGTTGTCGCAATTAGAGTCAAAGCTGACAGGGCTTGCTCAAGCGGAGAGATTCGAAGAGGCTGCACAAGTTCGCGATCGACGAACCGCTCTACAGCGAGCAGGCGCGCGCGGTGCCAGAATTCGTTCACTCACAAAAGTTGCGCACCTAGTGGCGGGTCACATCAACTTCGATGGGGATTGGGAGTTTCTATGCGTTCGCTACGGTCGCCTAACCGGCAGTGCAGTAAATCAATCTGGTTTCGATCCCCGCTTAACCATCGAAGCACTTACCCTGACTGCCGAAGTGTTGACGGAGAGTAATAAAACTATGCCTTACTCCTCACATGAAGAATGTGAACGAATTCTGGACTGGCTTGAAATGCCTGGAACTCGACTCTTCGAGATCATCGGCGAATGGAGCAGCCCAGTAAGGGGATCAGAAGTTGGTCAGGCCTCAACTGAGGCGCAGCGATTGCGATAGCTCGACCCATCGCTCAAGAAGTGTTGCTGCCGCACCCGAATCGATTGCGGCGACCCCCGCAGCTAACCCAGATTCCATCCGTTCAGTCAGCGACATCCCGCGTTGCGTCGGCGCCTCGAATGCCGCGAGAGCAGCGGCGGTATTAAGCAAAATGGCATCGCGATGTGGCCCAAGCTCACCTGCGAGAACTGCCTTGGTTGCCAGCGCATTCGCGGTAGCATCTCCCCCAGCCAACGCGGATTTGGGCGCTCTTGAGATGCCGAAATCCATGGGGTCCAGGATCTCCTTCACAACTCCACCATTTGCTACTACATAGACGGTTGAAGTGGTGGACAGACTCAGCTCGTCAAGTCCATCATCTCCACGGAAGACCAGGGCGTCGGTGCCACGGGCGGCGAGCACGTCGGCAACCACTGGCAGCCAACGCGGATCGGCCACGCCGATCGCCTGCGCCTTAGGTTTGGCCGGGTTGGAGAGCGGACCGACGATATTGAAAACGGTGGTTACGCCCATCTCGCGTCTGGTCTGGGCTACGTTTTTCATGGCTGGGTGAAAAGCCGCTGCAAAGCAGAAACTAATGCCCAGCGAAGAGGCGCAGTGCGCCACACTCGCGCCATCAAGTTCGGTAGCCACGCCAAGAGCCTCTAGAACATCGGCCGAACCGCTCTGAGAGGATGCAGCGCGTGAACCGTGTTTGATCACCGTTGCCCCCGCTGCTGCCGCGACTATTGCTGCGGTCGTTGAAATATTGATCGTGTTTGCGCCATCTCCGCCTGTTCCCACACAATCAACCGCGCGGCCAGGAAAATTGACGGGTTTCGCATGTCGATACATGACCTCGACGAAACCAATTACCTCGCTAGCGGCCTCGCCCTTCACTTTTAGACCCATCAGGAGAGCAGCAATCTGAGCAGAGGTGGCCCGCCCCGACATGACCTCTTCTAGAGCCCAATCTGCCATGCTGCGCTCTAGATCCTCGAGGCTGGTCAGGTGGCGGAGGATCATCGGCCAGGAGAGGATTTCCCGCGTGTTCAGCTTCGGTCAATCTGGCCTAGAAGTCGGGCTGCAGCACCCGCCAGCACGGAGGGATCAATCGGATGGGCAACTATGGCGTCGGCCCTGGACCATGAAGCGAGCCAAGCGTCGCTTGCCCGACCGATTACTAGGAGAATCTTTGGTGCGTTGAAAATTTCATCCTTGATCGCTCGAGCGATACCCATGCCACCAGCGGGAGTGGCTTCGCCGTCAAGGATGACCAACGAGATTCCAACCCCGCCACGACTGATTTCATCGACTGAGGCATCGAGGGCGGCCATCAGCGCCGGTTCGGTGGCAATTTCAGTCATTGAGACAAGTGGCCCATCGGCGCTGGGGCGTCGGCCAATGGCGGCAATCACGGAGGCGCGAGTCTGGGCGTTGTCGCTGTAGACCAGGATCTGTTGGGTCGTATCTGTCAGGGTCGGCACGATTCCAAATCGTAGCCCAAGCAGTTAAGGGTCGGCCCCGACGGCGCTTCTGCGAACTGCGAGGCGTTGCTCTCACGCGCCCGGTTTGGGGCCAAGGACGAACTTTCTCTCCAGATAAGCCATAATCTCCCCTTGTGACGAGTGCAACCCTGAGTAACGACCTACCTACCGAATCGAGCAACCGCCCAAATTTGGTGGCGGTTGGCACAATCGTCTGGCTGTCCAGTGAGTTGATGTTCTTCGCTGCCCTCTTTGCGATGTACTTCACAACCCGCTCGGTCCAAGGGCCCAAAATTTGGCTCGAATCGACCGGTCTGCTCAATGTGCCGTTCGCCACCCTCAACACCACGGTCCTGGTGCTCTCTTCAATCACCTGTCAATTCGGTGTTTTTGCCGCCGAACGTTTCCAACTGCGGCGAACTGGCAGCGCGTTCGATTTCCGAAAATGGGGAATGCGCGAATGGTTCACTCTGACCTTTCTCATGGGTGCCTTCTTCGTCGGCGGTCAAATATATGAATATGCAAACCTCGTTCGCGATGGGATATCGCTGTCAAGCCTTTCTTACGGGTCGGTTTTTTACATTACGACCGGTTTCCATGGATTGCACGTTGTGGGTGGGCTAGTCGCCTTTCTTATCGTTCTGGGTCGCACTTTCAAAGCCCATCGTTTCGGTCACGCAGAGGCGACGACGGCAATCGTCGTTTCCTATTACTGGCACTTTGTTGATGTTGTTTGGATCGGTCTTTTCACCACTATCTACTTGATTAAATAAGGCGGGCACGTCGAATGAAACGGCTATCGAAATACCGCCGCCATCCACTGGCTGCTGCGCTCGTGATCGTGATCGGGTTGCTCTCAGTCGGAAGTCTCTACGCATTCGCTTCATCAGCCTCTCCAGCGCAGGCAACCAATGCCAGAAGCCAAGCCATCGAAGAGGGACGCCAGATGTTCCTCAAAGGGTGCTCTTCCTGCCACGGGCTGAACGCCGAGGGCACCGGCAACGGACCATCGTTGATTGGCGTCGGCGCTGCTGCCGTCGACTTCCAAGTAGGAACTGGTCGGATGCCTTTGGGGGATGCAAGCGTCCAAGCAATGGCTAGGACTCCGCAATTCACACCTGAGCAGACAGTGGCACTTGCCGAATATGTAGCTTCGCTGGCCCCTGGTCCTGCTATCCCTTCGCAAGAGTCGCTCAATTACGAACGCGACGGAACTCTGGCGCAAGGTGGAGAGTTATTCCGCACGAACTGCGCCATGTGCCACAACTTCGCAGGGCAGGGCGGTGCCCTCACGCAGGGCAAGTACGCCGCCTCGCTTATGGGCGTTCCTCCACAAAAAATATATGAAGCGATGATCACCGGCCCGCAATCGATGCCGGTCTTCGGGGATCGTGCGCTGACGCCGCTGCAGAAACTTTCAATTATCAAGTGGCTCAAGAACGCGGAGAATGAGAAGGCTCAGGGCGGCATCGCACTCGGAAAAGTTGGACCAGTAACTGAAGGTCTTCTCGTTTGGACACTCGGTCTTGGGTTGTTGATTGGTGCAGCAGTCTGGCTAGGAGCAAAATCAAAATGAGTGACCATCAAGGCGAGATCGAACCACTGAGCGATCCAGGACTTCCCGCGCATGTGCACCGTCGTGCAGACCACGATCCAGTTGCCGAAAAGCGCGCAGAACACCAGGTAGCTGGACTCTTTATGCTCTCCGCAATTAGCGCTATCGCTTTCATAGTCTCCTTCGTCGGAATCAAATCAGATCAATACATCTTCCTGCCAATTCTTGGTACCACGAATGCGCAACAACTGGCCCTTGGTCTCTCTTTGACGTTATCTCTTCTGGCGATCGGCTTCGGCGCCGTCCACTGGGCCAAAACTTTGATGCCAGATGACGAGCAGATCGACCTCCGACACACGATGCGGTCGGCAGAGAGCGACCGGGCCGAATTAGCAACAACTTTTGCTCAGGGTGCTAACGATTCGGGAATCGGGCGACGTTCCCTAATCAAACGCACACTCGGGGCAGCCCTTGCCCTCGTAACGGTCTCGCCATTGATCATTCTCCGCGATCTTGGCCCGCTGCCACGTAAGCAACTCGAGAAAACAAATTGGCAGAGCGGTCGTCGTCTGGTCACCGACCCTGGTGGGATTGCGCTTAAAGCCACGGATCTTCAAGTTGGCGGAGTTGCCCATGTTCTTCCTCAACTTCCGGACGGGAAATCACAGTCGCTTGAAGACTTGACTCGTGATCCGGTCTTGGTTATTCGCCTCCGTCCAGAAGACCTTCACCTAAGTGCAGAACGAACGAACTGGACGTATGACGGGATTATCGCTTTCTCAAAAATTTGCACGCACATGGGCTGCGCGGTGGGTCTCTATGAACAGCGGACCCATCACCTTCTCTGTCCATGTCACCAATCAACCTTCGATGTTACGACCGGTGCCTCTGTGATCTTTGGGCCGGCCGCACGTCCATTGCCACAGTTGGCAATCACAGTCGATAGCGAGGGCTACTTAGTGGCGCAGCATGGCTTTACTGAACCAGTTGGCCCAAGTTTCTGGGAACGATCCTCATGAGCAAGGGCGCAAACACTGAGAATGCTGCATTCACTTTTATTGATGAGCGCACGGGAATTGCGAAAGCGCTAAAAAATAACCTAAGAAAGATTTTCCCCGACCACTGGTCCTTCATGCTCGGCGAGATCGCTCTCTACTCGTTCATCATTCTGCTCCTCTCGGGCACCTTCTTGACTTTTTTCTTTGTGCCATCGCAAGAAGAGGTTATTTATCACGGTGCTTACGCACCTTTGGCAGGATTGAAGATGTCCCAGGCGTACGCATCTACCATCGATATGTCATTCGATGTACGCGGTGGGCTCCTGATGCGCCAGATTCACCACTGGTCGGCGTTGATCTTCCTCGCGGCGATGATTGTTCACATGCTCCGCATCTTTTTCACGGGTGCTTATCGGAAGCCACGCGAATTCAATTGGCTGATCGGTATTGGGCTACTCACCTTGGGAATCCTCGAAGGTTTTGCTGGCTACTCGCTCCCTGACGATTTGCTCTCTGGCACTGGCCTGCGAATCGCAGAGGCTATCGTCCAAGCAATTCCGCTTGTGGGCACATACGTAGCCTTCTTCCTTTTTGGCGGGGCATTCCCAGGCCATATATTCATCTCGCGCCTCTACACAATTCACGTATTGCTGATTCCGGGAATCATCCTCGCGTTGATTACGGTCCACTTGATGCTGGTCTGGTTCCAGAAGCACACCCAATACCCAGGTCCTGGACGAACAGAGAAGAACGTCGTCGGCTATCCCCTCATGCCGGTCTACATGGCGAAGGCGGGTGGTTTCTTCTTCATCGTCTTCGGTATCACCGCATTCCTCGGCGCCTTATTCTCAATCAACCCGATCTGGCTCTACGGACCGTACAACCCGTCCCAGATTTCGGCGGGCTCTCAACCAGATTTCTATATGGGCTGGCTCGATGGTCTTGTTCGAATGACTCCGAATCTTGAAACTCATGCCTTCGGCCACACCATCTCATGGAACATTCTGATTCCCGCCCTGATCGTCCCAGGAATCTTCTTCACCGGGCTTGCTCTCTTCCCATTCCTCGAGAGTTGGGTCAATGGCGACAAGAATGAGCATCATCTTTTAGACCGGCCTCGGAATGCCGCGACTCGCACATCGCTTGGAGTTGGTGGCGTCACCTTCATGATCGTCGCGTTGATCAACGGCGGCAACGACATCATCGCAACACACTTCGGCTTTAGCATCAATCAGATCATGTGGTTTAGTCGCATTGGAATTCTCCTATTGCCACCATTGGCATTCGTCATCACGAAACGAATCTGTCTAGGCCTTCAACATAAAGATCGCGATACTGTGCTGCACGGTCGCGAATCAGGGCGACTGGTCATGCTCCCCAACGGCGAATTCATCGAAGTCCATGAACAAATTTCCGCCGACGATAAATGGTCACTCACTCAACACAAGCAGTACCAGACGATTCCTGAGACAGTCGACGTCGATCCCAATAGCGTCAAACGTCGAGTCGGTCTCAAAGAACGTACTCGAAGAAGCTTGTCGAGGTGGATGTATGGCGAGCAGGTTGCCAAGCCAACGCCTACAGACCTCCATGAGATCGAGGGCGGGAACCACTAGGCAGGTTTAGGATTCCACGATCTCAGTAGGGGCTCCGTGCACTGCTGGAATCGAACCGATACGCCCTGCTTGGTAATCTTCAAAAGCCTTCAAGACTTCGGCCTTGGTATTCATGACGAACGGGCCCATCCAAGCAACTGGTTCTCTAATCGGTGCACCACCAAGAATTAGCACTTCCATCGAAGGTGAGCGCGATTCCTGACTCTCATCGGCCCGGATCATCAAAGAGTCTCCGGCACCGTAGACAGCGAGTTGACCCATCTTTACCGGTCGCGCCTCCTCGCCGATGGTGCCATGACCAGCCAACGTATAAGCAAGAGCGTTGTATCGAGAGTTCCAGGGCAGTCGAAGTTCTGCGCCAGGAGCAAGAGTGGCGTGGACCATCGAGATTGGAGTTCTAGTACTTCCTGGTCCCTGGTGACCATCGACCTCCCCAGCGATTACGCGGAGAAGGGTTCCACCGTCGACTGAGGAGAGAAGTGCGACCTGCCCGGCCCGAATATCTTGATAGGCCGGAGGCATCCATTTCTGGCTGGCTGGCAGATTCACCCAGAGTTGGAAGCCATGAAAAAGGCCTCCTGAGACGACCAGATGCTCAGGCGGACTCTCGATATGCAAGATTCCGGCCCCTGCCGTCATCCACTGAGTATCGCCATTAGTGATGGTTCCACCGCCGCCATTGCTGTCGCGGTGATCGAAGATGCCGTCAATGATGTAGGTGACGGTTTCAAAACCGCGGTGCGGGTGCCATGGAGTTCCCTTTGGCTCACCGGGCGCGTACTCGACCTCGCCCATCTGATCCAAGTGGATAAATGGATCGAGCTCGGCTAGATCCACCCCAAAAAAAGCCCGTCGTACCGGGAATCCTTCGCCTTCAAAGGCGCTAGGTGCTGTCGTCACGCTCTTAACTGGGCGCGATACCCCTGTGGCCTGGCTGAGTCTGGGCAGAACGGTTAGATCGGAGACAGTGACCGCTGGCATGATTCCCTCTTTCGTTGAAACTTCAACTACTTATAGCGTAGAACGCTACTTAGGCTCAGGCAATTCCACCCTCCTGCCGAGCGGTGGCTGCGCTCATGCCGAGAGGTGGCGTCGCTCACCCCGAGCGGTGGCTCCGCTCGGTGCGTTTGGCCTAGGTCGTAACGGCGCAGGCACTGCCTTTGAATTTTTAAATAGGTGAGAGCGCAGAGAAGATGCACACCACCACCTCGTTAACGCGGTCGAAATCGGGTTAAGGGTGTTGCGAATACGATGAGCCATGCTGCTATCAACTCCTCTCACGCCGTCTTCCAAGGATGGCACAAGAGGTGAAAAATGAGCGTAGCCACCGCTCGGGGTGAGCGTAGCCACCGCTCGGGGTGAGCGTAGCCACCGCTCGGGGTGAGCGACGCCACCGCTCGGGGTGAGCGACGCCACCGCTCGGGGTGAGCGACGCCACCGCTCGGGGTGAGCGACGCCACCGCTCGGGGGGAGCGACGCCACCGCTCGGGGGGAGCGACGCCACCGCTCGGGGTGAGCGACGC
>Ga0082335_1000772_pt1 | contig 76293 bp, 85 predicted proteins | sample Subgrocontami58m_FD_72375 | JGI IMG/M metagenome (GOLD analysis project Ga0082335, IMG submission 72375) | Subsurface groundwater microbial communities from S. Glens Falls, New York, USA - GMW37 contaminated, 5.8 m (SPADES assembly) (version 2) ... | reverse complement strand
CATCCTTGAAACTCTACCTCCGTCGTCACCGTTACAAACGCCTTCAACTGCTCCAGCGTCACCAGTTTCTTCTCGTTCATGTCGATCACCATGCCCCCAATGATCGATCCCTTTACCCGCTCTCAGACTCTTACCTCTTTGGAAACACGGCCCCTCGTTCAGACTCATACCATTTTGGATAAGACTGGCATTTGACATGGTTTTCAACATGGTCTACTATCGAACCATGATCAAGCTGAACATCAATCAGGCCAAGACCCATCTCTCCGCCTATCTCGCGCGGCTGCGGCAGGGTGAGACCATTGTGCTGTGCAAGCGCAATACCCCGATCGCCGAGATCCGGCCGCTGCGCCAGTCGCGCACGCGCAAACGCCCGATCGGCCTGGCGGCGGGCGAATTTGCCATTCCGGCGAGTTTCTTCGACCCGCTGCCGGAGGATCTGGTCGCGGCATTCGCCGGCGAATCCGAATCCTCATGAACCTGCTGCTCGATACCTGTACATTTCTCTGGATCGCGCAGGATTCAAGCGAGCTGTCTCAAACAGCGCGGGAGGTGTTCGTGGATCCGGCCAACGACGTGTACCTCAGCGTGGTGTCCGCGTGGGAGATCGCGGTCAAGCATGCGCTCGGACGGCTGCCGCTGCCGCAGGCGCCGGATCGCTACGTGCCGCAACTGCGCTCCCGGCACGGCATTGAAAGCCTTGCACTCGACGAGGAAACGGTCATGCAGATCGGGAAGCTTCCCGGCCATCACCGCGACCCCTTCGACCGCATGCTGGTGTGTCAGGCACTCGCCCATGGCCTCACGCTGCTCACTCCAGACCCGCTCCTCTCGCGCTACCCGGTTCGCACCGCGTGGTAACCCGGCGGTCCGGACGCGGGGCGTGACGGGCGACGCGAGCGCCGGGCCTGCGCGCGATCATTGCGGCTTCTCTGTCGTGCGCTTTTCGATGTCTATGAGTTTCTGCAGGCCAATGGTCTCGTGCTGCTCCTTTTGCAGCCGCGCCCAGTCTTCCTGCGGCCGCGATTTGATCGAAAATCCGTCGGCGAGCTCGGTATAGGTCTTCTTCATCGCCTCGTAGGCGGCGAGTAGCGGCGTCGCGGCGTCGATGAGCAGGCGGAATCCGCATACGTACAGATCGTCGGCGCTCATGCCGATCGCGGCGAGTCCGCCCGGCCGCAGGATGGTGACGAGCGGCGGCGCGAGCCGTTCGCCGACGTAGCGCGCCGCTTCGGGCGTGGCCACGCTCAAGAGCAGCGAATCGGCGCCGGCTTTGCGATACGCCTCGCAGCGGCGGATCGCGTCATCGATGTTGGAGGCGCGCACGGCGTTGGTGCGTGCAATGATGTGCGTGTCGGGATTGCGTCGGGCGCGCACGGCCTCTTTGACTTTTTCGACCATGAAATCCATCGGCACCATGTGCTCGATGCCGATATGGTGATGCGCGCGTTTGGGCAGGATCTGGTCCTCGATCTCGATGGCGGCGAACCCCGCCGCCTCGGTCATTCCCAGTGTGCGGTGCATGTGCATGGGATCGCCCCAGCCTGCTGCGGCGTCCAGGATCAGCGGCAGGCTCGACACCGTGCGGATTTCGAGCGCCGTCTGCGCCATCTCGGTCAGCGTCAGATTCGCCTCGAGATAGACCCGCAGATAGCCGGTGGCGCCGCCGCCGAGATAGAGCGCCTTGAAGCCTGCTTGCTCCGCCATCCTGGCCATCATCGGATCGAGCACCAGCGGCGCACATACAGGCGCTGGGCCTTGCATCATGTTGGTGAGGCTAGTCATGTCATTAACTCCCCAATTCGAGACTGATATTCGAGTACCGCTTAGCGGACCTGCGGCGACTTTTGAGGCTTGCTCGCGCAGGTGCTATTATCCACCCCACGGGAGGAAAGAATTGCGATCCTGGGTGAAGGCCGCCCTTGCGCGTACTGCCCGACGTTCGACCGTCGCGCAATCGGGTCTGCCCGACTATCGCGCTGACGTCGACAAAAGCCCTTACGCACCCATGGGTTCTTGTCATTTCAGTTAATGACAAGGTCTCTCGAGTTGTGGACAATGCATGACCTGCACGATTCTCTTGGGAAGCAAGATGGGCGAAGTACAGTATGGCGCGCCAAAGAGATTGGAGCACACGGTTGCACTTTTCTCGGGCGCGAGAGGGGCGGCGAGCCGCCGAATTGCGTTCGATAGGGCGAGGAGAAAGAAGTAATGGCTAAGCATCATGTAACGACGACGGTCAATGGCAATGGCGTCGAATTTCTTTGCGAAACGCAGCAGACGCTGCTCGAAGTGCTGCGCGATGAACTGCACCTCACGGGCACCAAGGAAGGCTGCGGCACGGGCGACTGCGGCGCCTGCAGCATAACGATCGACGGGCGCCTCGTGTGTTCGTGCCTCATGCTGGGTGTCGAAGCGCAGGGCAAGTCGATCCAAACGATCGAGGGCATGGCCACAGGCGAGAAACTGCATCCGTTGCAGCGCAAGTTTTTGGAGCACGCGGCGTTGCAGTGCGGCGTCTGTACGCCCGGATTTCTGATGGCGGCGCAGTCCTTGCTTGAGCGCAATCCGGATCCGACCGAGGAAGAGGTGCGCTTTTGGTTGGCCGGCAATCTGTGCCGGTGCACGGGGTACAACAAAATTATCGATGCGGTGCTCGACGCGGCACGCGAGATTCGGGGGAATTGATCATGGGTGACAACGCCATCATGCGCGAACAAAAGTTGTTCAAGGTAGTCGGCACACGTCCGGTGCGGCCGGACGGCACGCCCAAGGTGACGGGCCTCGCCCAATTCGGCGCCGACTTCGCTCTGCCGGGCATGCTGTGGGGCGATATTCTGCGCTCGCCGCATGCGCATGCGCGCATCCGCTCGATCAACACCGCGAAAGCGCGCGCACTGCCCGGCGTCAAGGCGGTGATTACGTCCGCGGACTTCCCCGAACAGAAGTTCGAGTATGTCGGTCCCGAGCGCGTCGCAGTGAATTACTGGCACATGACGCGCAACGTCATGGCGCGCGAAAAAGTCCTGTACGAAGGCCATGCCGTCGCGGCAGTCGCCGCGGTCAGCAAGGCCGTTGCCGCGGAGGCGCTGCGGCTGATCGAAGTCGATTACGAGGTGTTGCCGCACGTCATCGACGTCGATGAGGCGATGCGGCCCGACGCACCGCTGCTGTTCGAGAATATGATCACGCGCGGCATCGAGCCCGCGCCGACCAAACCCTCCAATATCTCCAAGAGAATCGAGTTGAAATTGGGCGACATCGAGGCCGGCTTCGCCGCCGCCGACGAGATCGTGGAACTGAACTTCAAGACCGCTCCTGTGCATCAGGGCTATATCGAGCCGCACGCGTGTCTTGCGCGCTTCGAAACCGGCGGCCAAGGAGAGATTTGGGCGTCGAGCCAGGGACATTTCGTGGTGCGCGCCTACACGGCGAAGCTCCTCAACATGAATATCGGCGACGTGCTGGTTCATCCGGCGGAGATCGGCGGGGGGTTCGGTGGCAAGACCGTCATCTATGTCGAACCGGTAGCAGCCGCGCTCTCGCGCAAGACCGGCCATCCGGTGAAGATCATGATGAGCCGGGAAGACGTGTTCAAGGCTACCGGTCCGACCTCCGGCGCGTCGATGACGGTCAAGATCGGGGTCAAGAAAGACGGCAGGATAGTCGCCGCCGACGGCCTCTTCAAGTATCAGGCGGGCGCCTTCCCCGGCTCGCCGGTGATGAACGGGGTCATGTGCGGCTTCGCACCTTACAACATCCCGAACGTGCGCTCGGTCGGCTACGACGTGGTCTGCAATCGGCCGAAGTCGGCCGCCTACCGCGCTCCCGGGTCGCCGATCTCCGCATTCGCGGTGGAAAGCGTCATGGACGCGGTCGCGGCCAGAATCGGCATGGATCCGCTGAAGTTCAGACTGATGAATGCGGCCAAGGTCGGAACGCCGACGACCTGGGGACCGAAGCACGCGTATGACAGCTATGCATACACGGTTCAGGCACTCCTCGATCACCCCGCTTATTCGGCCAAGCTGGGCAAAAACCAAGGGCGCGGCGTCGCCTCCGGCTTCTGGTTCAACAACGGCGGCGAATCGAGCGCGACCGTGCACATCAACGAGGACGGAACGGTCGTGATCGCAACCGGCAGCATGGACATCGGCGGCTCGCGTGCGTCGATGGCAATCATGGCGGCAGAGACGCTGGGGATCGATTACACGAGCGTGCGCTCGATCGTGGCCGATACCGGCTCGATAGGCTACACGCATGTCACGGGTGGCTCGCGCGTCACCTACGCGACCGGCACGGCGGTGGTCGAGGCGTGCAAGAAGGTGATCGGCGAACTATGTGCGCGCGCTGCAATGATCTGGGACGTGGACAAGGGCGACGTGATTTGGGAGGACGGATGCGCTATGCCTGCCGGCAAGATTTCCGGCAAGTTCGAGCCGCTGTCGCTCAAAGCGATCGCCGCCAAGCGCGCGGTGACAGGCGGGCCGATCGGCGCCGAGGCATCGGTCAACGCGGGCGGTTTCGCCCCTGGCTTCGCGAGCGAACTGTGCGAGGTCGAGGTCGACCCCGAAACGGGGGCAGTGAAAATCCTGCGCTTCATCGTCGCGCAGGATGTGGGGCGGGCCATCCATCCGAGCTATGTCGAGGGTCAGATGCAGGGCGGTGCCGTGCAGGGAATAGGCTGGGCGCTGAACGAGGAGTACATCTACGGCCCGGACGGAAAATTGCAGAACGCGGGGTTTCTCGACTACCGGATTCCGGTCGCCTCCGACCTGCCGATGATCGAGGCGCTGATGGTCGAGGTGCCGAACCCGAACCACCCGTTCGGCGCGAAAGGGGTGGGCGAGGTGAACATCGTCCCGGCGATGGCGGCGGTTGCCAACGCGATCAACCACGCAATCGGCCGGCGTCTGACCGAACTGCCGATGTCGCCGCCCAAGATACTTGACGCGCTTAATTCGCCGCGTAGAGGTTAGTTCCTTGGCTGCGGCGCCTGCCCGAGTCGTTCTCATCGGCGGCTTGGGCAGCTACTACACGGGCGGCGTAAGCGAATTCGAGATCGAGGCAAAGACCCTGCACGACGTCATCAGGGGGCTCGACGAACGCTGCCCCGGGCTAGGCGAGTACCTGGTGGAAGAGGAAAGCACCGTTGCGATCGACGGCGAGATCCACCAAATCGGTTATCACCACCCTGTGCGGCCTGGCTGCGAGATCTTCTTCATTCCGAGTATCGAGGGCGGATAAGGGCGATTCTTCCGGCTGAAATGCGAAGAAGCCCCTGGCACCGGGTTCGGTGTCAGTGCTGCGGCCAATCATTTTGACTTAGCCCCACCAGAAATTCAGCGTGTCCGGTGTGTGCGAATTCGCATGGTATATTCCACGATACTTAAGTGATTTTGCCGGGGCGTGATTAAGGGAAGGAACGAGGGGAGCCGGTGGGGAATCCACCCCTTGCTCGGCGCTTCGTTAAAAGCTCTAAGAACTATGAACTCTGTTGCCAGGAGATGTTTATGAGATCGCATTACCTAATTGCTTTGTTGCTCGCGCTGGCCCTGCCCGGCGCAAGCGTCGCGCAGTCCTACCCGAACCATCCGCTGAAACTGATCGTCCCGTACGCCCCCGGAGGTGGAGTCGACTGGAACGCGCGCCTGATTGGAACCAAGCTGGCCGGATACCTCGGGCAGCAGGTGCTGGTCGAAAACCGCCCCGGGGCCGGCACCAATATTGGCAACGTCTATGTCGCCCAATCGGCGCCGGACGGCTATACGCTGCTGGTCAACGGCGGTACCCTGCTGATCAACATGACGCTGTACAAGAAACCGGGCTTCGATGCGCTGCGCGATTTTGCCCCGGTGTCGGTCTTCTCGGCCAGCCACAACGTGCTGGTGGTGGGTCCCAAAGTGGCTGCGAAGAATATGGCCGAACTGGTCGCCCTCGCGCGCGCCAATCCCGGAAAGCTGAACTACTCGACGGCCGGCAACGGCAGCACGCAGCATCTGACGGGTGAATTGTTCAAGACCCTCACCAAGACCGACATCGTGCATGTGCCCTACAAGGGTACCGCGCCCTCGCTTACCGCGCTGATTGCGGGCGATGTCGACTTGAGCTTTTCCAATATTCCGGCCGTGTTGGGGCACATTAAATCGGGGAAACTGCGCCCGCTGGCGGCAACGGCGGCGAAGCGCAGCGAGATATTGCCCGCGGTGCCGACCATGAAGGAGTCCGGCTACGACATGAACGTCGTCGCTTGGTACGGGATATTCGCGCCTGCGGCGACGCCGCGTGACATCGTCAACAAGCTATCGGCGGCGATTGCGCGCGCGGCAAATGATCCGGACATCAAGCGTCGGCTGCTCGATTCGGGCGCCGAACCGGTCGGTAGCAGCCCGGAGGAGTTCGCGCGCCAGATGCGCGCCGAGGCAAGCATGTGGGCCGGCGTCGTGAAAGCCTCCGGCGCGACGATTGACGAGTAAGCCTCACAGGTGCGACGCAAGGATCACGAGGGAAATCATGGATCGGAAGACTGACGTTGGCGGTGCGCGGACTTGGCAGGACGCGCTCTACGAGCAGTTGCGCCGAAATAATGTAACCCAGTTCGCGTACGTTCCGGACGCCGGGCATTCAATCCTCATCGATCGCTCGCTCGCCGATCCGGATGTTCACGCCGTAGTGCTCACGAGCGAGCAGGAAGGCGTTGCGATGCTCGCGGGTGCCGATCTGGCCGGCGCCCGCGGCGTGTTGCTGATGCAAAGCAGCGGCACCGGCAACTGCATCAACATGCTCTCCCTCATCAAAGGCTCGCGCTTTCCGTTTCTTACGCTGATCACCATGCGCGGCGAATATGGCGAAGGCAATCCCTGGCAATATCCCATGGGGCAGGCGGTCGAGCCGGTGCTGAAGGCCATGGGCGTGATCTGTGTGCACATCGATCGGCCGGAGGACGTCCTGCCGTCGATCAATGCCGCGATGACCATGGCCTTTCAGTCCGGGCAGGCGGTCGCGGTGCTGCTGGGCCAGAAGCTCATCGGCGCGAAAAAGTTTTAGGGAGCCGTGACAAGCCGCGTTTTGTCGCGGTCCGGCTTACGGAACATGAGGGGAGGTATCGGCTCGTTGTGTTATGGACTCTGAGGAAAGACGAATGAATTCCCGGCCCACTGTGCAAGACCCTGGCAACACGGCTGCGCCACGCTTCGTCCTCGATCGACGCAAGGCGGTACCGGCGCTGATCGGGCGGCACGAGGATTTTCTGCATATCGCCGGGCTTGCCGGCACGGCGTACGACCTGACGGCGCTGACCAAGCACGGCAAGCATTGCTATGCTCTTGGCGGGGCGATGGGCGCGGCTTGCATGATGGGTCTCGGTCTGGCCCTTGCGCGTCCTGACAAGCGCGTGCTGGTGACGACCGGCGACGGGGAACTGCTGATGAGCCTGGGCGCGCTCGCGACGATCGGTGTCATGAACCCGCCGAACCTCTCTATCATTTGCGTGGACAACGGCCATTATGGCGAGACCGGAAACCAGGAGACCCATACCAATCGGGGTGTCGATCTGGAGAGAATCGCGCAAGGTGCGGGCATCAGGCTCACCCACACGGTGGCGACCGAGGCACAGATTGCGCAGGGGGCGCGCATCCTGCGCGTAGGCAAGGGTACCGCCTTCGTGCTGCTGCGCGTGAATCCGAATGATAATATCGAAGTCAAGTTGAACCTTGACGGCGCGGCGTGCCGCGAGGCATTCCGCACGGCGTTATTGCGGGAGTCATGACCGGCCTGCATGCGTGCCGTTGACGAGCGTTAAGCATTTACCGGCGAGCGTCGGGGCTGGTTGCCGCCGGACAACCATCGAATGGAGACTTTATGAGCAAAGCAGATTGGGTGTTTCAGCTGAAAGACGATCCGCGCGGCATCCCGCGCACGCTGGCCGAGGGATTGGAGGCCAATATCTTTCCGGGCGAGAACGTCATGCTGTCCGTGGTGCGCATTGCGCCGCACGCGCGCGGCGCGGTGCACAGCCATCCCGAAGAGCAGTGGGGTGTGCTGCTCGAAGGCAAGTGCACGCGCATCCACGGCGGTGAGGAAGCAAATTGCAGCGTTGGCGAGTTCTGGCACACCCCCGGAGGTGTCGCGCACGGGATCTACACCGGTGCCGAGGGTGCGGTCGTGCTCGACATTTTCAGCCCACCGCGCGCCGAGTACAAGAAGGCCGGCAAGGGATTCGGCAATGCGGCGACATAAGCCGGGCAGGCGGCGTTGCTGTTGACCTTTATAGAGGCGCCGCGAGGCGTAGGCGGGTGCGCGGCGGTCCTCGGAAATGCCCGTGGAGTCAAGCGTGGCTATCGGGCCGCGATGCGCTTCGCGCGGGATTAGCCGCTTCGGGCAGCGCTAATACCGTTTATCAGCTCCGGTTCCCATGGCAGGAATTATATTCATCGTCACTGCCCCCTCGGGCGCGGGCAAATCGACGCTGATCGCCAAGGTGCTGGAGGAGGACAAGAACATTCGCCTGTCCGTGTCCTACACCACGCGAGCGCCGCGACCGGGCGAGGTCGACGGCCGTGAATACCGCTTCGTCGACACGGCTACGTTCATGGCCATGCTCGAGCGCGGCGAGTTTCTGGAAAGCGCCGAAGTACACGGCAACCGCTACGGCACGTCTCAGGCGTGGATACGCGCGCAGCACGCAGCGGGGAACGACATCCTGCTCGAGATCGACTGGCAGGGAGCGCAGCAGATGCGCCGCTTGTTTTCCGGAACAGTCGGCATATTCATCCTGCCGCCCTCGATGACCGAACTCGAACGGCGCATACGCCAGCGCGGCACGGACAGCGAAGAAGTGCTGCAACGCCGGCTGGCCGCCGCCGCCGAGGAAATGAGCCACGCAGCCGAGTTTGAATATGTTATTATTAACAAAGACTTCGATGAGGCGCGTCGGGATCTGATCGCAATTGTGCGCGCATCCAGGCTGGTATCCACGCGCCAACTCGAACGCAACCGCAACCTATTCAGGAATTAGCCGGGAAGGACTTTTGCGGGAACTAGTTGGATACGGAAGCGTTCCGACTGTTTCTGGCCACCTGGTATTTTCTAAGTGCCCGCTGCAAGATGAGTTTTGCGCGGACAAATCTAGGCTAGGGGCGTGTGTGGAGGAGGTGGTTTTCCTTTTTGAAACAGGCTTTGTTTTGAAACAAATACCAAGACCTGGGGCTGACGCAAGTCCGCTGTAGCCCCATTAACCGAGGAACATCATGGCCCGCATTACCGTTGACGACTGCATGAAACTGATTCCGAATCGTTTCGAACTGACTCTGGCCGCGACCTACCGCGCGCGCCAACTGACCAATGGCGCGACACCTCTGGTCGAACCGGACCGGGACAAGTTCACCGTGATCGCGCTGCGCGAAATCGCCGCGGGCAAAATAGGCAAGGAAATGCTCACGCGCGCAAACACGGTGTAAGACCCAGGCGGGTTTCCCCGCCTTTCTGGATCGGCGGGGGCTTGCATGACCATGACTGCTCTCGCTGAATTCACCGGCAACATCGCCAGCTACCTCAAACCGCCCGACATCGGGCGCATAGAGGAGGCGTACCAATTCAGCGGCGAAGCCCACGCGGGGCAGTATCGCGATTCGGGCGAACCCTATATCTCGCATCCGCTCGCGGTCGCCGGCATTCTCGCCGACTGGCATCTCGATCCGCAGGCGCTGATGGCGGCGCTGCTGCACGATGTCATGGAGGACACCAAGGTCTCCAAGAACGAGATCAGCCAGCGCTTCGGCAAGCCGGTAGCCGACCTGGTGGATGGCGTATCCAAGCTGGACAAGATCGAATTCCAGTCGCAGGAGGTCGCGCAGGCGGAGAATTTCCGCAAAATGCTGCTGGCCATGGCGCGCGACGTGCGCGTCATTTTGATCAAGCTCGCCGACCGCTTGCACAATATGCGCACGCTCGGCGCGGTGCAGCCGGCCAAGCGCCGCCGCGTGGCACGCGAGACGTTGGAGATTTACGCACCCATCGCCAACCGGCTGGGGCTGAATCGCTTGTATCAGGAATTGCAGGAACTCTCCTTCTCGCATCTGTACCCGATGCGCTACCGGGTGCTGTCCAAGGCGACCAAGTCGGCGCGCGGCAACCGCGGTCAAGTGCTCGGCAAGATACTGGAGGCGATCAAGCAGCGGCTGCGCGAGGCCGGGATCCAGGCGGAGATCAGCGGGCGCGAAAAGCACATCTACAGCATCTACCAGAAGATGCTGGAGAAGCATCTATCGTTCTCGCAGGTGCTCGATATCTACGGCTTTCGCGTAGTAGTCGAGGACACGCCTTCGTGCTACCTTGCGCTGGGTGCGCTGCACGGACTATACAAACCGGTGCCGGGCAAGTTCAAGGACTATATCGCCATTCCCAAGGTGAACGGATATCAGGCGCTGCACACGACGCTATTCGGTCCGTTCGGAACACCCGTCGAAATCCAAATCCGCACGCGCGACATGCACCGCGTCGCCGAAGCCGGTGTCGCCTCGCACTGGCTGTACAAGACTTCGGACGCCAAGTTGAACGAACTGCAGCACAAGACGCACAACTGGCTGCAGTCGCTCCTCGATATCCAGAGCGAGAGCGGCGATGCCGCAGAATTTCTGGAACATATCAAGATTGACCTGTTTCCGGACGAAGTCTATGTGTTCACGCCCAAGGGCAGGATACTGGCGCTGCCGCGCGGGGCCACCGCAGTGGATTTCGCCTACGCCGTGCATACGCAGGTCGGCAACCGTTGCGTCGCGAGCAAAATCAATTACGAACTGGTGCCGCTAAGAACCGAGCTCAAGAATGGCGACCGCGTCGAGGTGATCACCGCAGCGCATGCCAATCCCAACCCGGGCTGGCTCGATTACGTCAAGACCGGCAAGGCGCGCTCACATATTCGCCATTTCCTCAAGACCATGCACTTCGAGGAGTCAACCGCGCTGGGCGAGAAGCTGCTCGATCAGGCATTGCACGCGTTGATGACCGACATCACCGAAATAAGCGCCGAGCAATGGGAGAAATTATTGCGCGACTCCGGCGCCAAATCGCGCCAGGAACTGCTTGCCGATATCGGATTGGGCAAGCGCCTGGCGGCGCTGGTGGCGCGCCGGCTCGCAGCCGCCTCCGAGCAGGCCAAGCCTGAAGGCAAGGCCGGGCCGATCGTCATCCGCGGCTCGGAAGGCATAGCGGTGCAGTTCGCCAAGTGCTGCCGCCCGATACCGGGCGACGCCATCATCGGCTCGATCAAGAAAGGGCAGGGAATGGTGATCCACGTTCACGATTGTCCGATCGCGGCCAAGTCGCGCACCGATCCGGACAAATGGCTGGACGTGGAATGGGCGTCCGAGGTGGCACGCCTGTTTGACGTCAACATCCGCGTTACGGTGTTGAACCAGCGCGGCGTGCTGGCGAAGGTGGCGGCGACGATTGCGGATTACGGCTCCAACATCGACAATGTCAGCATGGACGAGGACCGCGGTGTCCACACCGCCATGCATTTTACGCTGCAGGTATCGGATCGCCTGCACCTGGCGCGCATAATGCGCGGCCTGCGCCGCATTCCCGAAGTCATCCGCATTGCGCGGACGCGGGGCTGAGCGCGAGGCCGAGCCGATGAATAATCCGTTCGCGCAGCCGGTCACCCCGCGCGCGGGGGCGGCGCCGCGGCGCCCAGGCGTGGCGCGCTGGCTGCAATCGGCGCCGGCGTCTGTCAATAGGACCTGCATCCAAGAGTAGGGGGAATCGTTATGAAGCTCAGCGCCAATGGCATCGATGTCAACTACATGATCGAGGGCGAAGGCCCATGGCTGACGTTCAGCCACTCGCTCGCCTGCAATTTGCATATGTGGGACGAAGAGGCGCGGCGCCTGTCCAAGCGCTACAAGGTGCTGCGCTACGACACGCGCGGCCACGGCGAGAGCAGCGCGCCGGCCGGCGCATATAGCCTGGACATGCTGGCGGACGATCTGCACGGTTTGCTGAGCGCTTTAGGCATACGCTCCACCCATTTCGTCGGGTTGTCCATGGGCGGGATGATAGGCCAGACCTACGCGCTCAAGTACCCCGGGGTATTCAAGAGTCTCGCTTTATGCGACACCACCAGCCGCTATCCGGTGGCGGCCGCGGATATTTGGCAGGAGCGCATCAAGACCGTCGAATCCCACGGCATGGAACCCCTGGTCGAGCCCACGCTGGAACGCTGGTTTACCGAGCCGTTTCGCAAAGCGCGCCCGAAAATAATCGACAAGGTGGCGGACATGATCCGCGCGACGCCGGTGCCGGGTTATGTCGGCTGCTGCCACGCCATCCCGAAAATCGATTTGACCGCGCGCCTTGCGCAAATCCGCTGTCCCGCTCTGGTGATAGTCGGCAAGGACGATGCGGGGACACCGGTGGCGATGGCCGAGGACATACACCGCGCATTGCCTGGATCGGAACTGGCAGTCATTGCCTCTGCAGCACATCTATCCAATCTGGAGCAGCCCGATGCGTTTAACCAGGCGCTCGGCAAATTCATCGATCAGGCCAACAAGTAACTGAATAAAGGAGCAAGCATGGGCACCGTTGAAACCGAACTGGACATAGACCTCACCGCGTTCTGGATGCCGTTCTCCGCCAACCGCGCGTTCAAGCAGGCGCCGCGCTTGCTCGTGGAAGCGAAGGACATGCATTTCACGGCGCACGACGGGCGCAAGGTGCTCGATGGCACGGCCGGCCTGTGGTGCGTCAATGCCGGTCACCGGCGCGAGAAAATCATCGACGCGGTGAAGGCCCAGCTCGACCGCCTCGACTTCGCGCCGACTTTTCAGATGGGCCATCCGAAAGCGTTCGAGGCCGCGCAGAAGATTGCGGCGCTCGCGCCGGCCGGCTTTGGCCATGTTTTCTTCGCCAACTCCGGTTCGGAAGCCGTGGACAGCGCACTCAAGATCGCGCTTGCGTATCACCGCGCGCGCGGCGAAGGCCAGCGCACGATTTTGATCGGGCGCGAGCGCGCCTACCATGGCACCGGATTCGGCGGCATGTCCGTCGGCGGCATCGCGAACAATCGCAAGACTTTCGGCAGCCTGCTGCCGCGCGTCGATCATCTTGCGCACACCTGGGACCTCGAGCACCAGGCCTACTCGCGCGGCCAGCCGCAATGGGGCGCGCATCTGGCCGACGAATTGGAGAACCGCATCATTGCGCTGCACGACGCCTCCAACATCGCGGCCGTGATCGTCGAGCCGGTGGCAGGCTCCACGGGCGGGTTGATCCCGCCCAGAGGTTATCTCGAACGCCTGCGCGCGATCTGCGACAAACACGGCATCCTGCTCATATTCGACGAGGTGATCACCGGCTTCGGCCGGCTCGGAAGAGCATTCGCCGCCGATTATTTCGGCGTCGCGCCGGATCTCATGACCTTCGCAAAAGGCGTGACCAACGGCACCATCCCCATGGGCGGGGTGATCGTGAAGGATCAGGTGTACGACGCGTTCATGCAGGGACCGGCGGCCGCGATCGAGTTGTTCCACGGCTACACTTACTCCGGGCACCCGGTTGCCGCGGCTGCTGCCTGCGCCACCATCGATCTTTATCGCGAGGAAGGTCTGTTCGCGCGCGCCGCCGCAATTGCACCGTATTTCGAGGAGGCGCTGCATTCGCTAAAAGGGCTACCTAACGTGATCGACATCCGCAACCTGGGGCTGATCGGCATTGTCGAACTTGCCGCGCGCTCCAACAAGATCGGCGCACGCGCCTTCGATGCCTTTACCGACTGCTATGCCGACGGCCTGCTGGTGCGACCCGCGGGCGATACGCTTGCGCTATCGCCACCGCTCATCGTGGAGAAGAGCCACATCGACCAGATGGTGGGTACGCTCGCTGCCGTGCTCAAGCGGCTCGCCTGAAGATATCGTCGAGATTCCGCTGACCATTGCATAGCAGGCAAGTTTCTGGAAGATGAAATCGCGAAGTGGTCGAAAGTGATCAAGACCGCAGGGGTCAAGCCCGAGCAATAGCGGCGATCATGTCGTTGCCTCAATAGTCGCGCGCACGAGCCCGCGCGACGGCCCTTGCACGCAACTGCGGCACGCTACTGCGGCTCGCCCCAGCGGCGCATCAAGGTGTGCTCGATACCGATCTGATCGAGTACGCGCGCGACGATGAAATCAACCACCGCCGCGACACTTTGCGGGCGGTGATAAAAGCCCGGGTTGGCCGGCAGGATGACGGCGCCCGCATGCGCGAGTTTCAGCATCGCGTCGAGATGGATCGCGGAAAAGGGCGTTTCGCGCGGCACGAGCACCAGTTTGCGCCTCTCCTTGAGCATGACGTCGGCTGCGCGTTCGATCAGGTTATCCGACATCCCTGCAGCCACCGCCGCGAGCGTGCCGATACTGCACGGGCAAATCACCATCGCATCAGGCGCGTTGGAGCCGGAGGCCACGGGCGCAAACCATTCCTCGCGGCCATACACGCGCAACTGCCCCGCTTGCGCCTTGAAGCGTTCGGCAAATAGCGTTTCGGCTTCAGCGCTGCGCGCGGGCAAGGCGAGGTCCATTTCCTGTTTGGCCACTACCTGCGCCGCCTGGGAGTAGATCAGGTAGACGCGCACACCGGCTGCGAGCAGGCATTCGAGCAGGCGTATGCCATAGGACATGCCGGAGGCGCCCGTGAGAGCGAGCGTGACGGTTCTGTTCATCGGATCTGCCGATGGCGGACGATCACTTGATTGTCGGCGCGGAACGCGGCGCCCAGGCGTTCGGCGAAGTACACCGAGCGGTGCTGCCCGCCGGTGCAGCCGATGGCGACGGTGACATAGCTGCGGTTCTCGCGCTCGAAAGCGGGCAGCCAGGCGCCGATGAAGGCGCGAATATCGTGCAACATCTTCTGCGCCGATGCGTCGGCCTCGAGGAAGGCTGCGACCGGGGCGTCCAGTCCGGTCAGCTCGCGCAGCTCGGGCTCGTAATGCGGGTTTACCAGGCAGCGCACGTCGAATACGAAATCGGCATCGAGCGGTATTCCCTGCTTGAAGCCGAAAGACTCGAACAGCAGCGTCAGACGCGAGCGGTCGACCTGGACCAGGTTCTTGATCCAGCTCCGGAGCGTATTGGGCGAGAGCTCGCTCGAATCGATGTGATGTCCGAGTTCGCCGATATCGCCGAGCAGTTCACGTTCGCGCGCGATGGCCTCTGCAACCGTGAGCTTGCCTTCGCTTAAGGGGTGGCGTCGCCGCGTCTCGGAAAAGCGCTTGATCAGGGTTTCGTCCTTGGCTTCCAGGAACAGCAATCTGAGGTCCACGCCGCGCTGCTTGAGCGCTGCGATCGTCTGCGGCAACTGACGTACCGAGGCACCGCTCCGAGCGTCCATGCTGAGGGCGACGCGTTCATAGCCGGCCAGCGACTCGAGCAGCGGCATCACCAGGGCCACGGGGAGATTGTCAACGCAGTAATAGCCGCTGTCCTCCAAAACGTCCAGTGCGACGCTTTTGCCGGAGCCGGATAGCCCGCTGATAAGCACCAATTGCATGCTGGCAGGATATCACTCCGGCGGCGTCAGGGGGGTGCAGGCGCGCTCTGAAAACCAGGCGGCGAAGCCGACCCGCTCGCTTGTGCGCGGCCTTCGGCTCAGCCGGTCTCGCGTTTGATCTCGCCTCGCTGCCGCGCGATGAATTCCTGGGTGCTGTCGAGGCCGCGCAGCTTCAGGATGAAATTGCGTACCGCGGCCTCCAGCAGCACCGCCAGGTTGCGCCCGGCGGCTACCGGAATGACTATCTTGTGGATGGACATGCCGAGTATGTCCTCGGAGATCTCATGCAGGGGCAAGCGCTCGGCCGGGGGCGCTCCCGCCTGGCCCGGTCTGTCCAGATGCACGATCAACTTGAGGTTCATTTTTGGCCGCACCGCGGTTTCACCGAAAATCGTGCGGATGTTGAGCACGCCCAGGCCTCTTACTTCGAGGAAGTCCCTGAGCATCGGCGGGCAGCGTCCTTCGAGAGTCTTGGCGGCGATGCGCGAAATCTCGACCACGTCGTCGGCTACCAGGCCGTGGCCACGGCTGATCAGCTCGAGCGCCAGTTCGCTCTTGCCCACGCCGGATTCGCCGGTAATGAGTACGCCCACGCCAAGGACATCCATCAGCACACCATGCATGGAGGTGAAATCGGCCAGGATCTTGGCCAGGTAGCGGCGCAAGGTGTCGATGACGATGTCGGCCGACGAGGCGCTCACCATTATCGGCACGTCCTTTGCCCCGGGCGCGCGCAAGAGTGCCGCGGGCGGGGTGACGCCGTCGGTGACAACGATGGCGGCAGGTGCGGCGGCGAATAAATTCGCGATGACCTCGTTTGCGCTTTTGTCGTTTTGGCTGTCTATGTAAGCGAGTTCGCGTTGTCCCAACACCTGGATCCGGTTCGGATGGATCAGGTTGAGATGCCCGACCAATGCCGCGGTACCGTTGCTGTCGCGTCGCACCGGGACGTCACAGCCGCGGCCGCTGAGCCAGTCTAGGCCGAGTTTTGCGGCATTGTCTTCATAAAGCCGCGCTATGCTGGTTTGTAACATCGGATTGCCAGGAGCTGATGATCCGGTGCAGGTCGCCGGGATCTTTTGTCTGCCGTAGCTGCTCGCGCAGTTCAGGATCGGAAAATATCTGCGCCAGTTCGGACAGGATCTGCAGATGCTGTTCCGTCGCTTGTTCCGGCACCAGCAGAACGAACAGCAGGTTGACGGGCTTCCCGTCAGGGGCGTCGAAAGGAACCGGAGTGCCCAAGCGCACGAAGGCCGCCACCGCTTCGCGCAAGCCCTTGATACGGCCGTGGGGAATGGCCACCCCCTGGCCCAGACCGGTCGAGCCCAGGCGCTCGCGCGCAAAGAGGCTATCGAAAACGAGGCTGCGCGCGACGCCTTGATTGTTCTCGAAAATGAGGCCGGCCTGCTCGAACATGCGCTTCTTGCTGCTGACTTCGAGGTCGAGCACGATGTTGGAGGGCGGCAAAAGCTTCGAAATCTGGTTCATTTGGGGAAATCGGAGAAGGTGTCGGTGTGGCGCCCCCGCGTCCGGAACTGCGCCGGAGGTGGTCGGAGGCGCGGCATTTTACCGCAAATCGGATTCCCCGGTTATTCCTCCTTATCCGCCTGGTGTTTGAGCGCGTCGTGGGGGTGGCCGAAGGCCTTGGTCTTGTGCTTGATGATCTTGCGGTCGAGTTTGTCCATCATCAAGTCGATGGCCGCGTACAGATCCTCGTCGTCGCACTCGACATGAATGTCCTTGCCTGGCATATGCACGCTGATCTCGGCCATCTGCCTTAGTTTTTGCACCGACAAGACGACATTGATGTCTATCACATGGTCGAAATGACGCTGGATCCGCTCCAGTTTGGCCATGACGTAAGCGTGGATTGCCTCGGTAACTTCGACGTGATGACCACTTACTTGGACGTTCATAATCGACTCCTTTTAGTGATTACAACGACTTACGCAAGCTGACTGGCGGGATATGCAGCGACTCGCGATATTTGGCAATGGTGCGTCGTGCCACCACGATGCCTTGCTCGCCAAGCATCTGCGCTATCCTGCTGTCCGAAAGCGGTCTCTTGCAGTCCTCGGCATGGACCAACTGCTTCAGCAGCGCGCGGATCGCCGTGGCCGAACAGGCGCCGCCGGTTTCGGTGGCCACGTGGCTGCCAAAAAAGTATTTCAGTTCGAAAATACCGCGTGGCGTCGCCATGAATTTCTGCGTGGTAACGCGCGACACGGTTGACTCGTGCAGGCCCAGGGTTTCGGCGATTTCGCGCAGCACCAGGGGCCGCATCGCAACTTCGCCGTGGTCGAAAAAATGACGTTGCCGATCGATGATCGCCTGTGCCACGCGCAATATCGTTTCGAAGCGCTGCTGCACGTTCTTGATCAGCCAGCGCGCCTCCTGCAGCTGATTTGCCATCTGGCCGCCGGCCGCGTGTTGTCTGTTCTGCAGAATTTCGGCGTACATGCGATTGACGCGCAGCTTGGGCATCGCATCGCGATTGAGGCTGGCCACCCAGACCTCTTTCACTTTCCTGACGATTACGTCGGGCACGATGTACCGCGTTGCGCTCGATGTGTACTCTTCGCCAGGGTGCGGGTTCAGGCTCTGGATCAGGCGTTGTGCATCGCGCAGGCTCTGCTCGTCACAGTGTAGTTGCCGTTTCAGGCGCGCGAAGTCGTGCGCGGCCAGTGCATCCAGGTACCCATGTACGATGCCGACGGCAAGCTCGCGCGAAGGTGTATCCGCTGGCAGCGCTTTCAGCTGCAGTTCCAGGCATTCAGAAGGCGTGCGCGCGCCGACGCCGACCGGATCGAAGCTTTGCAGATGCTTGAGGCCGATCTGCAATTCGTCCAGTCCGACCTCCAACTCCGGCGGCAACAGTTCGGCAATCTCCTCCAGGCTCTGCGACAGGTACCCGCCTTCGTCCAGCGCCGCGATCAGCGTATTGACCACACTCTTGTCGCGCGCCGAAAGCTGTGTCAGCGCAAGCTGTTCCATCAGGTATTCGCACAGCGTCTGCGTGCTGGCTGCCTGTTGCGGATACTCGGAATCTTCGCCATCGTCGCGCCGGGCGGCCGCTGCGGGTGCATCGGTGAACCAGTCGATATCGGTCGCGGACTCGCCGTTGGGCGCATCGTCCGACTGTCCATTGCCCGGGCTGCTCGCGTACTCTTCGCGCGCGGCGCCATTCAGCGGCGCAGGCGCGGACTCCGATTCCACGTCGGAGCGTTCCAACAGCGGGTTTTCCATCAGGAACTTTTCCAGTTCCTGGTTCAGTTCCAGCGTCGATAGTTGCAGCAACCGGATGGATTGCTGCAACTGCGGTGTCAGGGTCAGCTGTTGCGACAGCTTGAGTTGCAGGGATTGTTTCATCTTGAGAGGGTGCGCAGCCGGCCGGCTACATGCGGAAATGCTCTCCCAGATAGACTCTTCTTACGCTTTCATTATAGATGATTTCCTCGGGCTTGCCCTGCGCCAGGACCGAGCCTTCATTGATTATGTAGGCATGGTCGCAGATGCCCAGGGTTTCGCGCACGTTGTGATCGGTGATCAGCACGCCTATGCCGCGCTCCTTGAGGAAGCGGATGATTTTCTGAATATCGAGCACGGCGATCGGGTCGACGCCGGCGAACGGTTCGTCGAGCAAGATGAAACTCGGGCGGGTGGCGAGGGCGCGCGCGATCTCGACGCGCCTGCGCTCGCCGCCGGAAAGCGACAGCGCCGGGTTGTGGCGCAATTGCGTTATGTGCAGTTCGCGCAGCAGGTTTTCCATGCGTTCTTCGATTTCCTCCGGTTGCAGGTCCTGCAGCTCGAGTACCGCCTGCACGTTTTCCTGTACCGTTAGTTTCCTGAACACCGAATTTTCCTGGGGCAGATAGGATAGCCCGAGGCGTGCGCGCCGATGGATCGGGAATCTGCTGATGTTCGCGCCGTCCAGGCTGATGCTTCCGCCGCCCAGCTGGAGGAGGCCGACCATCATGTAGAAGCAGGTGGTCTTCCCGGCGCCATTCGGTCCGAGCAGGCCGACCACCTCACCGCTTTCCACTTCAAGCGACACGTCGTGCACCACGGTGCGCGTCTTGTAGCGTTTCTTCAGGTTGCTCGCTTTGAACTGACTCATCAAAGCCTATTTCTTGGGTGTGCCGGGTGCAGAGCCCGCGGCCGGGTCGGCGCTGGTATTGCGCGGCTGGATCACCGCGTGCACCCTGCCGTCCGGCCCGCCGCTTGCGGCGAAGCCGTCGCCGCCGGTCGCGGTAAAGTGCTCGGTGCGCAGATCATAGGAAATGTAGTTGCCAAGCAATTCGTCCGCGGGCTCGCGCTTGAGCCGGGCGCGATTGAAGAACTCCACTTTGTCGATCTTGCCGTTGTATTCAATGCGCCCGGCCTCGCCCTCGACGTACTCGTCGGCGCCATCGCGCTTCTGCCGAAAGCTGGCGGGCTTGCCCAGGGCGCTGCCGTACTGGTTGCCCTCCTTGTCCTGGCGCACCGTCACCTTGTCGGCACGTATGGTGAGCGTTCCCTGTGTCATTATCACTTTGCCTTCGAACACGCTGATTTTCTGCACGTCGTCGATATGCATGCGATCGGATTCGAGCTTGATGGGCTTCGACCGATCGGCCCGCTCCGCCTGCGACGGCGCGGCCAATCCAAGAAAAAAGGCGCAGAAGAATATCATACTTAAAGGCCATTTCAGAGTCACCGAAATGGCCCCCGGACGATGGGCGCATGGGGTTTTGGATTCCAGCTTCGCCTGACGCCGGCCGGGCCTATTTGCCCGCATCGTACGTGCCCCGCACCTGTGACTGCAGCTCGAACTGCCGCGTCTTGTTGTTGAATGCCATGCCGACCCCGGAAAACCGGGATCGCCCCTCGGTGAGTACCACCGGCTGGTCGGTGCTGACGGAATTGCGGTCGGGGACGATCTGCAGGTATTCCGTCCGCAGGCGAAGTTCGTCTTGTTCGGGGCCGGCTTCGCGCACCACCAAGACGTTGCCGGAGAAACGCGCTTCCTCCCCGTTTTTTGAGATCAGGCCGCGATCGGCGCTGATGACGACAGGGCTCGTGTCCTCGCGCCGCTGCACCAGGCGCGGTCCCTCGACGCTGGTGCTCTCGTCATCGGGAAAATGCAGCATGCGCTTGGCCGAAAGCGTGTATTCAGGTTTGCCGCTCACGCCCAATTTAGTGACGCCGAATCCTTCGGCTATGAAATCCGGGTCGTGCCGCATCTTGCCCGAGTTGTCATGGGCCGGCGCTTGCACCGCGCGCTCGAGCCAAAGGCTGGCGGCTGCGAGCGCAAGCATCAGCAGCAGCGGAAACAACTCGGATAGGTGCGATTTTCTCATTGCAGATGTGCGTCGACGGCGCGATCGAGCGTACCCTGCGCGCGAAGTATGAATTCGCACACCTCGCGCACTGCGCCCTGCCCGCCGCGCGTACGGGTTACGTAGTGGGCGCGGCTGCGCACCGCGTCCGGCGCCGCCGGCACGGTGGCGGCGAATCCGCAGCGCGTGATGAGCGGCAGGTCGAGGAGATCATCGCCCATGCAGCCGCACTGATAGTCCGAGAGGCCCAATTTCTCGAGCAGCCCGGCATAAGGCGCGCGCTTATCTTCGACGCCCTGGTACAGATGCGCAATGTGCAGATTGGCCGCACGCAATTCGACCGCGCGTGAACGCCTGCCTGTGATCAGCGCGACCTCCACCCCATACTGTTTGAGCATCTTGATGCCGTGGCCGTCCCGTACGTTGAATGCCTTCAGTTCCTCGCCGCGCTCGGAGTAATAGAGCGTGCCGTCGGTCATGACGCCGTCGATGTCGAAGATCATCAGCTTGAGTTCGCGCGCGCGCTTGAGCGCGTCATCCAGGTTCTCGCGCTCGAGCGCTGCGCTCACGCTGGCCGGTTCACCGCGTTCGAGCGCGTCGCCCATCGCGGTTCAAATTACCTTGGCACGAAACAGATCGTGCATGTTCAATGCGCCGACGAGCGTGCCGTCCGCGCTCACCACCAGCAACTGGTTGACTTTACGCTCTTCCATTATCTGCACGGCTTCGACCGCGAGCTTGTCCGGGCCGATGGTACGCGGGTTGCGCGTCATGATGTCGACGATGCGCGCCGATTTGATGTCGTCGATCTGCTCCAGCGTCCGGCGCAAGTCGCCGTCGGTGAATACGCCGGTGACGCGCCCGGCGCAGTCGAGTACGGCGGTCATGCCCATGCGTTTTTTCGACATTTCCAGCATGGCTTCGGAAAAACCGGCGCCGCTTGGCACGGACGGCACGTCTGCGCCCGTGCGCATGACGTCGCGCACGTGGGTGAGCAGGCGCCGCCCGAGCGCGCCGCCCGGGTGCGAGCGCGCGAAGTCTTCGGCGCCGAAGCCCTTGGCATCGAGCAGGGCGACCGCAAGCGCATCGCCCAGGGCGAGGGCCGCCGTCGTGCTGGCGGTGGGCGCGAGGTTGAGCGGACAGGCCTCCTTCTCCACTTGAGCGTCCAGATGAACATCGGCCTCGCGCGCCAACGCCGAGTTGGCGTTGCCGGTGATCGCGATGAGATGCGCCCCCTGGCGCTTGAGCAGAGGCACGATGGTGAGCAGTTCTTCGCTTTCGCCGGAGTTCGACAATGCGATCAGCACGTCGTCACGCGTGATCATGCCGATATCGCCATGGCTTGCTTCGGCCGGATGCACGAAATAAGCCGGCGTGCCGGTGCTTGCCATGGTCGAGGCGATCTTGCGCGCGATATGGCCGGACTTGCCGATGCCACTGACGACGACGCGGCCTCTGCAATTCAGGAGCAGCGTAACAGCGTCGAGAAAGCTCGGGCCCAGCCGCGCGGCGAGATTCTGGATGGCGTCGGCTTCGATGGCGAGCACCTGTCTTGCCAGCTCCAGCGCGGCTTTGGACGGTAAGATTTTGTCCATGCGGGATGCTGCAGGTATCATGGGGCAAAGTATAGCAGAAGCCCAATCCACTTCCCGCGCCAGGCATGTGATAAACAATCCCCTCGAACTGGTGTTGATATTGCTCGCAAGCGCGGTGCTGGTGGTGGTGCTTGCGCGCAGCCTGCATCTGCCGCCCATGCTCGGTTACCTGTTGCTCGGGGTCGCGATCGGGCCGCATTCCCTGCATTGGATTCCGGCGAGCGAAGAATCCGGCTACGCCTATCTCGCCGAATTCGGCGTGGTATTCCTGATGTTCTCCATCGGCTTGGAATTCAGCCTGCCCAAGCTGTTCAACATGCGCCGCGTGGTGTTCGGCCTGGGGATGGGACAGGTGCTGCTCACCGTATTTGCGCCGACCGTCGGCGCCTGGCTGCTCGGTTTCCCGTGGCAAGTGGGTTTCGCCTTGGGCGGGGCCCTGGCCATGTCCTCGACCGCGATCGTGATCAAGCTCCTCGCCGAGCGCATGCAACTGGAATCCGCGCACGGGCGCGAGATCATCGGCGTGCTGCTGTTCCAGGACCTGGCCGTGGTGCCGCTCTTGATCCTGATCCCGGCGCTGGCGCAGCCGGCTGAGCGGCTCGCGCCGGTGCTGGCGCTGGCGCTGGCGAAGGCGGCAGTGGTGCTGGTCGTGATCCTGTTCGCCGGGCAGAAGCTGATGCGCGGCTGGTTCCACATCGTGGCGCGGCGCCGCTCGCACGAGTTATTCGTGCTGAACGTGCTGCTGATCACCCTTGGACTTGCCTGGGTCACTGAACTCGCCGGCCTGTCGCTTGCGCTCGGCGCATTCCTGGCGGGTATGCTGATTTCTGAAACCGAATACCGACAGCAGGTGGAAGAGGACATTAAGCCGTTTCGCGATCTGCTGCTGGGGCTATTTTTCATCACCATCGGCATGCAGCTGAACCTGTCGGTGGTGGCCGCGAGGTTCGGACTGGTACTGCTGCTGTTCGTCCTGCCGCTATTATTCAAGTTTGCGCTGATTGCACTTCTGTCGCGCCTGTTCGGGTCGTCCCCGGGCAACGCGCTGCGCACGGCGCTGGCGCTGACACAGGCGGGTGAATTCGGTTTCGTGCTGCTGGCGCAGGCGGGCGGAGTGAAACTGGTGGATGAGGCGCTGCTGCAACCGGTGCTGGCGGCGATGCTGCTGTCGATGCTGTGCGCGCCGGTTCTGATCCATTACAGCGACAAGTTGGTGTTGCGCTTCGTCACCTCGGAATGGATGCTGCGCTCACTCGCGCTGCATCAGATCGCGGTCACCGGCATGAAGGCCGCCAAGCACGTCGTCCTGTGCGGCTACGGCCGCACCGGCCAGAACCTGGCGCGCTTTCTCGAGCAGGAGGGCATAGGCTACGTCGCGCTCGACCTCGACCCGGAGCGGGTGCGCGAAGCGGCCGCCGCGGGCGAGTCCGTGGTATATGGCGACGCTGGGCGGCGCGAAGCCCTGGTCGCGGCGGGGCTCGCGCGTGCGAGCGCGCTGGTGATCTCGTTTGCGGACACTGCTGCGGCGCTGAAAATCCTGCAGCACGCGCACGCGATCAATCCGTCGCTGCCCGTGATCGTGCGCACGCTCGACGATGCGGACATGGATCGCCTGCAGGCGGCCGGCGCGGCCGAAGTGGTGCCGGATGCTTTCGAATCGAGCCTGATGCTCGCGAGCCACGCCCTGGTGCTGATGGGCGTGCCGCTCGCGCGCGTCGTACAGCGCGTGCGCAAGGTGCGCAACACGCGCTACAGCTTGCTGCGCGGTTTTTTCCATGGCGAGGGCGACGCGGTGGTGGATTTGGCCGAACAGCGCCAACCGCGGCTGCATTCGGTCACGTTGCCCCCGGGTGCCTACGCTGTCGGAAGGACGCTCGCCGAACTGGGCTTGAGCAAGCTCAATGCCAGCGTGACGCGCGTGCGGCGGCGCGGGATTCAAGTCGGCGAACCGGGGCCGGAAACGCGCTTCGAAGCCGGCGACGTGGTCGTGGTGCTGGGTGAGCCCGATAGTTTGGCGGCGGCGGAAATCTTGCTGCTGCAGGGGAGGCGATAAGGGGCTTTGCGACCACCTCGCGTCCAAATCAGGGGCGTTTCGGCGCTATACTAAAAATTTAAAATCTTAGTATAGCTTTTTGCTATACTAAATTTACTTTCGTTCTAGTATAGCAGAATGGTTTCCTTTACCGAACTCTCATTGACTGCGCAGACCGCGTACGCACAACTGCTGGAAGCTGCCTTGGTTGCTGAACAGGTGCGCAGTGTTGCAGACTTGTCGGGCTCGTTCGCGTCGAAAACGGTGCGCGGTGCCAAGTACTGGTACTTTCAGTACACCGAGCCCTCCGGCAAGTTGCGCCAGGTGTTTGTCGGACCGGACACGGCCGCTGAGCATGCGCTGATCGCTCGTAAGGCGCGGCCATCGACAGTGGCCGTCTTGGGCCCGTTGGCGCGCTCTTGCGCGGCCCTCGGCTGTTCGGCGATTTTGCCGCGGCATCTGCGCGTGTTGCAGCGCCTGGCTGAATACGGGTTCTTCCGCGCGGGAGGCGTGCTCATCGGCACGCATGCGTTCCTGGCGTTTGCGAACATGCTCGGCGTGCGCTGGGGCGACGGCTCGCGCACGCAAGACATCGACTTTGCCCATGCAGGCAAGAACCTGTCCCTCGCGCTGCCCGGTGACGTAAAGGTGCAAACGCACGAGGCCATCAAGTCACTCGAGATGGGATTTCTGCCGATCTCCGGCCTCGTATCAAAGCTGGGCGCCAGCTATCTGAACCCGCGCGAACCGGATTTCAAGCTCGATTTCTTGACCACGCTGCATCGCAAGGGTACGCAGCCCTACGAGCACCCGCAGCTTGGGATCACCCTGCAGCCGCTCAAGTTCATGGAATTTTCACTGGTGAATGTCCAGCAGGCCGTGCTGTTCGCAGGCGATCGCTGCGTAGTGGCCAACGTGCCACAACCGGCACGCTATGCGCTACACAAATTGCTGGTCTACGGCGAGCGGGAAGGCACATTTGCAGCCAAATCCAGCAAGGACCTGGTCCAGGCGCAGTTGCTATTGGCCTATCTCAAGGAGCGCCGCGCCTCCGAGGTGGAAGAGGCTTGGGCAGACTTGATTTCGCGAGGTCCGGGTTGGGTACGGCGCGCCCGACATGGCCGGGTCGCCCTGGACAAAGTGGCTCCGGCACTTCAGGTCAAGGATTGGCTGAGGCTTTGAGCGGTTTGCTTATTGAATGGCGACGCGGGATTCGCGTCGGCGAACAGCGGCCGGAAACCCGCTTCGAAGCCGGCGATATGGTGGTGGTGTTGGGCGAGCCCGACAGCCTCGCGGCAGCGGAAATCCGCTTGCTGCAGCGTTACGCAAAGAGAAAGGCCGGCAAAGCCGGCCTTTTTTGCACGTCATGCCATCCGCACGCAGGGCGGATGACTGAACCTGCTTACATCATGGTCCGGCAGACGACGTAGCTCTTGGTGCCGTCTTCGACATATGTGTCGGCCGTGCCCGCGGCCGCCAACGCGGGATTCGCCGTACCCACTTGGTCCTTGCCGCGCACGGAGCCGGTTTGGCCGTTGCCATCGTCCGTCTGGGCATCGACGGAGATAGCCATTTTGTCGGGCAGATTGGCACTGCACAGGATCAACCCGGTAAAGCCTGTGGCGCCGCTTGCGGCGGGGGAGACCAATACCCCAGCCGCGCCTCCTGCGCCATCCCCGGTTTGCACGCCCATTTTTCCGCTGAGTGCGTTGAACGGCAGATCTGCGCCGGTCCCGGCGATAAATCCGGCCAATCGCAAATGCCACCAAAATAGTTGCGATTCAGGCCACCCAGTTGTAACTGAAGAATTCCATGCCCCCAAAATCACGCCGTCGCCGTTACCGATGGTAGCGGTGTTCGCAGGCAACCCTGAGGTGGTCCAGCGGGTCACGGCGCTCTTGTCGTCGCCCGGAATCGCCCGGTATCTGTCCTGGTAGGAATTCAGGGCAGCAGTAACACCGTTCAGATCGTTAATGACGTTCTTGATCTTAGCCTGGGTAATCATTTCCTGGCCTTTCAGGATGCCGCCCAAGAGTAGGCCGATGATCACCAGCACGATGGCGATCTCAACCAAGGTAAAACCTGTTTGTCTAGTTTTCATATGTTTGCCTCCTGATAGATACTGGGTGGTGTAGTCCATTTAGCAATATTTGTGCCTGGCATTTTGTGATATTTTCCACACATATAGCGTTGATTTCATGCGAGATTCGTCTGAATTCTGACAGATACGTCGATATTCTGACAATCTGCCTTAGGATTTGCCATTTGTCTTCTTTTTTAAGCGCGCCTCGATTCGTGGGGCCGGCCATCGGAATAAAGGGGTCAGACCCTTTAATAATTTCGCATATATTGACGCATATGCAAGCTGGTGGTACTTTACGTTGCCATTCTCGAGCGACGGAGACGCCATGCGAACCACGTTGAATATCGACGATCAGCTGCTCATTTCGGCCAAGCATCGCGCTCTCGAAGAGAACGTTTCCCTCGCTCGCGTGATTGAAAACGCGCTGCGTGAGTCTTTGGCAAAGCCGAGGGCAATGCGCGAAACGATACGGCTGATCACTGCGTCCGGGCCCGGCGTGAAACCGGGGGTGGATCTGGATAATGGACGTTCGTTACGAGACATCATGGACGATCCATCATGATGTTGATGGATGTGAATGTGCTGGTTTATGCGCACAGGGAAGACGTCAAGAATCATCGGGCGTACCGCGACTGGCTGGAGTCCGTGATCAATTCCAATACGGCATACGGCTTTTCAGAGTTGGCGTTGAGCGGTTTTATCCGGGTCGCGACCCATGCGAAAGTCTTTGAAAAGCCGAGTTCGTTGGAAGTGGCACTCGCGTTTGCGCAGCAGCTCCGGTTGGCCGAGCACGCGGTCTGCTTGGCGCCTGGCAGAAACCATTGGGATCTGTTCTTGCAGTGCGCGCAGTCGATTTCCGCGCAGGGCAACGATGTTGCCGACGCTTACCATGCGGCATTGGCGCTGGAGTGGGACTGCGACTGGGTCACGACCGACAGGGGTTTTCGCCGTTTCAAGGGATTGCGTGTGCGCCATCCGCTCAAATAGGCGTCCGCCATGCCGAGAAAGCCGCGGTTTTACGTCCCCGGAGCGAGCGTTCACGCGCTTCAGCGGGGACATAACCGGTCCGCGGTTTTTTTTGACGATCTCGATTATCTGGAATATCTGCGTTGCCTGAAGCAGGCCGCTGATAGCTGCGGCTGCGCGGTTCATGCCTATGTGCTGATGACAAATCACGTGCATTTGCTGCTGACGCCTGCGCGTGCCGACTCGGTGGCGTGCTTGTTTCAGAGTATTGGGCGGCATTATGTGCGATATGTCAACGAAACCTATCAACGACATGGCGGTTTGTGGGAGGGCCGCTATAAGTCGCACCTCATCGACGCGCAGGCTTATCTGCTGTCGTGCATGCGTTATATCGAGCTGAATCCGGTCAGGGCCGGTCTGGTGGATCATCCGGCCAAATACCGCTGGTCCAGCTACGCGGCCAATGCGCAGGGGGTAAGCAATGCCGTCCTGACGGCGCACGCCGAATATATGGCTTTGGGCGGTTCGTCCGATGATCGCCAGGCTGTTTATCGCGGCCTGTTCGACGGGGGTTTGGATTCTGACGAGTTGGCGCTTGTGAGATGTGCTCTGCAAACGGGGACACCGCTGGGTAATGAGAAGTTCAAAGCGGAAATTGAAGCAACTTTGGATTTAAAGGTGGGTTTCGCGCGCCGCGGCAGGCCGAAAAAGAAATAAGGGGCCGTTCCACAGCAGCGCAGCGTCAATGACCTGCTAGGGTGCCCGCTGGTCGGGGTATTTCTTGCTGGCGCCCTGCTTCAAGCGCTGCTCGATTTCGTGCAGCCGGCCGTCGAGGAACTTCAATTCCGCTTGGTCGGTGATCTTGCCGCTGGCAAGCAACCCGCCGATCATCACCCGTGCCGTCTCCAGTTCGTCCAGGTCTTCGCGAATGAAAATTCCCATGGTCATGACCCAGGGAGGGATGTCCTTGGCGGAGGTGTATTTTTGCAGGGCGTCCGCATACTTGAGCGCAAGATTCATGTCCTTCAAACGGTGCTTGGCAAGGAACGTGGCCTGCGCGAGCCAGGGCCAGCGGCGGTTGGGGTCGGCGAGGTACTGGCGGTAGACGAAGTCGAGAATCTTGCGTGCTTTCACTTCGTCGGGAACCTCCGCGTAGAGGCGGCTCGCTACGAGCAGCGGATACTGGCCTTTCGGGTCGAGTTCGAGTATGCGCGCGAGCCAGTCCTCGACGATGCCGTAATCCAGGTCCTTGTAGGGTACCTTGCTGCCGGACTGGTAATCGAACGCCTGCAGTTGCAGCATCAGGATCTTGGCCAGCGCGATAGGCTCGCCCAGGCTCGCCAGCCGCAGCAGCGAGGTGGCAGGCGGCGGCATCAGATCTGGCGCCGTGGCACGAGGTTGCGGCGCGGCGGCGTGCAGGCCGATCTGCAATGCAAGTCCGGCCAAAAGCAGGGCCAGCACAGGCCGGGAAACGTGGCTCAGCGGGCGTTCGTCGCGCATCCGGCTTCTCTGTTTTTACCAGAAAGTTGCGATCATTTCGACCGGTTCCCGCGGGGGGGCGCAGTATCAGGCGGCAACCGGCTCGATCGCGGACAACGCTGAACGGCCAATCTCGTCAAAAGCGCGATCCAGATCGTAGCGCGCTTGCAGATTGAGCCAGTATTGCGGCGATTGACGGAAGCGGCGCCCCAGGCGCAGTGCCAAGTCCGCCGTCACCGGGCGTTTACCCTTGACGATGTGCGACACGCGCATCGGCGATACCCCAATGGCGCGCGCCAACTCGGCCTGGGAAATGGCCAACTCGTCCAATATTTCCGCGAGAAGCAAACCCGGGTGCCGCGTGCGCAGCCTGCGGCCACGAACGGTCACGTCCGAGAAATCCAGCAGGTGCAGCTTATCGGCCGAAATGCTCATGCTCGTCTCCAGTCAGTGATAATCGGTGATTTCCACGTCGAACGCGTCATCGCAGACACGGCGTGCGCAGGCTGCGCATCAACGCGCGCCAATCAGGATCCGGAACTTGCGCCGGCCGCGCGCCCGGTAGACGGAGAAGTCCCCCTGGTCGACCGTTGCGATCTGCAGCACGCCCGTCTTCTCGCCCAGCCAGACGAGCGACGCGTCGGCATAGTCGCAGGGGAGATCGGCGTATTTGACGATGATCCGGGCAAGCGCGGCGTGGTCTTCCATGGCGGCCACCTGCAATATTTCCGCCTCGCGCGCACGCTGGATCCAGGTGAGCGCCGCATGCTGATGCTCCGGGCTCGCCGCGAGCACATAGGCCGTCTCGGTTACGACGGCCTCCGTCGTCAGCAATCGGCCGCGGAATCCGCGGAACCAGGCGGCAGCCTGCGGGTGAAACCGATCCGCGCGGTTGACGAGCGCGACGATCGCGCCGGTATCAACGAGCGCGCGGGCCACGGAAGGCGCCGCGAGCTAGTTTGCGCGCCGCAGCGGACTGCAGCTTCGCCACGCCGCGCTTCGGGATCAGGTCGGCTGCCAGCGCGTAGGCATCGCTGCCGCCCGACTGGCGATCCAGGTAGTCGTCAAGCGCGCGCACCACCGCGTCGGTGCGCGTAACGCCATGACGTACGCAGTACTCGGCGAGCTTCTGCTCCACGCGGGGGGGGATGCGGGCGGTCAGCGTGTCGGCCATGATGAGATCCCGTAATACATTTGACGCAAATTGTAAGACAAGCGCGCCATGACCGCAACAACGTCCACCCTGCCTGATCCCGCCGGGCATTCGTCGCCCATCAGAAATTCTTGCGCTCCAGGTCGAACAAGGCGGCGCCGCACAACAGCAGGCAGTAGACGGCCGTCTGCGCCAGAACCTGCGCGAACTCGGCTGAGGAGGGCGCGCCATAGATCAGCCAGCCGGTCTGCGTCATGCGATCGAGGCCCGGCAGGAGGAAGGCGATTGCGTCGACGATGACATTGAGCACCTGCTGCCCGAGGCTCAGGCTGTCGGACAACGGGTTGGCGGCCATGATCTGCAGGGCACTGATCGAGCGCGCGAGCAGATAAAACCCGGCCACGGCCGCAAGCGCCGACATCACCTGTGTCAGCGACAGGACGCAGAAGAGCGAGAACGCGGTCACGATCAGGAGCTCGCACGCGAGCGACACACCCCAGGGCGCGACTTGCGCCGCAGGCGCAAAGAGCGCGAGCGCAAGGCTCGCTATCAGGGCGAGCGCAAGCGCGACCACGGCAAAACCCGCGAGCTTGCCGAAAAAATAGCTGCTGCGCCGGATCGGCCGCGAAAGAATCAGCTCGATCACCTTGTCGTTGAATTCCCTGACCATGCTCGTGATGACAAAGCTCGCCAGCATGAATACGGCGCCAACGCGCACCACGGCAGCCAAAAGCGCCGCCTGGATCTGATTGGATTCGGTGAGTGCGACCTGTTGCAGGAACTGCGTGAACGCGAGGCCGGCTGCGACCAGTATCAGCGCCAGCCACAGCAGGCGATTGCGCAGCGCCTCAAGCAGGGTATAGCGGGCAATTGGCAGGATATGCCGCAGCATGTTGCTTCCTTGTTTTGGCAGGCACGCGGTGCAAGACCTGGTACATGACGTGCGCTTCTCAGGTTAAACTGGCAGCATAACCAGCGCAAGCATCATGGCTAACGATACCTTGACACGCAATACCCTGACACGTGCTTATCCGGTTCTGATCGACCGCTATTGGCGCTTGTTGTTCGTCGCCATGCTTGCATTGCTGCATCTCACCGCGATGCGCGGTGTCGAAGATTTCTGGGCGCGCGCCCTCATGGTCGCCCATTTTGGTCTCTTTATTCTGTGGCAGCCGTTCATGCGCGGCGAGCGAGACCTGACGCCGGGGCAGGTCACGGTCATCGGTCTGGTTTGCGTGCTCACCCTGTTTTTCTGGAACTGGTGGCTGATGCTGGTCTGGCTCGCCATGCTCGCCGGCGTTGTCGGAGGGAGGGTATTCCTCTTTCGCGCGCGCTGGCAGCGTTACTTCTATCTGGCGGTGCTGCTGTATCTGGTGGCGCTGCTGCTGGTCTGGGTGTTCCCGCAGCTGCTGCCCGGCGTGGCGCAGACGCAGGAACTGAAGCTGTTTGCGCAGTACGGACTGCCGCTGCTGTTCCTCGTGATGCTGATCCTGCCCATCGAAGCCGACAGCGACGAAACGCCGCAGCTGGTGGATTTCTTCTATAGCGCGCTGCTCTTCATGATCATCGCGCTGCTGGTGCTGGGGAGCTTTGCTTTCATGACGCTCGGCAAAGCGAATTACCCGATCGCGCTCACTTACAGCCTGCTTCTGATCGCCGGGCTTCTGCTTTTGCTCGGCGTTGCCTGGAATCCGCGCGGCGGCTTCGGCGGCCTGAGCATGCTGTTTTCGCGCTATCTGCTCTCGGTCGGCCTGCCGTTCGAGAAATGGTTGTATTTCCTCGCCGAGTTGTCGCGGACGGAAATGCAGCCGGAAAAGTTCCTGCAACAGGCCTGCATCGGCTTGGGCAAGCTCCCCTGGATCACCGGCGGTTCGTGGCGCAGTTCGGCCTATAGCGGCGAATTCGGCGAACGCAGCAAAAACACGGTCGAATTCGCCGACGAGGAATTGCAGTTGCGCGCCTATACCAAATACGACTTGAGCCCCGCGCTGATCTGGCATTTTCATCTGCTCGGCCAGATGCTGGGAGAGTTCTATACGGCCAAACTGCGCGAGCGCAAACTGTTGCAGCAATCCTATATGCAAGCCGTGTATGAAACCGGCGCACGCATGACGCACGACGTCAAGAATCTGCTGCAATCGCTCAACGTGCTGTGCGCGGCGGCCGAACAGGAAGCGGGCGGTTCGAGCGAACTGCAGGCGCTGATGCGGCGTCAGCTGCCGACGATCACGCAGCGCTTGCAGCAAACCCTGGAAAAGCTGCGCCAGCCGGCCACCGAGGATAGCGGGCGCTTCGTACGGGCTGGCGAGTGGTGGGGCGCCTTGCAGCGCAGCTATGCCGGCGAGCGCATCGAATTCCGTGCGAGTGGCGTCAGCGATGACGTATCGCTGCCAAAGGAGCTCTTCGACGGCGCCGCGGACAACCTTATCCAAAATGCGCTCGGCAAGCGCAAGCTGCAGGGGGATTTCGCCATCAGCGTGAGCTTCGCCTGCGGCGGTGGCATCCGGCTCGAAGTGTGCGATGGCGGGCGCGCGATCGCAGCGGAAATCGCGCGCGACTTGTTGCGCGCTCCGGTGTCATCGGATAGCGGTCTGGGCATCGGACTTTATCAGGTGGCGCGCTATGCCGAGGTTCGCGGCTTCACGCTCGAACTTGCGCAAAACACGGATGGCGAGGTGTCGTTCGTCCTTTCCAGCGCGCCTAAACTCGCTGTGCCGCCGCCTGCGTCCAATTAATGTTTCCGACGAAGCGCTGACCGAATCGCAGCGCAGGTGCAAGCCGCTTGGGGACTCTATCTCGCTTGGGGACTAGACCTCGTTTAGGACACCAGCATGATTGTCGAGTTCACGCCGGCGCCCTATTATGTCGCCGTGGTCGAATCGCTGGCCGCCGAAAAGATCGACATAGTCCTCGCGTTACTCGAACAGGGGCTATGCAAATAATGCACATTCGAGAATTTCCACGGGGGGAATATTCCATGCCTGCCCTGCCGCCAAATCCTGCGGGCGTTATCTCGCCGGACAAGGACATTCCTGCGGGTCGCTTCTGGAACAGCGTGCGCGCACGCCTGTTTTATCTCGTAGTCGCTGTAACTATCCCGCTGTCGGCGGTCACCGCCTGGGCCCTATGGGTAATACACGATGCGCAGGAAAAGCAGATACGCATCGAGCTGGAGCATTTGGCCCAGAGTGCGTCCGACCAACTCAAATTGGTTGCGAAAAGCGGGGAGCAGTTGCTGGGAGTGTTCTCTCAGGTGCCCGGTGTCGCGCGCGGCGACACCGCCGAATGCAAGCGGGTTTTCGACGCCATCCCGGGCAATGCCAAGGGTTACACCGACTTTCTTGTGACGGACGTCACGGGCCAGGTGCTTTGCAGCAGCGCGGGCCTTTCCAAGCCGATCAATGTTGCCGACCGCGCGTATTTCCGGCGTGTGCAGTTCAACAAGCGCTTCTCCGCCGGAGATTTCGTCGTCGGACGCGCGAGCGGTAAGCCGATATTGACCTTGGCGTATCCGCTGCTCGATAAAGCGGGTGCATTCAGCGGGGCGCTCGTCACCGGATTGGACTTGGCGCAGTTCGGCGAACGCTTCGACCGCGCCCTGCCCGATTTGAATCTGAGTTTCGCTATCTGGGACGAAAACGCCACGATCCTCTACCGATATCCCGACCACCAGCATTGGGCCGGCAAACGTCTTGCCGATACCGGGATCGGCCGGACCGTGATGTCGCGCCGAACCGATTCTATGATCGTGGAAACAACGGGGATAACCGGGCTGCCTATGCTATACGCAGTCAAGGGAAGTGACGGATGGTTCGATACCCACTTTAAAATCACCGTCGGCGTTCTCCAGGCCAAGCTGCACCCCGAAGTGGACCGGGTATTTCTTTACAGCCTGATTGCGTATGGGATTGTGTTCGGCATCGCGCTGCTGGGCGCTTCGCTGATCGCGGAACTGAGCATCCGGCGGCCGGTCACGGCGCTCTCGGCCGCGTCGATGCGGCTCGCCGCGGGCGATTTTGGCGCGCGAACCGGATTACCCGCAAGCACGGGCGAACTAGGCCAACTCGCGGCGGCGTTCGATGGCATGGCCGATTCTCTGAAAGTGGAGCGCGAGCGCATCGTCCAATTCTCGGAATCCCTGGTGCGTGCCAACCGCGCGCTACGCGTGCTGTCCGAATCCAATTCGACGCTGGTCCGCGCGCAGGACGAGGCCGCTTTGCTTCGGGGCATGTGCCGTATTGCGGTGAATTCCGGCGGCTACCGCACAGCCTGGGTGGGTTACGCGGAGGAGAATGAGGCGAAACGCGTGCGCCCCGTGGCGCAGTGCGGGTATGAAGCGGGCTACCTGGAAGCGCTTGATCTCAGCTGGGCGGATGGCGAGCGTTGCCACGGCCCGGTGACTCGCGCGATCCGCACCCGGGAGGTACAAATAGCGAGGAGTATCCTGACGGACCCGGAATGCATCGCCTTCCGGGAAGAGGCTGTCCAACACGGCTATGCCAGCTCCATTGCCCTGCCACTAAGAAGCAACGGGCTCGTCCTAGGGGCGCTCGAAATTTGCGCGACAGATCCTGGCGGGTTCGATGACGCGGAGGTCAGGCTTCTCATCGAACTTGCAAGCGACCTCGCCTACGGCATCCAGGCGTTACGAAACAGAGTGGAACTGAACCGATATCGGAACCAGCTCGAGGAGATGCTAAGGGAGCGCAACGAGGGCTACGGGATGGTCCTGCGTACCGCCATGGATGGTTTTTGGACGGTTGACGCCCGAGGCCGGTTCCTTGAAGTCAATGATTCTTACTGCACGCTCGTCGGTTACTCGCGTGACGAACTGCTTGCAATGTCGATCAACGACGTTGACGCGGCGGAGTCACCGGAGGAAACGTCGGCGCATCTCGCCACCATCGCAGGCACGGGATCGGACCGATTCGAGACGCGCCACCGCCGCAAGGACGGTGCGGTTTTGGACGTCGAGATCAGCGTCAATTACCTTCCATTGCGCGGCGGGCGATTCTTTGTCTTTGTGCGGGACGTGACCGAGCGCAAGCGGATGGAGAACGCTCTCAAGGATTCCAAGCGTTGGATCGAAGCGGAGCTCGCCAGGCGCAGCGCCGAACTCGACGAAAGCGAGCGGCGCCTGCGGCTCGTCGCCACCGCCATCGAGCAGGCGCCTGTCTCGGTCTTTATGACCGATCCCGAAGGCCGGATCGATTACGTGAATCCGGCCTTCACTCGAATCACCGGTTATGCGCCCGAAGAGGTCTTAGGCCAAAATCCACGGCTGCTCAAGTCCGGGCGGCAGGGTCCGCAAGAGTATCGCAAACTTTGGGCCGCGATCCTCGCCGGCGAGCCGTGGCACGGCGATATCGTCAATCGACGCAAGGACGGCAGCTTCTACGCGCAGGATCTGACCATTGCACCGGTCCGCGATGCTGACGGGAATATCGCTCACTTCGTCGCCGTCGGGCAGGACATCACCGAACGCAGGCGCGCCGAGGAGACGCTGCGCGAGAGCGAGGATCGTTACCGCGACCTCGTCGAGAACAGCGGGGACCTGATCTGCACCCACGACCTGGAAGGCCGGCTGCTCTCGGTCAATCTCGCCGTATCGAAAGCATTGGGGTATTCGCACGAGGCGCTGCTCGGGATGAATCTGGGCGACCTCCTCACGCCTCGGACGCGCGAACTCTTTCCACAGTACCTCGCGGAGGTGCGCGACAACGGCCACGCCGAGGGGGTGATGGCGGTACAGACCTCCGGCGGCGACACCCGCTACTGGGAATTCCGCAATACCCTGCGCACCGACGATGCGGCCGCGGCAATCGTGCGCGGCATGGCGCGCGATGTTACGGATAGCCGGCGAATGGAGAGGGCGCTGAAGGAGAGCGAAACCAAATTTCGTGGCCTGGTCGAGCAGTCGCTGGTCGGTATCTTCATGATCGACGGGGAGAGGGTGAGCTACGCCAATCCCCGCGCCGACGAAATTTTCGGTTACGGCCCGGGGGAACTCGTGGGAGTATCAGTGAACGCGCTGATCGTCGACGAGGACCGCCCGGCGGTAGAGCGCGAGATTCGGCAACTGATGTCCGGAGAGGGGCCGGCTGTCAGCCTGGATTTCCGTGGCCGGCGCAAGGACGGCACCGAAGTGACGATCGGCGCGCAAGGCATGCGGGCCGATCTCGGCGGCCGGCGGATCATCATCGGCGTGATGCAGGACATCACGCACAAGAAACGTGCAGAGGCGGAAAGTCAGCGACACGTGTTGCAATTAAAGAACGCGCTCATGAGCACTGTGGGAGTGGCGATGATTTTGAGTGAAATGCGTGACCCGTACACCGCTGGCCATGAACGGCGGGTGGCGGATATCGCCGTCGCCATCGGCGCTGAACTCGGTCTTGATGCGCACAGACAGGAAGGGCTGCGCGTGGCCGGTCACCTTCATGATGTCGGCAAGATAACCGTTCCCGCGGAAATCCTCGCCAAGCCCGGCAAACTTACAGCAATCGAGTTTCAATTGATTAAAGGACACGCGCAGGCGGGCTACGATGTGCTGAAGAGCGTGGAATTTCCCTGGCCAGTAGCCGAGATAGCGCTGCAGCATCACGAACGCGTGGACGGTAGCGGCTACCCGCAGGGATTGAAGGGCGAGGCTATCCTCTTGGAGTCGCGGATCATGGCGGTGGCAGATGTGGTGGAAGCGATGTCATCGCACCGGCCGTATCGGCCGGGGTTGGGAGTCGAAGAAGCGCTGATCGAGATCGAGCGTGGGCGCGGTAACGCCTACGATGCGGTGGTCACCGACGCTTGCTTGCGGCTGTTCAGGGAGCAGGGCTACCAATTACCGGCATGAGGCGATAGCGCAGCGGCACCATTAAGGCTCGCGCCCGCCGTTGCGCGTACCGGTGTCAGACTTTTCTGCTAGATGCCGCCGCTCATGATGCGGTTGTAGATGAGGGATGGAGAAATCCAGATGACAATGTCGTCGAATTCGCCATAGGTCGCGCCCGCGGGTGCCGGCGGGTGGCTGATGTAGACGCGATCCTTGGTCGTCCAGGGATAGGAGGGCGAGCCCGGATTGTGCAAATTCTGAACCTCGTCCGCGCCCGTATTGCCAAAGCTCGTGGCGCCGTTCTTGCCTATGGAAATCAACACTGCGGCAGCGTTATTGGTGAGGGTCTGTGCATTGCTGGAGCAGGCCGCGGTCGTGGTCCCGGCGTTGCTGATCGGCGTGGTCGTGCAGATGCGCAGGTCGGGCGCCGGGGTCGACGACAGCAAATCGGTGAGTTTCGTACGCAGCGCGCCTTGGGTGGTGAATTCGTTGCTGCTGCTGTTGGTCACGGCGTAAAGCACGCGGTAGCCCCATGGATCGAGCAGGAAGCCTTCACTGTCGACCGGCGTGAGCCCGAGCGTGGCGGCCGGCACATAGCCTAAGCCGGGCATGCTCGAGGCGACGACGCTGCAGGTGCCCCCACCTGAGGGCGACTCTACGCCATTGCTATTGACGCCGGCGGGCCCGAATTTGGGCGGACCGGAATTGCCGCCAGGTATGGTGCCGTCCACCGCTGGACAAGGCAGTCGGCCGTTCGCGGCGGCGAAGCCGAGCAGGGCCTCGCGCGCGGTATTGAGGGTGCTTTGCGCATCGTTATATTTGCCCATTTCGGCCATGGTCGAGTAGGAGCCTATCAGGCTGCCCATCAGCAGACCGACAACGAGCAGCACCAGCGCGAGCTCGGTGAGGGTGAAGCCAGTCGCTGGTTTCGAATCGCGTTTCCGCTTCATGGACAGAGCACGGGGAGCGCGGACGTAGTCACGTCGAAATTACTGGGGATGCAATAAGCGACGTCGTTGAATGTGGTGGAGGTCGTTCCGGTTTCGTAATTCTCGTTGCCTATCGCTGCCGGGGCGGGAGGCGATGGTGAGCCAGTATTCAGCGCGATGTTGCTGGCGTTGCGCCCTTCGAGGTAATTGGAAGGCAGGGCGCGTTGCGCGGCGGTGTCGCGCGACTGCAATGAAAGACGTTCACCCGCAAAAATCACAATCCCTGCATACCGAGTGCCCGTGCCGTTCACCTGCACGCAGTTGCTGGCGTCGCAGGCTGCCACCGGCTCATTCGGCGTCGCGCGTGGTCGGTGCGCCGCGGAGACGGCATAGAACAGATGATCCTTCCAGTTCTCGTACCAGGCCAATGAACTCGCGTTGCTTGTCTCCGGAAGAACCGGGGGAGGGAAACAGGGGGAACCGAAGAATGCATTTAGGGAAATCAGGTTGTAGGGATTAGTCAGGTGGTTTTTCGGCAGGGGTGGCCCGTTGCTGCGGGAATCGGAAACGCTGAAGGGCGCCCTGCCGACAATGCGGCGGTCTTCGTCGTCGTAGCGGGCGTTGAGCATATAGCTGGAAAGCGTAGTCGGGGACAGCGAATTCGGCGCGGCATAGGGAATACGCCGGTCGCCGCTGGAAAAGTCGAAGTTATTGTTGCCGAAATTGGCCAGGCAATAGGCGACCTTGTAGGCCAGGCCGTTGGGGCCGGTAAGGTAATTCTGGAAATCCGGCCGCTTCTTGATTGCGGCCCACAACTCCTCGCGAGTGATGTAGACCAGTTGGTCGTTGAAGGTCTCCGACTTATTCCCGGCGATGAATTGGACGATGGCATTGGCCACGGACGAGACTGAAGCATTGTCGATGCCGTTCACCGATTCCAGGTAGTTGCTTACCGTATAGTTGCCGCCACAGTTGGGCGCGCCAGTGTTCGGAAACGTAACCGCCGGGGGTGTGCGATCCTGCGCGTTCAAGCGCTGGCCCGGGGCGAATATCACGGCAACCGCGCGCGTCGCGGGATTGCTGTTGCCGCCCGTGAGGTAGTTGGCCCCGCCGTCGGCCAACACGTCGAACAAGCCCGGGGTATCCCAATTCATCATATTGGAGGTCGAAGCGGTGGTAGTGACGCCGTTGGGTGCGGCCTTGTAGGTGCCGGACACCGCGTACCACAGGCATTCGCCCGAGGCGTCCCTGAGGGCGTCCAGTCCGAGCGTGTTCCAGGGCAGGCGGCCGATCTGGCTCACCAGCCGGCTGCCGCAGGTCGATGCGCTCTGGCCTTCCGCAAGCGGGTTCGACATGCTGGCGCCCATGTCCGGGCAGGGCAGATAGCCTGGGACCCCCGCGGGGTCCATCGCTTTTTCCGCGCCGACCGTGGCCGCGTAGGTCAGCAGCGCCTGCTTCGCCTGCATGAGGGCAGCCTGCGTCTTGTTATTGCGTGCGACGGCGATGCCGGAACTGCTTTTATTGAAAGCCTTCAGCATCAGGAAGGATGCGCTCAAGGCGACGATCATGAGGAGGATCAGCAAGGCAAGACCGCGCTGCCGACAGGGCGGGCGAGTTCGGCGTCTGGATGCCATGGCTATCGCGGCGGCGCAGGTTTTTTCGTCTTGGGTGCGCGGGGCGCAGCAGCCGGCCGCGCCGACTTCACCCTTATCTCGCCATTGCCCAGCTTGTCGCGCACCTCGCCGCTCGCGCGATCAAAGACCTCGCCGACCTTGAGGCTCACGCCGGGCTCGCCTGCGTTCGGCGCCACGGTGACGCGCGCCGGGTCGCGGCTGGAGTAGCTGTCGAATTGCGGGACGCCGTTGATCCAGGTGGTGGTCTTGCCGCTGGAGCGCTGGACCTGGCCATCGAGCGTGAGCGGACCCTCCTTGATCTGCGGCGCCTCTTCCTCCGCGCGGTTGGTCGTGCGCCTGCGCTCCAGGTCCTGGCGCTGCTGCGGCGTCAGAAACAGGCGTCCGAGTTCCGCCGCCGTCGCTGCCGCGGGCGCGCTAAAACACGCGAGTATCAAGATAAATGAAATGAGCGGGCGCATGAATAGTTGTTGGGCTCCGGCCTGCTGCCGCCCGGACACGCCGGTCGGCAATTCATTATAGCTTCGGTAGCGACAGGCGCGCATCGACCTAAGCCGGCTTGCGGTGATGAATCGTAATCAGGTCGAACTCACACGTCGCCTGCAGCCTGGGCGCGAGCCCGGTTACGCCGGCGCCGCGCGCGGCGCGCGATACATTGCAGCTTCGCGCCAGCACATATGCTTTGCCGCGTTGGGTCAAGCCGTCGATGAAATTAAGCAGATCTTCCTCGTGCAACAGTTGCATCTCCAGCTTCAGGCGGCTGAACACGAAGTTGACGCTGTCGCTGCGCGCGGAGCCGGGCAAGGCGAACGCCTGCTGCGGCTCGATGTTGTAGGCGATATTGAACAGCCGCAGCTCGTTCTTGATCGCGGTGATGGTGTCCACCCAGTCGAGGCGTTTCTCCTCGCCGACTATGCCGCGCGCCGCGAGCGCCTGATACTGCTGCAGGTTTTCGTTGATTTCGCGCTCCTCCTCGGTCGCGCGCGCAAGCTTGCCCTGAACTTCGACGCGCTGCGAGTCGGCGGCGGTGCTCTGCGCCTTTACCTCCCGCAGATAGTTTCCCGCGGCGAAATAGCAGGCCACGCCGGCCGCGGTCAGGACTAGCAGTCCGGCCCCCGGCAGGCCCAGTCGTTTCAGGTCTTTGCGCCCCAATTTCATTTGCCGAGCTTTCTGCCGATGATGACCGTGAACTGCGCGTCCTCGGCGATGGTGCGCTCCGATCCGATGTCGCCGGCGAGTTTAGTCGCCAGGCCGAGGTCGAACGGCATGCGTATGTCCGTGACTTCCAGGCCCGGGCGCTTTCCGAGCGCGTCGATGAATTGATTGGTCATATTGGTGATCGAACGCAGATCCGTGCGACGCGCACCCACTACCTGAGCCGAAACGGTGGCGAGCTCGTAGCCCGCGCTTGCAGCAGTTGCGGTGGCGGGTGCATTGGGTGGGGCAGGCGCGGGCGTGCCGGCTTTTGGCGCCGCCGCCTTGGTCACTGCGTCCTTTTGTTCTCTTCCCGCGCGCCAGTCGATGCTCGCTATCTCCACCTGGGGAAAATCGGCGAGGGCCTTGCTGATTTCTGCGAACAGGTAGGCCGGCGTGGCCGTCTGGCTCTGGATCGTCTTGAACTGCGTGATGGTGGCCTTGAGGTTTTCGGTGCTGGTTGGCAATGCCGGAAAAGTCGCGGTGATGCGCGCGTAATCCGCGCTGAGCGTCTAGAACCGGGTCTGGTCTGCCTGAATCTTCGCGCGCAGGCCGTATGCTTCGATCAATTCGACGCCCGCGAACGCCAGGCCAAGACAGAGCGCAGTTGCGCCGGCCGCGTACATCCCTCTGCCGATTTGCCAGAGGAAATACTGATGCCGGTGCTGCTCTTGCGCAAATTGCCCCCTCGGCGCGGCGTTGGCGGCGCTATGCAGGAATAGCGCATCGCAAGGCGCCTCCGCCGGAAAGGTCTTCAGCCCGAGCGCGCGGCACTGGGCGTCCGCATTTACTACGTGGAAGTGCAGCGTGTCGCTAGAGCGGCAGGCATTGGTCAGCGCGGCAAAATATTGATCCGCGGCGAGCACCATCACATCGATCGGGGTGCTCGCTTCCGGCAGCACGCGCATGGTGAAGAGATATTGTTGCAGGCGTGCCGATTCGGCGGCGCACGCTGCGGCCACGCCGCTTATGTCCCCGAGATTCAATCGGCCGACGCGCGAAAAGCGGATCTTCCCGTCCTCGACATAGCTTTGCCGCAGGCCGGATTGCTGCACGCTCACCAGCAGGCAGCGCGCGGCCTTGATCGCGGCGCGCTTTATCAGGTTCGGCGCCAAGAGCGCGGTGGAATAGACTCCGACCAGGCGGCATTCGCCCTGCGCGAGCGCATTGAGCCAGGGCTGTATCTGCTGCGTGTTGGAGAACGAGGCGAACAGGACTTTTTCGTTGCGGCGCTCGGCCTTTTCGTAACCGAGCGACTGGCTCAGCGTAAGGCTGCTGTCGCGATAGCGCTGCGCCAATTTGCGCGAGAGCACTTGTCTTCGGTCTTTACGCCCCAGATACGGGATGGTGTCCTGGTGGTAGTCTTCCTCGACCACGTCGACCACGAGATAGTAGAGGTGGCGCGAGCCGGCGATGTAGGCGGCGAACGCGGCGAGGCCCTGGTCGTCGCGTTCGTAGCGGGCGTCGGCGGCGAGGCCGGCGCGCGTGAGGCTGTACGCCGTCAGCCGGCTGGACGTGAGATAGAGCAGGCGCTTATTTCGAAACATGCGCTAGAACTTGATTTTGCTGATCGAGTCGTAGACGGGGCCGAGGACCGACAGCATCACCCAGCCGAGCAGCGCGCCGAGAATGACGGTCATCGCAGGCTCGATCATCACCTCGACCTTGCCGATGGCCTCTTTCACGTCGCGGTTGTAGAAATAGGAAATGTTGAGCAGCGCATTGTCCAGCCTGCCCGAGGACTCGCCCACCCGCAGCATGCGTATCACCAGCGGCGGAAACAGGCCCACGTCCTGGAACGCGCTGGAAACGTTCTTGCCTTCCGCGATCTGCTGCCCGGCGCGCGCGAGGGCCTCGACGATCACCAGGTTGCCGGCGACATCTTCGGCGGTCTTGATGCAATCCAGTATGGTGATGCCGGCCGAATACATCATGGCGAAAATGCTGGCAAAGCGCGACAGGATGATCTTGTGCAATATCGGCCCGATGAGCGGCACGCGCAGCTTGAAGTTGTCGAACTCATAGCGGAACGTGGGGTTGCGCGCAATGGCGCCCTTGATGCCGGCGAAAACGATCACCGGCAGGAGCAGGATTGCCCACCAGTAGCCGATGAAAAACGCCGAGACCTGGATCAGGATGCGCGTATTGAGCGGTATTTGCTGACCGGTGCCCTTGATGAAGCCGATCATCTGCGGCACCAAATAGATCATCAGGAACATGGTCACGGCCACGACGATGCTGCCGACAAAGGCCGGGTACATCATCAGCTTCTTCGTCTGCGCAATGAGTTCGTCTTCCCATTTGAGATTGTCCGCGAGGTTCTTCAGAACCTGCGACATGCGCCCGGTTTCTTCCCCCGCGCGGATCAGGCTCGCGAACACTTTGGGGAACACGTCCGGATAGTCCGCCATGGCGGCCGACAATCCCGTTCCGCCCTGGATGGACTCGATCAGGCCGGAGATGACTTCGCGAAAGCGCGGGTTCTCGACGCTGTCGCGTAGGTCGATCAACGCCTCGATGATGGGTACGCCGGAGGATTCCAGCTGTTCGAGGTGAAAGCAGAAGTTGATCAGCTCGGGCCGCCGGATCGCGCCCTTGAACAGGCTCGCGCGCCTGCGTGCCGGCCCGCCGACGATGAGATCGAGCCCCATGCGCTGCAGGCGCAGTTCCAGGTCGATCATGTTGATGGCTTCGATCTGCCCCATCAACGACTTGCCGCGCGCGTCGATTGCCTTGTACGAATACAGTGACATGGGTCTGGATCGCGGAGGCGCTACATGCGGTCGGTGAGATCCACCACCCGCATCAGCTCGTCCAGAGAGGTCGTACCCTCGAGGACGCGGCGCGCGCCGTCGTCGGCCAGGGTGCGGAATCCCTTGGCGATGGCCGCGCGCTGCAGCTCGCGCGCAGTCGCGCGGCGTGCAATGAGTTCGTCCAGGTCGACATCGAGCTTCAATATCTCCATGATCGCGAGCCGTCCGCGATAACCTTGATAATCGCAGTGGTCGCAGCCCACCCCGCGGTAGATGGTGGGCGGACGGTCGGCTTTGACACCGACCAGGCGGCATTCGGCCGAAGTCGCGGTGTAGGGCTGGCGGCAGTGCTTGCACAGGCGCCGGATCAGCCGCTGCGCGACGATGCCGATGATGTTGCCGGCCATGACCTCGGGCGTGACGCCGGTATCGAGCAGCCGCGGAAACGCCCCGACCGCGGAGTTGGTGTGCAGAGTGGAATAGACCTGGTGGCCGGTCATGGCGGCGCGGAACGCCATCTCGGCGGTTTCCTCGTCGCGGATTTCCCCTACCAGGATCACGTCCGGGTCCTGGCGCATGAGCGAGCGGATGCCGTTGGCGAAGTCCATTTTCGCCGCCTCGTTGACCGAGGTCTGGCGTATGAGCGTCATCGGGTATTCGACCGGGTCCTCCATGGTCATGATGTTGAGGGCGTCGGAATTGATGTGATTGAGCACCGAATACAAGGTGGTGGTCTTGCCGCTGCCGGTCGGGCCGGTCACGAGGATGATGCCCTCGGGCCGCGAAATCAGGCGTTTCAGCAAATCGAGCTGGCTCGATTCCAGCCCCAATCCGTCCAGGGGCACGATGCCCTTTTGCCTATCGAGAATGCGCAACACCACATTCTCGCCGTGGCTGGTGGCCTGCGAGGCCACGCGGAAATCCACCTGTCTGCCGGTGAGCGAGAGGGAAATGCGCCCGTCCTGCGGCGCGCGCGTTTCCGCGATGTTCATCTTCGCCAGCACCTTGATGCGCACCGCCATCGCCGGCCAGTAAGTCTTGTGCAGCGAGCGGATCTGGCGCAGCACGCCGTCGATGCGATAGCGTATGCGCAGGAAATTCTGTTCCGGTTCGAAGTGGATGTCGGACGCATTTTTTCCGACGGCATCCGCAAGGAGTGCGGCGATCAGCCGCACGACCGGCTGGCTGTACTGCTCGCCCGCTCCCGCCAGGCTCTGGTAATCGACTTCGCCGGTCTCGATCTCATGCAGGATGCCGTCGATCGAGAGTTCGTGACCGTAATACTGCTCGATGGCGCGCGATATCTCGGTGTCGCCCGCGAGGCGCGGCTCGAGTTCGATTTCCCCGCGCAGGCGCGCGCGCAGCTGGTCGAGCGCGACGATATTGTTGGTGTCGGACAGCGCCACGATGAGCGTGCGGCGCTCGCTGTCGAGCGCCACCGGGAAGATATGATGGCGCAGCGCGAAATCGCGCGGCACCAGCTTCATCGCAGTCGAGTCGATGATGATCTGCGACAGGTCGACGCTTTGCAGCCCCAGTTTCTCGGAGAGCGCGTCGCGCAACGTGGCTTCGGACACGAAGCCCAGGTTCACGAGGAGCTTGCCGACCGGAAGCTTGGACTTCATCTGCTCCAAGAGCGCGATGCGCAGCTGATCCTCGGTCAGGATGCCCTGCGAGATCAGGATCTGGCCGATATGGCGCTTGGCCGCTGTGGCAGTGGGCGGGGGGGAGGTCGGGGTATTCATGTCTAGCGCTCGAGCTGCGCTACCCTCTTGTTCACTTTAGCCTTGTCAAAGGAAACCGCGCGATCTTGCGCGAGCGCCAACGCGCGCCGATAGTATTCGAGCGCCTGCTTGGTCTGGTGCAACTGGTCCAGGCTGATGGCAAGGTTGTAGGCAAAATCCGGATGTTCCGGATCGCCGCTATAGGCTTTGAAATAGGCTTGCTGCGCTTCCGCCCAGCGCTGCTGCGCCGCATACTGGTTGCCCAGCGTGAAATACAGGAAAGTCGCATCGGGCTGCGCGGCGATCATGGTCTTCACGCGCGACTCCGCGGCAACCGGATCGATTTGCCCTCTCAAGCCCATGAGCCCGGCTTGCGCCTGCACATCGCGCGGGTCGAGCTCGAGTAAGCGCAGGTAATAGCGCTCGGCCGCGTCGTAGCGTGCAGAGCGCAATGCAAGAGCGGCGAGCCCGAGCAGCGCGTCGCGGTTCTCCGGTTTGGATTGCAGTACCTGCTGGTAGCCGCTGCGCGCGCGTGCGAAATCGCCGGTGTTGAAAGCATCGAAGGCTTCTTCCAGCACTGGATCAGGCTGCACACTGGCCGGTTTGATCACGATATCGCTTTGGCGCTTGGCAGGTCCTGGGCGTGGCGCAGTGGCAGTGCGAGGTGGTTGGCTCTGGCGCGCAAAGACCGGGCCACGGGCGGCGGGCGCGGTGACGGGTGCGGACGGCGGAGCCGCGCCCGTTCTGGCGGGCGGCGGCGCGTCCGGCCGGGTCCCGGCAGGGGGCGTCACGGTGGTCGCGGCAGGTGCCGTCGGCGCGGCGGGCGCCGCCGCAGGCGCCGGTGGGGCGGCTGGAACCGCGGCTGCGGGCGGCTGTGCCGAGGGCGGCCGCAGCGTGGTCAGCGATCTCGGCTGCAACTGATACCAAAAATAGCCCACTGTACCCAAGGCAAACAGCCCGAGCGCACCCAGCGTGTAATAGAACGGTTTGCGCGGGTTGACGTCCAGTTCCTTGGCCTCGAACAATTGCTGCGCTTGTCTGCGTTCAACTGTCTCGTCAGGCGGTGTATACGCGGGCTCGAACGAAGCGGCGCGCGTCGCCGGCTCTTCCGGCGCGAGTTCCAGCGTAAGCTTGGCTGCCGGCTTAGCTGCCGGCGTGGGTTCGGTCCTGCTCAGGTCGTCGCTGCGAATCTCCATCGGCTGCGTGATGTCAGGCAGTTTGTCGCGCGTGAGCGGCGGCTCTCCTTGCGCCCGCGACGGCTCTTTTGCGGCTTGCTTGGCCAGTTCCGCTTTCTTCAGCGCTTCGAGCAGCAGGCTCACTGCGGCGCTCCCGGCGCCTCACCCAGCAGCGGCGGTTTGCCCGGGTTGGGTGCGCTCGTAAATTTGTCATCAGGGAGGAAGGTGCGATAACCACGGTAATCGCCTTCGATGCTCGCATCGCGGATGACGATCGGACGCATGAACACCACGAGTTCGGTCTTGGTGTTGGTCAGATTCTTGTTTCCGAAGAAGCCTCCGTAGCCGGCAAGGCGACTCGCACCCGGCACCGTGTCTTCCAGATCGTTGACCCGGTCCTGAATAAGTCCGCCCATCACCGCGATCTGCCCGCTGTTCACTTTGATCAGCGACTCCATTTCGCGCGTCTGTATGACCGGAATATTGCTCGTGATCGAACCGCAACCCGCTAAGCCCGCGCCGGCTGCGCCGCACGGCGCGGCCAGCGTGGGATTGGGGTCGGCAACATTGCCGACTATGCGCGATATGCTGGGACGCACGCTCAGCAACACACTGTCGGTCTCGCTAATGTGCGGCGTCACGTTCATGATGAAGCCGACCGCCACCACGTTGGGCGTGGTAGTGAACGTGGTGACCGGTGCGACACCCGCAGAACCGGCAGTGGTAGTGGCCTGAATGGTGAAGTACACCTGGTTGTCCACCACCTTCAAAATCGCGGTCTGATTGTTGAGCACCGTCAGCCGCGGGCTGGAGAGCACGCGCACATTGCCGAAGGATTCGAGCAGGCGCACGCTGGCGAGCAGGTTGGCGTAGTTGGGCGCCGCGGCGCCAATCGTAAAAATCGTCCCCGTCGGCGACGCCGTAGTGGTGCCGCTTACAGATTGATTGAAAGTGAAGCCGGTTGAACCGGAGCGTGCGGCCGACCAATCTATGCCCTGTTGATACTGATTGCTAAGCTGCACTTCGGCGATGGTAGCTTCGATCAGCACCTGGCGCTTCGCATTGGATAGAATTTGGTCGAGAAATTCCTGGATCTTCTCGTGTTGACGCGAAGTGGCGCGGATACTTAGTACGCCCGACTCAGGGTTGGAGATGACCGAAGCTGCTTCGCGGAATGTCGCGCCCTGTTGCGCAGGCGGCGCAGGCGTTGTGGGGGCCGCGCCCGTTCCGCCTGGCGGCGCTGCCGGCGCGGCAATCGGCGCTGCGCTCGGAGCCCCCGCCTGACCCGGGGCTGGAAGGATCTTGTCGGTCTCGTGCAGGATGTCCTGCACGTTCTTCACCAGAATTTCCCAGAAGTGGTTGGTTGCAATGCTGCGTATGGAGGTGGTCGACTGGTTGCCGCCGGCCCCGCCCCCACCGCCTCCGGTTCCCGCTCCACCTGGGGTCGCCACCTGGGTTGACGTACCGACGCTGCTGGTGGTGTCGCGCTGCATGTTGACGTAATCGATTTTGTAGACGCGCAGGTAAGGCGTGTCTGGCATCACGATCAGGTTGGGGCCGTCGAGTTCATAGCGCATGTCGATTTGCTTGGCGATGCGCGCGAGCAGTTGTTGCAGGGTCTGGTCGATGGCGTTGAGCGTGACGCTGCCGACGATGCCCGAATGAATGTCGATGTTGAGCTTGGCGTCACGCGCAAGCGCGAACAGCAACTCCTGCGCCTTGACGTTATTTACGACTACGCTATAGGTTTCGGGCCGCGCAGCAGGCTTGGGTTTAGACAACATGGGCGCAACCCGCACCGGTTCGGGAATGTCGCCGACAGGCGCGGGTGGCGGGGCTTGTACGTGTCCGGGCGAAGGCTTCATAGGCGGTGACGCGCACGCGGCGAGCAACAAACAAACCGCGGACGTCAGCGCAAACGTCAGTCCTCCCTTGACTTTCATGTCCCTCGCCATTGATATGTATATAGTTTCCCCTCACGGATTATATAGCACAATCGCGCAAATCAAATGCTGCGGCTTTCGTCAAATATTGTGTAACAGGCGCGCGATTACGCGCATGCTGCGCAATGTATGCGGCGGGGTGTGTGAGGGGAACAACGCACGCGCAGAAGTCACGCGTCAAACGCCGCCAGCGCTACTGCCGGTTCTGACTGCGCATGCGCTCGATGCTGCGATGAAACGGACGGAACTGTCTGTAGACCGGAGGCAGGTTGGCTATTCCCTGATCGAGCTCCGCAAGCGTGGGGTAGAGCCCGTAGGCGAGGCGATAGTGCTGATCGTCGTCGATCTTGACCCCATACAGGTGGAAATCGGCGAGGTCGAGGCCGCGCCCCGGTGCGCGTGCGAGCAGTTCCTCGATGCGGCGCGCGTCCTGCTTGTTCGCCGTGATCAACTGAATCGAATAATGATCGCCGGGCGCGCTTTTCAGCCACTCCTGCGTGGTGGCGAAGCGCTCGCGCATGAGCTGCCCGCCGGCCGGTGCCGGCGGCACGTAATTGGCCGAGCCCGGTTTGGCGCCGTTGGCGGCCGACAGGCCGGGCGCGCTCCTGGCTGTGGCGGACATCGCTGGCGTGCTCGCGCTCACCGCATGCGTGATCTGTGGCGTCACATGCGGGACCGGCGGTGAGCCCGCTGCGGGTTCGATTTTCGCAGACGGTAGCGCCGGGGTTTCGTCGCGCTGCACACTTTCCTGTTGCGCGACCGCGGCTCGGGTCGTTGGTGCGCTCGCCGTGGGCGACGTGACTGGCGCCGCGGCATGAGTCTGAGTCTGGCCCGCGGCCGCGGCGGGCGTCGCAGGCGGCATCGGGGCGGCGACGGCGGCTGCCGTCGGCGGCGTTGCAGGTGACAGCACATAATGCAGGGCCAGCCCAAGCGCGAGGCCTGCGACCACCCCGCCCGCGGCGAGCCCGATCTTGGCTTTGCTTACGCGGGAAGCGTAGAACTCCGAATCGCGCGCGGCGCGATCCACGTGCGTCGCGCTGATGCCGTGCGTGTTGTCGGCAAAGGCCGCGAGCAGAGCCTTGTCGGCAAGGATATTCACGCGCCGCGTATAGCCCTTCGATGCCTTGACGATTCCCCGCACCGCCGCCGCGGAAAACACGTTCGGGCCGCGATAGCCGGCCGCGCGCATGCGGAAGTCCAGATACGCTTCGATATCCGAGCGCAGCAGCGGCTCCAGGCGGAAGCTGTGCGTAATGCGCTCTTTCAGCTGGCGCAGCTGCGGCGTGTTCAGGTGCTCGTCCAGTTCCGGCTGCCCGAACAGCACGATCTGCAACAGCTTCGATCGGCTGGACTCGAGGTTGGACAGGAGCCGTATCTGCTCCAGCGTTTCCTGCGGCATGGCGTGCGCTTCGTCGATCAGCACCACCACACGCCGGTTCTGCGCATAGAGGTCGATCAGATGCTCGTGCAGTACGCGCAGCACGATAGTCTGGCGTTCGCCGCCGACGTCGAGTTTCAGCTCGTCGGCGATGGCGTAGAGGATTTCCTCGCGCGCGATCGACGGGTTCGAGAGGAATATGGTGTCGACGTGCGCGGGCAGGCGCTCCATCAGCACGCGGCACAGCATGGTCTTGCCGCTGCCCACCTCGCCTGACACCTTGACGATGCCTTCGTCGTGGCCGATGGCGTAGAGCAGGGCTTCGAGCGTGGCGCCGCGGTTGGCGCCGGAAAAGAAGAAATCCGTGTGCGGTGTAATGCGGAAAGGCAGCTCGTTCAGGCCGAAATGGTCGAGGTACATGGCGCCTATTTCTTGTCCTGGTGGTCCATGCGCGAGTACAGGGTGGTGCGGTTGATGCCGAGCAGCTTCGCCGCCTGGCTGACATTGCCGTGGGTAAGGCGCATGGCGGCGTCGATATAACCGCGCTCCCAGTCTCTGAGCATGTCGTCCAGATTGAACGCGCGTTCGCGCTGCAGCTGGCGCTGCGCCTGTTCGATCAGCGACTGCCGGTCGCCGGGCGGCCCGACTTCGGCGATCGCGTCCGCGTTTGCATCCGGTTCGAGCTCGGGCTCGAGTTCCAGCCTCGAGAGCTTTTGCCCCGGATGCTTGGTGGTCAGGCGAATGACCACATTTTTCAGTTCGCGCACATTGCCCGGAAAATGATAATCGCGCCACAGCTGCATCGCGCCTTCATCCAGCGTGAACGGCGCGAGCTTGGCCTGCGCGGCGTAGAAGCGGCTGAAGTGCGCGAGCAGCAGCGTCTTGTCCTCGCCCATTTCGCGTAGCGGCGGGACGCTGATGGAGAATACCGACAGCCGGTGATACAGGTCCGCGCGGAAGCGCCCGTTCCTTATTTCCTGGCGCAGGTCACGGTTAGTGGCCGCGACCACGCGTGCATGGGATATGCGCTGCTGCGTCTCGCCCACGCGCTGGAACTCGCCGTTCTCGAGCACGCGCAGAAGCTTCGCCTGTAATTCCAGCGGCAGTTCGCCGATCTCGTCCAAAAACAGCGTGCCTTCCTGGGCATCCTCGAAATAACCGGATTTGTTGGCGGTGGCGCCGGTGAACGCGCCCTTGCTATAGCCGAACAGTGTGGGCTCGACCAGGGTCGGCGCGATCGCGGCGCAGTTGAGCGCGAACCAGGGTTTGTCCTTGCGCCAGGACATGCGGTGCAGGCAGCTCGCGACCACTTCCTTGCCGCTGCCCGATTCGCCCTCGATCAGGGCCGGGAAGGGCGAATCCGCGTACTGGCTGATCTGGCTTTTGAGCTTTTCCAGCGCCGGACTCTTGCCGATGAGGAGTTCGCCCCCGGACGCGCCGCCGCCCTCGATCTCGCTGCCTTGAAACTGCAGCGCGTGCAGCAGCAGCTTCTTCAGGTTCTCGGCATTGCAGGGTTTGGCCACGAAATCGATTGCGCCCAGGGTGCGCGCATGGCGCGCGTTGGCGGCATCGTTCTGGCCGGAGAGCACCAGTATCTTCATCTCCGGGGAATGTGCGAGCAGATCGGCGATGAGGTGAAAGCCCTCGTCCGGCCGGTGCGGCAGCGGCGGCAAACCCAGGTCCACGAGCGCGAGCTGGGGCGGGCCATCGAGCTTGCGCAGCAGGCTCACCGCACGAGGGCGCGAATCGCTCACCGTCACCTCGAAATCCTTGCCCAGGGCGTAGGCGAGGGAGTCGGTGATGAGCGCGTCGTCGTCGACGATCAAGAGGCTGGGCTTGTCAGCCATCGGCATTGCCTTCGATGCATTTCAGGAACGCCTCGTCCATCGAATCCTGCGCGTAGCGCTGCATCAGGGCGTGCGGGCCGCCCGAATAACATACCCTGCCTTGGTGCAGCACCACCATGTGTTCGCAAATTTCCTCGACGTCGGAGAGCGCGTGCGAGGTGAAGAACAGCGTGCGGCCCGACTCGCGCAATTGCCGCAGCAGCTTCTTGACACGCGCGCGCGCCAGCGGATCGAGCCCGCTCATGGGCTCATCCAGGATCAGCAGATCGGGTTCGGCCAGCAGGCAGGCCGCCAGTCCCAGTTTTTGCGTCATGCCTTTCGAATAGGAGCGTACCGGTCGATCCAAAGCCGCGAGTTCGAGATCGAGGGCGCAGAACATGGTGCGCACCCTGTCCGTGTCGGTATCGCGCTTGCCCAATGTGAGCATGTAATTGAGAAAATCGCGGCCATTGAGGAAGTAAGGCGGCATGAAACGCTCGGGCAGAAATGCCAGCCGGGCGCGCGCATGGCTCGCGGTATGCCGTGCGCCGAAGATCTCGATCCGGCCGCCGTCGATATGGCAGAAGTCGAGCAGGCATTTGATCAGCGTGGTCTTGCCGGCGCCGTTGATGCCGACCAGGCCCAAGGTCATTCCCGCAGCGACGGTGAGATCGATCCCCTGCAGCACGGCCTGCCGGCCGTAGCTTTTCCTGACTTGGTCGAAGCGGACAGCGGCTTGCGTCATCGGCTGCAGTGGGCGATAGAAAGTTGAATCATATAACAAATGGCATTGGGCAACGGCCGGCCTGATCTAGCGTCGCGGGACATTTGCCAGAATGGACAAATTGCCCCTAAGCAATCGGCTCGCTGTTGTGTATTTGTTCCTTGGAGGCCGGCCGTGGTCAGTCTGGTAGAATGCGCGCTTCGCCGTTTCGCCGCCGTCATTTCGTGCCGAAGAATCCCGCATCCGACAATTTGGTCGAAGTCGATAACGTCAACTTCGCCTACGATCGCCGCCAGATTCTCAAAAGCATCAACCTCACCATCCGGCGGGGTCAAGTGGTGGCCATCATGGGCTTGTCGGGCTGCGGCAAGACCACGCTGTTGCGCCTGATCGGCGGAGCGCTGCGTCCAACACGCGGGGAGGTGCGCGTCGACGGCCGCGTAGTGAACAAGCTCAAACACAAGGAGATGTATGCGCTGCGCCGCAGGATGGGCACGCTGTTCCAGTTCGGCGCGCTGTTTACCGACCTGTCCTGCTACGACAATGTCGCTTTTCAGATGCGCGAGAACACCGACATGCCGGAGGAGCTGATCGACGCCATGGTGCTGATGAAACTGCAGGCGGTGGGCCTGCGCGGCGCGCACCATCTTATGCCCGCGGAGCTCTCGGGCGGGATGGCCAGACGCGTGGCGCTCGCGCGGACCACCGCGCTTGATCCCATGCTGATCATGTACGACGAGCCTTTCGCCGGCCTCGACCCCGTCTCGATGGGCGCCATCCGTGAGCTGATACGGCGCCTGAACGACGCCCTTGGCGCGACATCCATCGTTGTCACCCACGACGTTGCCGAAGCGCTGCAACTGGTGGATTACATCTATTTCATGTCCGACGGCCAGATTGTGACCGAGGGAACGCCGGATGCGCTGCGCGCCTCGGACCAGCCATTGGTGCATCAGTTCGTCTTTGGCGAACCGGACGGACCGCTGCCATTTCATTATCCGGCCGAAGATTACCGGCGCGACCTGTATTCCGAGGAGCTGTGATGACTGCATTCGTCGGCTTTCTCGAAAACCTGGGAGGGCAGGTTACCAGTTCCATCCACCGTCTCGGGTTCGCCAGCCGTTTTCTGCTGCTGACGCTGCAAAACTCCGGTGTGAGCTTCCGCCGCTTCTCGCTGGTGGTGCGTGAGATCTATTTCGCCGGTGTGCAGTCGCTGATCATCATTCTGGTGTCTGGCCTGTTTGTCGGCATGGTACTGGGCCTGCAGGGTTACGATACCCTGGTGCGCTATGGGTCGTCCTCGGCGCTCGGCGTGCTGGTGGCGCTGTCGCTGGTGCGCGAACTCGGCCCGGTCGTCGCGGGGCTGCTCTTTGCCAGTCGCGCCGGCTCCGCCATGACCGCGGAAATCGGCTTGATGAAGGCCACCGAGCAGCTGGCTGCGATGGAAATGATGGCGGTGGATCCGATTGCGCGCGTGATTGCGCCGCGCTTCTGGGCCGGCGTAATTTCGATGCCGCTTCTGGCGGCGTTGTTCTCCGCGATGGGCGTTTTCGGCGGCTACCTGGTCGGCGTGCGCGTGATCGGGGTCGATGAGGGGTCGTTCTGGTCGCAAATGCAGGCCGCGGTCGATTTCCGGGAAGACATACTCAACGGCGTAATCAAGAGCGTGGTGTTCGGCGTCGCCGTCACCTGGATCGCGGTGTTCGAGGGCTACGACGCGCCGCCTACCGCCGAGGGCGTATCGGGCGCGACTACGCGCACGGTCGTGACCTCATCGCTCTCCATACTCGCGCTGGATTTCATGTTGACGGCGTTCATGTTTCGAGGGACCTAGAGATGATCATTCGGAAGGCGCTGGACCTGTGGGTGGGCGTGTTTGTCGCCATAGGCTTGGGGGCTTTGTTGTTCCTCGCAATGAAAGTAGGCAACCTTACGACTTACTCCACTGCCGGAACATACCTAGTCAAGGCGAATTTTGATAACATTGGCGGCTTGAAGAAGCGGGCGCCCGTGAAAAGCGCGGGGGTGGTGGTCGGACGCGTCGAGGACATCGTTTTCGATACCGAAATGTACGAAGCGACCGTCGCGCTCGCGCTCGACAAGCGCTACGAATTTCCCAAGGACACATCGGCAAAAATACTGACCGCAGGCTTGCTCGGCGAGCAATATATCGGCCTCGCAGCCGGCGGCGATACGGCCAAGTTGCATAATGGCGACAGGATAAAGATCACCCAGTCCGCGGTGGTTCTGGAGAACCTGATCAGCCAGTTTCTGTTCAACAAAGCTGCGGAAGGCAACAAGGACGGCAAGTAAGAGGACAGATGAACATCATGCTGCGGCGATTTTCTGGATTGTGGTTGCTCGCCGCGCTGGGCGCTTTGGGCGGCTGTGCCACGACCGGCGGCAATCCCAACGACCCGCTCGAAGGCATCAACCGCGCCGTGTTCGAATTCAATGACGGCTTGGACAAGGCTGTGATCAAGCCCGTCGCTACCGGCTATAAGAGCGTCATGCCCAACGTTGCGCGTGTCGGGGTTACCAACTTTTTCTCCAATCTCGGCGATCTCTGGATAGGCGTGAACAATGTCTTGCAGGGCAAGGTCGGCGACGGTGCGAGCGATTTCGGCCGCTTCCTGCTCAATTCGACCTTGGGCATCTTCGGCGTGCTCGACGTCGCGAGCGACGCCGGGCTCGAAAAACACAACGAGGATTTCGGACAGACCCTGGGCTGGTGGGGCGTCGGTGGCGGCGCCTACATCGTGCTGCCGATACTGGGGCCAAGCAACCTGCGCGACGGTTTCGGTGCGCTCGCCCTTGACTGGCGCGGCTATCCGGTCTGGTATATCGGCCACATTTCCACCCGCAACCAACTGGTCGCCGCGCGCCTCGTCGATACGCGCGCCAACGTGCTCGATACCACGCGCCTGGTCGAAGACGCGGCCCTCGACAAATACAGCTTCGCGCGTGGCGCGTACCTGCAGCGGCGCCGCAGTCTGATTTACGACGGCAGTCCGCCGCGCGAACCCGATCCGGACGCGACGCCTCAATCGGGGACCGGAGCGCCAACGCGCGCCGCAGCGCCGCTGGACGCGGCGCGTCAGGCCCCTCAGGGGAGCGCGCGGAGGAGCGCTGTTGCCGCCCATCGACTCGCGCCTCCCGAGCAAATCGCCGAACCCCGGCAAGAACCGCTCGCCGCGATACGGGAATCGGACAGCGCGATGGCGCGCGGCGCTGAGCCCAGCATGCCCGCCAATCGCGATGCGCCGCTCGTGGGCGCCGGCGAGCGCGGCAGCGAACTCGCAGGAGCCCGCCTAAGACCATGAAAAAGCTAATACGCGTACTCACCCTGTGGCTGGCGGCGAGCGCCGCATCGGCGCAGGTCCTTGCGCCCGACGCGCTGGTGAAGAACATCTCCGATGAGGTGATCGCCATCATCAAGCAGGACAAGGACATGCAGGCGGGAGCGCAGAAGAAGTTAGAGAGTCTGGTCGATGCCAAGGTACTGCCGCATTTCGATTTCACACGGATGACCGCGCTTGCGCTGGGGCGCAACTGGCCCAAGGCCAATGCGGAGCAGAAGAAGACCTTGATCCGCGAGTTCCGCACCTTGCTGGTGCGCACCTATTCGAGTGCGCTGGCCGATTACAGGAACCAGGTGATCGAGTTCAAGCCGCTGCGCGCGGCTGCGGCAGATACCGACGTCACGGTCAGAACCCAGGTGAGGCAGACCGGCGCCGAGCCGGTCGGCATCGATTACAGCATGGAAAAGACTCCCGATGGCTGGAAGGTCTACGATGTCGTGGTGGGCGGCGTTAGCCTGGTGACCAATTATCGCGAGACCTTCAACGCCGAGATCCGCGATGGCGGAATCGACGGCCTGATCAAGTCGCTCGCCAGCAAGAACCGCGCGCTGGATAGCAAGAGCGGCGTCAAAGCCAAGTGATTACCCGCAACGGCGACCGGTTGCTGTTTGAAGGCGCGGTCACGATAGCCACAGTGTCCGCGCTCCTCGCGCAGTGCCGCGAGCAGCTCGAGCCGGGCGTGGCGGTGCTCGATTTCAAAGGCGTGACCGAAGTGGACTCGGCGGCGGTGGCGCTGGCGTTGGAGTGCATGCGCGTAGGCAGCCGCCGCAAGCTCGCGTTGTCGCTCCAGAACCTGCCGCCCTCCATGCGCAACCTGGCCCAGCTCTACGCCGTATCCGATCTGCTGCAGGGTGACCCGGCCTAATTCCTTGCGCGCCTTCATGTGGCGCCGTTCATGACTCCCGCAATCCAAGTAGAACAGGTGCACAAGCGCTTCGGTGTGGTGCAGGCGCTTGGCGGCATCGACCTGACGGTGAGCGAGGGCGAGTTCTTCGGCTTGCTCGGTCCCAATGGCGCAGGCAAGACCACACTCATCAACATTCTTGCCGGTTTGACGCGCGCCGACAGCGGGAGGCTGCGCGTCATGGGCTACGACGTCGTCGACGAATACCGTAAATCGCGCCGTGCGCTGGGTGTGGTGCCGCAGGAACTGGTGTTCGATCCCTTCTTCAGCGTACGTGAAACGCTGCGCTTTCAATCCGGCTACTTCGGCCTGCGGCATAACGACGCCTGGATCGAGGAGATCATGCACCACCTTGACTTGACCAGCAAGGCCGAGGCCAACATGCGCTCGCTCTCGGGCGGAATGAAGCGTCGCGTGCTGGTGGCGCAGGCGTTGGTGCACAAGCCGCCGGTGATCGTGCTCGACGAACCCACCGCCGGCGTGGACGTGGAGCTGCGCCAGGGTCTGTGGGAGTTTGTGCGCGGCCTCAACCGCGACGGGCATACCATCGTGCTCACCACGCATTACCTGGAGGAGGCCGAAACCTTGTGCGCGCGCATCGCCATGCTGAACCAGGGGCGCATCGTCGCGCTCGACACCACCAGCAATCTGATCAACCGGATGGACAACTTGAATCTGAGGGTGCGCATTGGCGGCGCAGCGCTACCGGCGCCGCTGGCGGCGCTCGCGCGCGATATCCATGGCACAGTGCACACGCTGCGCTTGCGCAATTACACCCAGGTCGAGGGCGTGCTGGCAAAGCTGCGCGAAGCGGGCGCACAGATCGAGGAACTGGAGCTGTTGCAGCCAGATCTGGAAGATGTGTTCGTACAGATAATGAAAGAAACCAGAAGCCAAGAAGACCTCATGACCGCGCGTGATCCCGCAACCTCCGAGGGATAGAGTTCATGTCCGGTTTCAGCACGCTGTTCTACAAGGAAATCCTGCGATTTTGGAAGGTGTCCTTCCAAACCGTCGGCGGACCGGTGCTGACTACGCTCCTGTACCTGCTTATCTTCTCCCAGGTGATGCAGGGGCAGGCACGCGTGTATGGGGCGGTGCCCTATACCGCGTTTCTCGTGCCGGGACTGGTGATGATGGCGCTGCTGCAAAACGCTTTTGCCAACAGCTCTTCCAGCCTGATCCAGTCCAAGGTCACCGGCAACATCATTTTCGTGCTGCTGCCGCCGCTGTCCTATTGGGAGTTTTTCGCCGCCTATGTGCTTGCCTCGGTGGTGCGCGGTGTGGTTGTCGGTGCCGGCGTGCTGTTGGTATCGCTCGCGTTTGTCGACGTTTCTTTTCATCAGCCGCTGTGGATAATCGCATTCGCTCTCATCGGCAGTGCTATCCTCGGCACGCTCGGCCTGATCGCCGGCATGTGGGCGGAAAAATTCGACCAGGTGGCCGCGTTCCAGAGCTTTATCATCATGCCGCTGACCTTTCTGTCCGGGGTGTTTTACTCGATTCACTCGTTGCCGGGCTTTTGGCAGCGGGTGTCGCAATTCAACCCCTTTTTTTACATGATCGACGGCTTTCGCTACGGCTTTTTCGGCGTGTCCGATATCGATCCTGCGAGCAGCCTGGCGATCGCGGGCGCCAGCCTGACGGTGCTTGGCGTGATTAGCCTCGCGCTGCTCGCGCGCGGATATAAACTACGTCACTGAGCGGCCGCTGCTGCATGGCTCGGCAACCGCCTGGCTTGGGGGAATATGAAGCGGTGTATTCCCTCAATTTGAGGAACTAAAGATAGGACACCTATGGTTACGGCGGAAGACGTCAAGAATTACATCGAGCGCGGGCTTGCTTGCGAACATATCGAACTCGTCGGCGACGGCCAGCATTTTCAGGCGCTGATCGTTTCAGCCGAGTTTAACGGCAAGAGCCGGGTGCAGCGGCACCAGCGCGTTTATCAAGCTCTGGGCGAGCGCATGCGCGAGGAGGTCCACGCGTTGTCGATGCAGACCCTGACGCCGGAGGAATGGGCGCAGAATGCGGAAGGAGCGGCGTGAACAAGCGGCCTGAAGAACAATTGCATGGATAAGCTTCTGATCCAGGGCGGGGTGCCGCTCTCGGGTGAGGTGCGCATCTCCGGCGCCAAGAACGCGGCGCTGCCTATCATGTGCGCGGCGCTCTTGTCGGCTGCGCCGCTGCGGCTCGCCAATGTGCCGCATCTGCGCGACGTCACCACTATGCTCAATTTGCTCGGCGGCATGGGCGTGGCCGTGTCGCTCGACGCGAAGCTTGGCCTGGAACTCGCCGCGGGCGGCCTGCACTCACCGCTTGCGCCCTATGAACTGGTGAAGACCATGCGCGCGTCGATCCTGGTGCTGGGGCCGCTCTTGGCGCGCTGTGGCGAGGCGCGCGTGTCGCTCCCCGGCGGCTGTGCCATTGGCCAGCGCCCGGTAGACCTTCACATCAAGGGCTTGCAGGCCATGGGTGCGGACATACGCGTCGAGCATGGCTATATCATCGCGCGCGCGAAGCGGCTGAAAGGCGCGCGCATCTTTTCGGATCTCGTGACCGTTACCGGCACCGAGAACCTGATGATGGCCGCCTGCCTGGCCGAAGGCGCCACGGTCATCGAGAACGCAGCGCGCGAGCCGGAAGTTGTCGATCTTGCCAACTGCCTTGTGGCAATGGGCGCCAGGATCGAGGGCGCCGGCAGCGACACGATCAGCATCGAGGGCGTGGCTGCGCTCACGGGCGCCGAGCACCGCATCATGCCCGATCGCATCGAAACCGGCACGTTTCTCGCCGCCGCGGCCGCAGCCGGCGGCTCGGTGCGGCTGCGCAATACCAGCGCGCGTATTCTCGACGCGGTGGTGGAAAAGCTGCGCGAAGCCGGCGCGAAGATCTTTGTCGAGGATGACGGCATCAGCCTCGAAATGGACGGCCCGCCGCAAGCCGTCAATGTGCGCACTGCGCCTTACCCCGCCTTTCCCACCGACATGCAGGCGCAATTCATGGCGCTCAACTGTATCGCGCGCGGTAGCGCGATGCTGACCGAAACGATATTCGAGAACCGCTTCATGCACGCGCTCGAACTGCAGCGCTTGGGCGCCAACATCGAGATCTCGGGAAACACGGCTGTAGTCAAGGGCGTGCCGCGGCTCGATGGCGCTACGGTCATGGCAACCGATTTGCGCGCTTCCGCGAGCCTGGTGATAGCCGGTCTGGTGGCCAAAGGCGAGACCGTGGTGGAGCGCATTTACCATCTCGATCGGGGCTACGAGTGCATCGAGGAGAAGTTGTCGCAGCTAGGCGCGCGCATCAAACGCGTGCATTGAGCGTGCATCAGAACCGCGGAGGTAATGCCGCGGAAGATCGGAAATGAAGCTTGCGCGCGCTAGCGCTGCGGTAAAATGCTGTTTTTATCAGGCATCGTCGTGTCCAACGTCACGCTAGCCTTATCCAAAGGCCGCATTTTCGAGGAAACATTGCCGCTGCTGCGCGCGGCAGGCGTGGTTCCGCGCGACGATCCGGATACGTCGCGCAAGCTCATCATCGCGACCAACCGCCCGGATGTGCGCCTGATCATCGTGCGCGCATCGGACACTCCGACCTATGTCCAGTACGGCGCCGCCGACATGGGCATCGCCGGCAAGGACGTTCTGGAGGAGCACGGCGGCGATGGGCTCTACCAGCCCCTCGACCTCGGGATCGCGACTTGCCGCATGATGGTGGCCGTGCCGCAGGAATTCGATTACGCGCGCGCAGTGCAGCAGGGTGCGCGACTGCGCGTCGCCACCAAGTACCTGCAAATCGCGCGCGAACATTTTGCCGCCAAGGGCGTGCATATCGACCTGATCAAGCTGTACGGCTCGATGGAACTCGCGCCCTTGGTGGGGCTTGCCGATGCCATCGTCGACTTGGTGTCTAGCGGAAATACGCTGAAAGCAAACCACTTGCGCGCGGTGGAGGAAATCATGCCGATCTCGGCGCGGTTGATCGTCAATCAGGCGGCGCTAAAGCTCAAGCGCGCGGCGCTCCAGCCGCTCGTCGATGCGTTCGCCGCGGCGGCGAAGCATGGCTGATATCGCCCGCCTGTCGACGCGCGACGCGGATTTCGACGCGCGCCTCGCGCGGCTCGTCGCCTTCGACGCCGCCCAGGATGAATCGGTCGATCGGATCGTGTCCGAGATCCTCGCCGATGTAAAGAAGCGCGGCGACGCAGCGGTGCTCGAATACACCGCGCGCTTCGATTCCGTAACGGCCGCCACGCTGGCCGAACTCGAACTGCCGCGCGCACAGCTCGTGCGCGCCCGCGACGCGCTGCCCTCGCGGCAGCGCGTCGCGCTGGAGGCGGCGGCAATGCGCGTGCGCGCTTATCACGAAAAGCAGCTCGCCCAATCCTGGCAGTACACCGAGGCCGATGGTACGGTGCTGGGACAAAAGGTGACGCCGCTCGACCGGGTGGGCCTGTACGTGCCGGGTGGTAAGGCAGCCTATCCATCTTCGGTGTTGATGAATGCGCTTCCGGCAAAGGTGGCGGGCGTGGGCGAGTTGGTTATGGTGGTGCCCACGCCGCGCGGCGAGAAGAACGAACTGGTGATGGCGGCGGCCGCGATCGCCGGCGTGGACCGGGTGTTCACCATCGGCGGAGCGCAGGCGGTGGGCGCGCTTGCCTACGGCACCCAGACCCTGGCCCAAGTGGACAAGATAGTGGGGCCCGGCAACGCTTATGTTGCTGCGGCCAAGCGGCGCGTATTCGGCGTGGTCGGCATAGACATGGTGGCCGGCCCCTCCGAGATCCTGGTGATATGCGACGGCTCGGTCGACCCGGACTGGATCGCAATGGACTTATTCGCCCAGGCCGAGCATGACGAAGTGGCGCAAGCGGTGCTTGTCACGCCGGACGCGGCATTCATCGAAGCGGTGGCGAGGAGCATCGATAACCTGCTGCCGCAGATGGCGCGGCGCGAGGTGATCGCGGCCTCGCTCAGGAACCGAGGGGCGCTGATCGAAGTGCGCAGTCTGGAAGAGGCCTGCGCCATTGCGAACCGCATCGCGCCGGAACACCTGGAACTGGCCGTCGCAGCGCCCGAGGCGTGGCTCGATCGGATTCGCCATGCGGGCGCCATATTCATGGGGCGCTACAGCTCTGAAGCCATCGGCGATTATTGCGCCGGGCCCAATCACGTGCTGCCCACCTCGCGCAGCGCGCGCTTTTCCTCGCCGCTCGGGGTGTACGATTTCCAGAAGCGCAGCAGCCTGATCATGGCTTCGCCGCAGGGCGCCCAGGCGCTAGGCGAGATTTCGATGGTGCTCGCCGAAGGCGAGGGCCTGCAGGCGCATGCCCGTTCCGCCGGATACCGCTTGCGCTCGGTGTAAGAGCCCGCTGCAACATGAATTTGCGGAGGGTCGTTCTGGAGAAGTTGGGGGGATCTATCCCCCTTTCGCCGAAATGGGTTCTAAGTATCAAGGGCGTGTCATGGCCCGATGTGGGGGAGCGCGCGGGGAGCCGGGCGCGAAAGGAAGGGCCCACCCCTTCGTCGGCCCCTCGTTTTGTTGCAGACTCTAAGGTGGACTTGTGAGCCGATACTGGAGCACCGTTGTAGAAGGCCTGACGCCCTATGTGCCGGGCGAACAGCCTAAGCTACGCGACCTGGTCAAACTCAACACCAACGAGAACCCCTACGGCCCGAGCCCGCGCGTGCTGAAGGCGTTGCGCGCGGAGGCGGCTTCCACGCTGCGGCTCTATCCCGATCCCAACTGCGATGGTCTCAGGCAATCCATCGCAGCCTTCCATGGGCTGAAGCCGGCGCAGGTATTCGTCAGTAACGGTTCCGACGAGGTGCTGGCCCACGCCTTCCTCGCGCTGCTCAAGCACGATGAGCCAGTGCTGTTTCCGGATATCACCTATAGCTTCTACCCGGTGTATTGCGGTCTATATGGCATCGGCTACCAGCAGGTGCCGCTGACCGAGTCCTTCGAGATACGCGTCGACGATTATCTGCTGCCGAACGGCGGCATCATCTTCCCCAATCCGAATGCGCCCACCGGCATCGCGCTTGCGCTGTCCGAGATCGAGCGTTTGTTGCGCGCGAATACCGGGTCGGTGGTGGTGATCGACGAGGCCTACGTCGATTTCGGCGCCGGGTCGGCTGTCGGGCTGATAGAGCGTTACCCGCAACTGCTCGTCGTGCACACGCTGTCGAAATCGCGCTCGCTCGCGGGGCTGCGCGTGGGCTACGCACTCGGCCATGCGGACTTGATCGAGGCGCTCATCCGCGTAAAGGACAGCTTCAACTCCTATCCGCTCGATCGCTTCGCACTGGCCGGCGCGGCCGCGGCGATGGAGGACCGCGCCTATTTCGAGGCGCTCTGTGCCAAGGTGGTCGCCACCCGAACGCGGCTGGTGGCCGATCTTGCCTCTCTCGGCTTTGACGTGCTGCCCTCTGCCGCCAATTTCATTTTTGCGCGGCATCCCGGGTATGCCGGCGCCGAGCTTGGCGCCAAGTTGCGCGAGCGCAGCATTATCGTTCGGCATTTCAGCAACCCGCCGCGCATCGCGCCGTTCCTGCGCATCACGGTCGGGACGCGTGCGCAGTGCCGGGCCTTGATCGGAGCCCTGCGCGACATTCTGGCCTAGAATGCCCATATATCGCCCTGAACCGCCTTGCCCCCTCGTCGTGCTGGGTTAGAATGCACGCAATCCCAGTTGCCTCGTCGACCATTGATCATGCGCACCGCCTCGATAACGCGTAAGACCAGCGAGACCCAGATCGGGCTCAGCCTGAATCTGGACGGCAGCGGCTCGTCCAAGCTGGATACCGGGCTGCCGTTTCTCGACCACATGCTCGACCAGGTGGCGCGCCACGGCATGGTCGATCTGGAAGTGGCGGCCAAGGGCGATCTGCACATCGACGCGCACCACACGGTCGAGGATGTCGGCATCAGTTTCGGGCAGGCGCTCGCGGCCGCGGTCGGCGACAAGAGCGGCATCCGCCGCTATGGCCACGCCTATGTGCCGCTGGATGAGGCGCTGTCGCGCGTGGTAATGGATTTATCCGGGCGCCCGGGGCTCATATACCAGGTCAAGTTCAGCCGCGCCTGGATCGGCGAATTCGATGTAGACCTGGTGCATGAATTTTTCCAGGGCTTCGTCAATCACGCCCAAGTGACGCTGCACATCGACAATCTGCGCGGCGACAATGCGCACCATCAGTGCGAGACCGTGTTCAAGGCGTTCGGCAGGGCGCTACGCATGGCCGCCGAGCGCGATCCACGCGTCGGGGGCGCCATACCTTCGACCAAAGGGTCTCTGTAGGCGCGTGTCTGAATGACAGTGACCGCCGCGCGGGGCACGAAGCTTGCTTGGGAACTTCCTCGGCGCGCGCGACTCTCTTTCCCGTTCTAGGCGCATGAATTGAGCATTGCATGAGCAATACGACGATCGCTATCATCGATTACGGCATGGGTAATCTGCGTTCTGTATCCAAGGCGCTGGAACACGTCGCGCCCGATGCGAAGGTGCAGGTCACGTCCGATCCCGAAGCGGTGGCGCGCGCCGAACGCGTGGTGTTCCCGGGCCAGGGCGCGATGCCCGACTGCATGCGCGAGATGGATGCCAGGGGATTGCGGCCCGCAGTGCTCGAGGCGGCGCGCACCAAGCCTTTTCTTGGTATTTGTATCGGCCTGCAAATGCTATTCGAGCGCAGCGAAGAAGGCGATACGCCAGGGCTTGGCGTGTTTCCCGGGAGGGTAAAGCTGTTTGCGCGCGAGGCGATGCAGGATGCGCATGGCGGCCGGCTGAAGGTGCCGCACATGGGGTGGAACGAGGTAATGCGGGCAAATCCGCATGCCTTGTGGCAGGGCATCGCCGATGCCAGCCGTTACTATTTTGTGCACAGCTATTACGTCGAGGCTGCGAAGCCGCAACTCGTGGTCGGACGCAGCATCTACGGCATCCCCTTTACCTCGGCCGTGGCGCAGGATAATATTTTCGCCGTACAATTTCATCCAGAGAAAAGCCAGAACACCGGCCTCGCGCTGCTAGCCAATTTCGTTACGTGGAAACCGTAACCCGGAAACGTCAGGGCCTGTTAATCTTCGGTACATGAGCTTCTCACGCGCAAGGCGTTAGCCGGTCCGGACGCCGCACACTTTCATCTTTCACTGTCACAACAACACATGCTTATCATCCCCGCGATCGATATCAAGGACGGGCGCGCAGTGCGCCTTGAACAAGGCGACATGACCAAGGAGACCGTGTTCTCCGACGACCCAGCGGCGGTCGCAGCGCATTGGCTTGCGCAAGGGGCGCGCCGCTTGCACCTGATCGACCTGAACGGCGCGGCGGCGGGCAAGCCGCGCAACGAGGGCATGATCAAGGACATCATCAGCGCGGTTGGCGGCAAGATCCCGATACAGCTTGGCGGCGGTATTCGCGATCTGGACACCGTCGAGCGCTATCTCGACGACGGCATCAGCTACGTCATCATCGGCACCGCAGCGGTGAAGAATCCCGGCTTCCTGCAGGACGCCTGCAGCGCGTTTACCGGCCATATCATCGTGGGGCTGGACGCGAGGGACGGCAAGGTCGCGGTGGAGGGCTGGTCCAAAATGACCGGGCACGACGTGGTCGACTTGGCGCGCAAGTTCCAGGACTACGGCGTCGAAGCGGTAATTTATACCGACATCGGCCGTGACGGCATGTTGAGCGGCGTGAACATCGAGGCCACGATCAAGCTTGCGCGCGAGCTCGTGGTGCCGGTGATCGCGAGCGGCGGGCTCACCAACCTCGCCGACGTCAAGGCCTTGTGCAAGATCGAGGCCGAAGGCATTACCGGGGTCGTCACGGGACGCGCCATCTACCAGGGGACGGTGGACTTCAAGAAGGCGCAGGCGCTGGCGGACAAACTGGGACAGGGCGAGAAGGGAAAGGCTTGAGCCTCCCCGGCTTGCGTTCCTGCGCGCCATGGGTTTAGCCAAGCGCATCATCCCCTGTCTGGATGTCACCCGCGGCCGTGTGGTGAAAGGGATGAATTTTGTCGGGCTGCGTGACGCCGGGGATCCGGTGGAAATTGCGCGCCGCTACGATGATCAGGGCGCAGATGAGCTCGCCTTCCTCGACATTACGGCGAGTTCGGATGCGCGCGATATCATTCTGCACATCATCGAGGCGGTAGCGGCGCAGGTGTTCATCCCGCTCACGGTGGGCGGCGGCGTGCGCAAGGTCGAGGACGTGAGGCGTCTTCTGAACGCGGGCGCCGACAAGGTTTCGATCAACACCGCCGCGGTGCAGAACCCGCAGCTGGTGGCGGACGCCTCCGGCCGTTATGGCGCGCAATGCATAGTCGTCGCCATCGACGCGAAACGCGTCGATCCACGGGCGGACGCGAAACGCGTCGATCCACGGGCGGACGCGAAACGCGCCGAGCCGGCCGCGGATACGGCCGCCAGCGCGCCGCGCTGGGAGGTATACACGCATGGCGGGCGCAATGGCACCGGCTTGGACGCGGTCGCATGGGCGCGTAGAATGCAGGCGCTGGGTGCAGGCGAGATCCTGCTCACCAGCATGGACCGCGACGGCACCAAATCGGGTTTCGATTTGGCGCTGACGCGCGCAGTCGCCGAGGCGGTGGACGTACCCGTTATCGCGAGCGGCGGGGTCGGCAATCTGGAGCACCTGGCCGAGGGCATACTCGAAGGAAAGGCCGACGCTGTGCTCGCCGCGAGTATTTTCCACTATGGCGAATACACCGTGCGCCAGGCGAAAGAGTTGATGGCATCCAAGGGGATCGAGGTGAGGCTGTGACGACAGACTGGCGCAACAAAGTGAAATGGGACGAGAATGGCCTGGTGCCGGTGATCGCACAGGAGGCGTCAAGCGGTAAAGTGCTGATGTTCGCCTGGATGAACCGCGCGGCGCTGGAGCAGACCGTTGCCAACGGCGAAGCAGTCTACTGGTCCCGTTCGCGGCGCAAATTGTGGCACAAGGGCGAGGAGTCGGGCCATGTGCAGAAAGTGCGCGAATTGCGTCTGGATTGCGATGACGACGTAATCCTGATGTCGGTGGAACAAGTCGGCGGCATCGCCTGCCATACCGGGCGGCACAGTTGCTTTTTCCAGAAATACGAGGACGGACATTGGGTCGTCACCGACGCGGTGATCAAGGATCCCAAGGATATTTACGGCAAGGCCGGCTCTGAATGAGTTCGGTGGAGCAGCGTAGTACTGCGGGAAGTATCCAGGGGGGTGGATAAATAGGGCGGTGCCCCTTCACATGCATGTGCCCGCGAATTCAAGGACCAGCAAGATGAGCGACATACTGGAACGCCTGGCCGACGTGATCGAGGCGCGCAAGAAAGCAGACCCCGATTCATCCTACGTTTCGAGGCTGCTTGCGCGCGGCGAAGACGGCATCCTGAAGAAGATCGGCGAGGAAGCGACCGAGACGGTCATGGCGGCCAAGGACGGCGACAAGCTGCGCATCGTCGGCGAGACCGCCGATCTCTGGTTTCACAGCCTGATCATGCTCGCGCACTATGGCTTGCGTCCGTCCGATGTGCTGTTCGAATTGCGCCGGCGCGAGGGCATTTCAGGAATCGACGAGAAAGCGGCCAGGGCGGCGAGTGCACGCGTAGAGTCCGAGCGCAAGTAGGCGTCTGGTTGGACATGTTCGGGGATCCGGGCGGAAAAGAGTAGGGCCCCACCCTGTCCTGCGCTCCGCGCACTGGCTGAAGTCAGGCCGCGGCAGATTCATTTTGCAGCGGTTTCCAAGAGGTGACCGGTGGAAGACTGCATTTTCTGCAAGATCGTCGAGGGCAAGATCCCGTGCAAAAAGGTGTATGAGGACGACGACCTCCTCGCCTTCCACGATATTCACCCGGCGGCGAGCGTGCACTTCATGATCATCCCCAAGCGGCACATAGCCTCGCTCGCGGAAGTGAACCTTAGCCATCAAATGCTGCTGGGCAAAATGCTGGCGGTGATGCCGGAACTGGCCCGCGGGCAAGGCTGTACCGACGGCTGGCGCACCGTCATCAACACCGGGCGCGTCGGCCGCCAAGAGGTGTATCATTTGCACATCCACGTCATCGGCGGCAAGGACGTTTTGCCGGGGATGACAAAACGTTAGAAAGGCTCCGCTTGGGTAGTCAATCCAACAGGCGCTTCAACGGGTCAGGGGAGATATGAGGAGGCCGCGCGCATCCTCGTTCGGTTGTACCTTAGAGGAGTAACGCCATGGGTTCATTCAGCATTTGGCACTGGCTCATCGTTCTGGTCATTGTCATGTTGGTGTTCGGCACCAAGAAACTGCGCAACATCGGCTCCGATCTGGGCGGTGCGGTGCGCGGGTTCAAGGAAGGGATGAAAGAGGGCACCTCCGACAAGTCCGCCGACGCCGCCAGCGGCTCGCAACAGGCTGGAGGCAACATCATCGAAGGCGAAATCAAAGAGAAATCTAAGAGCGCGTAAGCTTGCGCGCGCCTAGTGCGGGGACGCCAGGCCCCGATTTCCGCTTCCTTTTCTCCACACTTTCCTCCTGAAATGTTCGACGTCGGGTTTTCCGAACTGATGGTCATTGCTTTGGTGGCGCTGATCGTGATTGGTCCTGAGCGCTTGCCCAGGGTGGCGCGCACTTTGGGAGCCCTATTGGGCCGCGCGCAGCGCTATGTCAACGACGTCAAGGTCGACATTCAGCGCGAAGTGAATTTGGATGAACTGAAGGATATCCAGTCCAGCTTTCAGGACACTGCAAAATCGATAGAAGAGTCGGCGACCCAGGCCGAGCACGAACTGCGGGCCGCGGGGGAATCCTTGAATAGCAGTGTCGCAGCCGCGGCGGAAGGGGCGACTGCGGCGCCCGCGGCTGCGCCGGCGGCTTTGACGGCCGCAGACACCGACGCCGCGGCGCAGGCAACCGGCGCGCAGATGGATCTGGGGCTGGAGTCGGCACCCGCCACGGCGCCCGCGCCGAAGCAAGGATAGGGCTGAGCGTGCAGGAAACCTTTATCTCCCATCTGGTCGAGCTGCGCGACCGGCTGCTGCGCGCGATTGCCGCGGTGCTCGGGGTGTTCGTGCTTCTGTGGTTTTGGCCCGGACTCGCGCAAATCTACGATCTGCTGGCGCTGCCGATGATGCGCACCTTGCCCGAAGGCACGCACATGATCGCGACCGGCGTCATCACCCCGTTTCTGGTTCCGCTCAAGGTCGGGCTGATGGCAGCGTTCCTGCTCGCGCTGCCTTATGTCCTGTACCAGGCCTGGGCCTTTGTTGCGCCTGGCCTGTACACCCACGAAAAGCGTCTCGCACTGCCGCTCGTGTTCGGGAGCACCTTGCTCTTCCTTGCGGGCGTCGCATACTGCTATTTTGTGGTGTTCACCTGGGTGTTTCGATTCATCGTCATGGTCGCGCCGAAGAGCATCACGCCGGCGCCGGACATCGAGGCTTACCTCGGCTTCGTGCTCACTATGTTCGTCGCTTTCGGCGTCACCTTCGAGATCCCGCTGATCGAGGTGGTGCTGGTGCGCACCGGCATGCTGACCGTGGCGAAGCTGAAGGATATTCGCTCTTACGTGATCGTGGGCGCCTTCGTCGTCGCAGCGATCGTCACGCCGCCCGACGTGATTTCGCAATTACTGCTTGCAATTCCGATGTGCCTGCTCTACGAGTTCGGCATATTGCTCGCGCTATTGCTCGATCGGATCTTGGGCAAAAAGGATAACGATGCGGCAATGGCGCCGCATAATGCGGGATCCGAACGGGCGGGTTCAGAGTAACCGTTCCCGCTTGGAGCATCGGCCTGCCTGGCGCAGCCCGTCGCCGGCGCCCTGCGTGCAGGCAGTCTTGTTCGAAGTGCGTCGCGCAACGTGATGCCGGGGCCTTATTCAGTGCGCGCGAACCAGACTATTTCTCCTGCGGCTCCCGCGGTCGCTGTACGCGCGGCCGTTTGCCCACCTTTACCGGCAGCTCAAGTTCCTTCTGCCCGCGTTTCAGTTTGAGCGCTGTCTGGTTCCCCGGGGGGATTGCGACTATCAGATTGCGCAGCGTCTCCGGGTCGCGCACCTGTTTGCCGTCTACAGCGACCACGATGTCGCCGGGCTTGACGCCGGCGCGGTCGGCGGGGCTGCCGCGCTGCACTCCGGCGATAAGAACACCATCGTTGGTGCCCAGTTTGAACGAAGCGGCGAGCTCTGTCGAGAGTTCCTGCAATTCCACCCCGACCCAGCCGCGCGTTACCGCCCCGGTCGCTATCAGCTGCTCCATCACCTGCTTGGCCGTGGAAACCGGAATGGCAAAGCCGATGCCGATGGAGCCGCCGGTCTGCGACAGTATCGCGGTATTGATGCCGACCAGATTGCCCGAGGAATCGATGAGGGCGCCGCCGGAGTTGCCCTGATTGATTGCGGCATCGGTCTGGATGAAATTCTCGAAGGTATTGATCGCGAGCCCGGTGCGGTGCAGAGCCGAGACGATGCCCATAGTGACCGTTTGGCCTACGCCCAGCGGGTTGCCGATCGCGAGCACTACATCGCCGACCCTGAGGTTTTCCGCCTGGCCCAGGGTAATGGCTGGCAGGTCTTGCGCATTGACTTTCAACACGGCAAGATCGGTTTCCGGATCATTGCCCACCACCTTGGCGGCAATCTTTTTGCCATCGACGAGCGCGACCTCGATTTCATCAGCGGCCTCGACCACGTGGTGATTGGTCAGGATGTAGCCGCGCGAGCTGATGATCACGCCCGAGCCCAGGCTGAACGCGCGCTGCGATTCGTCCTCGGATCGGTCGCCGAAGAAATGGCGAAACAAGGGATCGTTCATGAAAGGATTGCGCGGCTGCTTCACTTCCTTGCTCGTGAAAATGCTCACCACCGAGGGCACTGCCTTGCGCACGGCATCGCTGTAGGTAGTGGTCTTGATGCTGCCGCTCGGCGCGAACGGTTCCTGCCGCTGCGCCTCGACCAGGCTGCCGGGCTTTCCCGGAAGCCACTCAGGCTTGAGCGTCGCGACGACGAACAACGCCGCAAGGCAAACGGTCGCCGTTTGCGCGAAAGTGAGCCAGAGTCGGTACATCGCGTGTGGTTCCTTGAGTTGGGCCGATACTGCGCCGGCATGGGTGCAGGTACAATTCCCGCTGGTCTGGGCGAAGGACAACGCAATGCAGCGCGAGGAACTGAACCGTTACCTGGATGGCTTGTTGGAGGTCTCCCGATTCCGTGATTATTGCCCAAATGGGCTGCAGGTGGAAGGGCGCGGCGAAATCCGCCGCATCGTCAGCGGGGTGAGCGCAAACCTCGAACTGCTCGAGGCCGCACTCGCCAAGGGCGCCGACGCCCTTCTGGTGCACCACGGTTACTTCTGGAAGGGTGAAGATCCCTGTCTCACTGGAACGCGGCGCAGGCGCATCGCGCTGCTTCTAGAACATGATCTCAACCTGTTCGCATATCACTTGCCGCTCGATGCGCACGCGGAATTGGGCAACAACGCGCAGCTAGGCAGGCGACTGGGCCTCGCCGCGACCGGGCGCTTCGCCGATCAGGAAATCGGCATGTACGGTGCGCTCGCGGCCCCGCTGCGCTTGGATGCGTTCGCGCATCTGGTCAAGGCTAAGCTCGGACGCGAACCTCTGGTGATCGGCGATCCTGCCAGGCAAGTCCGGGAAATTGCCTGGTGCACGGGCGGGGCGCAGGGATTTTTCGAAGAGGCGATCAAGTTGGATCCCGATGCCTACCTGAGCGGCGAAATTTCGGAGCAGCAGGTGCATCTGGCGCGCGAATCGGGCGTCGCTTTCATCGCGGCCGGCCATCATGCCACCGAGAAATACGGTGTGCAGGCGTTGGGCGAACACCTGGTGGCGCGTTTTAGTCTGGAACACCACTACGTCGACGTGCCCAATCCGGTCTGACAAAGGACCTCCTGCATATCCCCCAGCGCGGACGGTCTAGCGTCCCGCGCCTGCGAGGCGCTCTTCTCAAGGGCTTGCGCGCGGGGGGGGGCCACCACTGAAACCATCACACGCAGACCGTCTCGGCTGTTCGTGTCACCGACACGCACCAGTGCTAGCCTTGATGTCAGATCTTGGCGAAGCATATTTATTATGTATTTTCAATATCTTACGGCAAAAAACTTTAATCTGATCAGCGTTATCAGGTACAATTGCACATTTTTGCACGCACCGGATAGCTGCGTATCTAGGAACCTTTGATGAGCGACGACAAGCAAATAGACAAGACGCGGCGCAATCTGGTGATTGCCACCTGCGCCGCCGGGGGGGCTGCCGGAGTGGCTGCGGCCGTGCCTTTTGCCGCCAGTTGGATGCCTTCGGAACGTGCCAAAGCTGCCGGTGCGCCGGTCGAAATCGATATCAGCAAACTCGAGCCGGGCCAGCTGATGACCGTGGAATGGCGCTCCAAGCCGGTCTGGATCATGCGCCGTACCAAAGAAATGCTCGCCAGTTTGAAGAGCATCGACGCCAAAGTTTCGGATCCTAACTCCGAGGTGCCGCAACAGCCCGAATACGCCAAGAACGAATCTCGCTCGATCAAACCCGAGCTGCTGGTGCTGGTGGGAATTTGCACTCACCTCGGTTGCTCGCCGCAGTCCAAGTCCGTCGAGGACAAGGGGGAAATGGGCGCCGACTGGGCAGGCGGCTTCCTTTGCCCATGCCATGGCTCCAAGTTCGATCTTGCCGGGCGCGTCTACAAGGGTGCGCCCGCGCCGGTCAACCTCGAAGTACCGCAGCACACTTATCTGTCCGATACCCGCATTCTCATCGGCACCGACAAGAAAGGGGTATGACCCATGGCTGCTGCAGAAAAACCTCCCGTCACAGGTACCGGCTCGACTGCGCTCGATGGCCTGCTCACCTGGATCGACCAGCGTTTTCCGCTGATCTCGACCTGGAAGGCGCATCTGACCGAGTATTACGCGCCGAAGAACTTCAATTTCTGGTACTACTTCGGATCGCTTGCGCTGCTGGTGCTCGCGATCCAGATCGTCAGCGGCATATTCCTCACCATGAACTACAAGCCGGACGCGAACCTGGCGTTCGCTTCGGTGGAATACATCATGCGCGAGGTGCCGGGAGGCTGGATCATCCGCTACATGCATTCGACCGGCGCATCGGCTTTCTTCATCTGCGTCTACCTGCACATGTTCCGTGCGCTCTTGTACGGATCCTACCGCGCGCCGCGCGAACTGCTGTGGATCTTCGGCATGCTGATTTACCTGTGCCTGATGGGCGAGGCCTTTTTCGGTTACCTGCTGCCATGGGGGCAGATGTCCTACTGGGGCGCGCAGGTGATCATCAACCTGTTTTCCGCCATACCGCTGATCGGGCCGGATCTATCGCTCTGGATACGCGGCGACTATGTCATTTCGGATGCGACCCTCAATCGCTTTTTCGCCTTGCACGTGATTGCCATTCCGCTCTTGCTGCTGGGTCTGGTGGTGGCGCATCTGCTGGCTCTGCACGAGGTCGGCTCGAACAATCCGGACGGCATCGAGATCGCGAAACGCAAGGACGCGAAGGGCATACCGCTCGATGGCATTCCTTTTCATCCCTACTACACGGTGAAGGACATCCTCGGGGTCGTGGTCTTCATGCTCGTATTCGTGGTCGTCGTGTTCTTCGCGCCGGAGATGGGCGGCTATTTTCTCGAGTACAACAACTTCGTGCCGGCCGATCCGCTGCAGACGCCGGCGCACATTGCCCCCGTATGGTATTTCACGCCGTATTACTCGATCCTGCGCGCGGTGCCGCCGCTATTCAATTCGCAGTTCCCGGGCGTGGTGGCGATGGGGGTATCGGTGATGATCCTGTTCCTGTTGCCGTGGCTGGACCGCGGTGCGGTGAAATCGATCCGCTACCGCGGCATATATTTCAAAGTCGCGCTGACCGCCTTCGTCATCGTGTTTCTGGTGCTCGGCTACCTAGGCACCGAGCCGATCACGGTGTGGGGGCAGTTCGGCGGCTGGCTCGGAGATGCCGACCGCGCGACGGTGATCTCGCGCATCTGCACGGTCATCTACTTCCTGTTCTTCATCCTGATGCCCTGGTACACCAAGGTGGACAAGACCAAACCCGAACCGGCAAGGGTGACCCATTAACATGAAGAATCTCAGCGCGCTCTTGCGCGCCGCGCTTGCGCTCCTGTCCGTGTCGCCCGCCGCCCTGCTCGCGTCGTCCGCGCTCCTATTTGCAGCGTCTGCGGCCCTATTGTCGCCTACGGCGAAGGCCTCCGAAGCCGGGCGCAGGCTGGATTCGGCCCCGATCAAGCCGACCGACGTGGTCAGCCTGCAAGCCGGCGCGCGTACCTTCGCCAACTATTGTCTCAATTGCCATAGCGCCTCGCTTATGCGCTGGAATCGTCTGCTGGAACTGGGCCTGACCGAATCGCAGATCAAGGATAACCTGATGTTCGGCAGCGACAAGGTGGGCGATCTGATGACCGTCGCCATGACCAGAAAGGAAGCGAGGGAATGGTTCGGCGCCGCGCCACCGGACCTGTCGGTGATCGCGCGCTCGCGCGGCGCGGACTGGCTCTACACTTACCTGCGCAGCTTCTACCGCGATCCGGTTCGCCCGAGCGGCTGGAACAATGCGCTATACGAAAACGTCGCCATGCCGAATCCGATGTGGCAGCTGCAGGGCGAGCGCGTGCGCGTCGAGCGAGCGGCGCTGCGCGGCGCAGCGGAAGCGGGAGGTCATGCCGGGGCGGCCAAGACCATCAAGTACGAAACAGTCAGACCGGGCACGCTCAACCCCGTGCAATACGACGAAACCGTGCGCGACCTGGTTAATTTCTTGGTCTATGTCGGTGAGCCCGCGGCAATCACGCGCAAGCAGATCGGCGTTTTCGCGCTGCTGTATCTGCTCGCCATGTGGCCGCTCGCCTGGCTGCTGAAACGGGAATTCTGGAAAGACGTGCACTGATCTAGAGACTGGTCGCAGGAGACCGGAAACCGGACCCAGAGGCGGGCGAGGACGGCTCCGCTTTATTTTACAGAGGCTTTAACGATTATGATGAACCTTTATTCCGGTACGACCTGCCCCTTTTCCCAGCGTTGCCGCATCGTGCTCTACGAAAAGGGCATGGACTTTCAGATCATCGACGTCGATATGTTCAACAAGCCGGAAGACATCGCCGTGATGAATCCGTATAACCGCCTGCCGGTGCTGGTCGAGCGCGATCTGATCCTGTACGAGTCGAACATCATCAACGAATACATAGACGAGCGTTTTCCGCACCCGCAGCTGATGCCGCCCGATCCGGTGATGCGCGCGCGGGCACGGCTGCTGCTGTTCAATTTCGAGGTGGAATTGTTCAGCCGCATCGACACCCTGGAAAAAGGCAATGCCAAGCAGCAGGAGAAGGCGCGCGCGCATGTGGCCGATCGGTTGACCGAACTCGCGCCGATCTTCGTCAAGCAAAAATTCATGCTGGGCGACGAATTCTCCATGCTCGACGTGGCGATCTCGCCGCTCCTGTGGCGCCTGGATCACTACGGCGTTTCCTTGGGCAAGCCGGCCGCGCCGCTGATGAAATACGCTGAACGTCTGTTTTCGCGCCCTGCCTTCATCGAGGCTTTGACCCCCTCGGAAAAGGTGATGCGCAAGTGATCGCCTGAGGGTTCTGCGAGGGAACCCGGCGCGGAATCGGCTTTTCTTCCCGTTATGCAATAATTCTGCGCTGCGTCGAAAGCAATCAACCGAGGCGTTGCCGCCGATGTCCGAAATTTCCACCAAGCCTTATCTGCTGCGCGCCATCTACGACTGGTGCATCGACAGCGGCTACACGCCCTATCTTTCGGTGAAAGTGGATGCGTCCACGCGGGTGCCGGTCGAGTACGTCAAGGAAGGGCAAATCGTGCTCAATGTCGGGCCCATCGCGGTTGAACGCTTCAAGATGGGCAACGATGTGATCGAGTTTTCCGCGCGCTTCAATGGCGTCGGACGCGACATATCGATTCCGGTCGGTGCCGTGTCCGCGATTTATGCGCGCGAGAGCGGCCAAGGGCTGTCCTTCGAAGTAACCGCAGCGGACGCGACCGCTCCCGGGCAGCCGGCGCAAGGCGAAGGCGGAGCCGATACCCCGCCCGAACCGCCGCCCCCGCCCCCGGGCAAGCCCACGTTGCGGCGGGTCAAGTAGATTCTTCCCCTATGCGCGCGCGCTGGCCTTTGATTGCACGCGTATAATGCTCACCCCGTGCCGCTTTAGCTCAGTGGTAGAGCAATCGCCTTGTAAGCGATAGGTCGTCTGTTCAATCCAGACAAGCGGCACCAATTAAATCAGCAGGATAGCTAAAGATTTTGCGATTAGCGTCCCGCTTTTTTCTTTCGTGTAGGCATTATGTAGGTATCTTCGTTCAATGCCGGCACCGACCGTCCCCGGCGCGCAACACGATGCCCAATTCGCCACTATAGCGCCCCTGCCGCCTACGGCCAGCCGTTTCGAACGTCGACCGGATGGCTCGCCCGCGGGGTGCATGGGATCGCGCAACATTACCTTCGTGACCAAATACGATTTAATCGCCAAGTTGGCAGATCGCTATCCGCAGCTGGCTGCAACGAATGCCAAGGTTCTGGTGACTGCGATAATAGAAGCGATGACTTCGAGCTTGGTGAAAGGCCAGCGAATCGAGATCCGCAGGTTCGGCCTCGGCGCTCAGCAGAATTGACCCACCCCGTGCTCACGGAATTGACCCAGTAAGTTAAGTTCGGCGGCCGTCGCGTTCGCGGTGGCCACTGCAGATTTGTTGGCGACGGGTTAATCGCCG